>UPTN01000024.1_pt1 | contig 81356 bp, 70 predicted proteins | sample 2160111 | NCBI WGS metagenome assembly UPTN01 (sample SAMN06265058, study PRJEB28932) | marine metagenome | isolation source: Columbia River Estuary | place: USA:Columbia River Estuary, USA | collected 2014-05-05
AGAATATCCAGCGGAACTGAGCCATTGGTTAACACCACGCGGTGGAACTCACGAATATCAAACTGTTCCCCAAGTTCAGAACGCGCGAGGTCACGTAACTCCAATAGCTTGGTCATGCCAACCTTGTAGGCCAACGCCTGACCCGGCATGACAAAATAACGCTCTATCTCAGCCACGACATCGCTCTCGGTCATACCGGTGTTCCGCAACATGTACTCAATCGCCTGCTCACGATTCCAGCGCTTGGCGTGAATGCCGGTATCCACAACCAGGCGGACCCCACGGAATAACTCGGCCTGCAAACGGCCTATGTTGTCGTAAGGGTCGTCCTGAAAACCAAGCTCCCACGCCAGTCGTTCGGCGTATAGTGCCCAGCCTTCTGAATACGCGACTGCGGGGATGATACGACGGAAGAAAGGCAGGTCTTTCTGTTGCTGCTGGATCGCCAACTGAAAGTGGTGACCCGGTACCGCTTCATGATAAGCCAGTGTGCGCATGCTATAGCGGGGCGTGGCTTTGATATCAAACAGGTTGGCATAAAACACCCCTGCCCGGGAACCGTCCATCGCTGGTGGTTCGTAATAGGCACCCGCTGAGGTTTTTTCCTTGAACTCCGGAATTCGGCGTACTTCAACCCCGGCCTCGGGCATGACATCAAAATAAGGTGCCAACCCTGCCGAAACCTCAGTAATAATGGCTTCGTAGTCAGCCAGTATCTGGTCACGACCTTCGCTGCTGTCGGAATAATAAAACTTCGGATTTTCAGCCATTTCGGAAATCGCTGTAAAAAACCCATCTGAAACATCCCAGCCTTCAGACGCAAGAATATCTAGTATCTCAGCTTGAATGCGCGCGACTTCCGCCAGTCCAAAATCGTGAATATAGTCGGGTGAATAGTCTGTTGTGGTAAACAGACGCATAGCCAGCCTGTAGAATTCATCACCATCTGGCAACGCCCAAACACCGTTGTTTTCATTCACTTTTTCATCGAGAATGACAAAATAATCAATGAGTCCCTGGTAAGCAGGGTAAACGGTTTCTTCTATTTGGTCCCTGGTCGCAAAAGCAAGCCGTTGCTGGTCACTTTCCGGCAGGCTCGCCTCTTCCATCTTGTCGGCCAGCGAGACCATCAGAATACTCTCGGCGGCGGGTGTCGCGACAAAACCACGCATCTCTTCCAACACCTTGGTCACCACGAACTGCGGCGGCAAGATGCCCAACGCTTCACGATGACGTAATCCATCAAGAACCTGTCCAAACTTTCGGCCTACCTGCGACAGTCTCGCAACGTAATCTTCTGCATCACCCACGCTATGAACCTGGTGGGTAGACTCCATGAATGAGGGGAAGCCGTTTTGCACACCGAATAATTGGTTGACCGGATAATTATGAAAACGATAAGGCTCAAGTTCGACCATCATGTCCATCAGGTTCAACGCAATCCGCTTGGACATGACATCGCCGTCGGCGAGGTCTTCATCGTCATAAGACACAAGGACATCGCGACTTTTCTTCATGTGCTCAAAAAGCCGGTCGCCGGAAGCCATGCTTGCATCGTCGAGTTCATCGTTGTGCCCTTTGATACCAAATTGTTCAAGGACATGGATGGAGCTGAGCATTTCAGGGCTTTCCAAAGCCACTTGCAAAAATGCCCGAGCGAAAAAGATATTGATATTAAGCGGCTTGAAGTACCAACTGTGAGCGGCAAACGCCCCCGCCAGAACCAGCAAAACGGTCAAGGTGAGACCAAACCATTTCAAGACTATTTTGAACCTGCGCATTGTGCCCCTCGCTGTCATGAACATGATGAAATATCCAGAGCAACCATCATATAGCGGAAATTAGCGTCGATGAACCCCTATCGACCGCGGTTCAGACGAAAATAGATCCGCGTGCCCAACAAGACGGCCAGAATTAACGCGTACACCGTGGCATCAAAGGTATCCAACTTCACCTGCCAGTAAAAATGCCAAACCCCGGCCAACGCAATCACATAAACCAGTCTATGCAGCTTTTGCCAACGCTTACCCAGGCGGCGCATCATCCCACGGGTCGATGTTAACGCCAGTGGAATCAATAATATAAAACCGGTCATTCCCAACGTAATGTAGGGCCGCTTGATCACATCCTCGATGATCAGGGCAGCACTCAGACCCTGGTCCAGCACCGCGTATACAAGAAAATGCAGCAGCACGTAAAAGAAAGCAAACAGGCCCAGCATGCGCCTGAAACGATGTAGCCAGCCCCAACCTGTCCAGCGCCGTAAGGGCGTAATGGCAAGACCCAGCAACAAAAACTTAAGCCCCCAGCGACCCAATTCGTGCAATAGCGCCTCGACGGGATTTGCGCCCAGAGTTTGACCCATGAGCTCAAAAGCCCGTATCAGTAAAAAACAAAGCGGCAATAAAGCGACAAGAAAAACAAGTGGCTTGGTCACGCGATAAAACGATTTTGATCCCTGTGTGAGCAATTAATAATTCTTCCGTAAATCAAGGCCGGCATAGAGTGACGCCACCTGCTCACCATAGCCGTTGAACATCAGTGTTGCCTTTTTGCTTGAAAACACACCAGCGCCAATGGCCCGTTCTCGAGCCTGGCTCCAGCGCGGGTGCGGTACATCGGGGTTCACATTCGCATAAAAGCCGTATTCGGAAGGTATCGCCCTCTCCCAACTGCTGCGCGGGCGCTGGCTCGTAAATGCAATTTCCGTAATCGCCTTGATGCTTTTGAAACCATATTTCCACGGCACAACCAGTCGCATCGGCGCACCATTCTGATTGGGTAGTTCGCGCCCATAAAGCCCAACGGCCAGCAACGTTAAAGGGTGCATTGCCTCATCGATAGTGAGCGCTTCTTCATAGGGCCAGTCGAGCGTGCGACGCCGTTGACCAGGCATACGCTCAGGATCATGAAGGGTCTTGAAACGAACAAATTTAGCGTTTGAATTTGGCGCAAAGCGCTGCAGGATACTGGCGAGCGGTATACCCACCCACGGGACCACCATCGACCAGGCTTCGACGCAGCGGAGCCGGTAAATTCTCTCCTCAAGCTGGTGCGGCGAGACAATGTCCTCGTAATCATAATTACCCGGCTTGTCGCACTCTCCATTAACAGCAACCTGCCAGGGGCGCGGGCTAAAATTTGCAGCATTGCGGTACGGGTCATCCTTGGCTGTACCAAACTCGTAATAATTGTTATAGGTGGTGATATCTGACCATGAATTTGTTTCCTGATCGGTGCTGAAAGGACTTTTTTTCACGTCCGGCAGTATTCGGCCAACAGGGCCCGCGGCAAGGATGGAATCACTGACCAGAGCCCCGACAGTGGCAATTCCGGCGCTTTTCAGCAACTGCCTGCGGTTCATATAAACCGATTCATCCGTGATCTCAAATGAACGGATATCAGCTTTCCCTTTAATCAACATCGTTACTTACTCCGCTTACGCCTGTTTCCACATTACCTGTCAATGACCGGAATGCCCCGGCTTTTATTACGAAAAATTATACGCACAGGACAAAGTAGATGGCTATCATAGCGATTGCGCCATCATAAGAAGTCCAATCATGCAGTCAGAAGCCTCCGCCCACGAAACGGTTAATCCGCACCGGACCATTGTCGCAATTGCCTTCCCAGCTATCCTGGCAAACTCATCTGCGCCGATGGTTGGGCTGGTTGACACCTGGGCCATTGGACACCTGCCGGACCCCGCATTTCTGGCCGCAATCGGACTTGGCAGTGTGATATTCAACTTCATATTCTGGGCTTTTGGATTTTTGCGGATGAGCACGACTGGGCTTGTAGCCCAGGCCCATGGTTTGAATGATCGGCCCACACTGGTCACCGAAATCTGGCGCAGCATGGCCCTTGCTGTCGGCCTCGGTATTATTCTGCTTTTCGCACAGGACTTTATCCTGATGCTGGCGTTCAAGGCACTGGCGCCGCCCGCGAGCGTGACCGGCCTAACGGCAGAATATTTTCACATCCGCATTTGGGCTGCTCCGGCAACCCTGCTCGTCTACGCAGTCTCAGGTGTATTGTTCGGTCTCGCCAAAACCGGCGCCGTGTTAACACAGCAACTGGTGCTGAATATCACCAATGCCGTGCTCAATATTCTATTTGTTGTGGTACTCGGCATGGGAGTTGCAGGCGTTGCCTGGGGAACGCTTATCGCGCAGTGGCTGGCAGCCCTGGTCAGTCTGTGGCTGTTGATCAGGATATTAGGACTGCCGGTACTGTTGGCCGGTTTGAACAATGCTCAAACGTGGCTGCTTCACGGTTTCAAAAAATTGGTCGTCGTAAACGGCTACATTTTCATCCGTACCATACTGCTGATGACAGCACTGTCGCTCGTCATGCGCGTTGCGGGCGCGCTGGGGGAAGTAGAGATGGCTGCAAGTCATGTCATCATGCAATATATGCTGCTGATTTCACTGGGGCTTGATGGCTTTGCGCACGCCACAGAAGCGCTGGCTGGGGCGGCATGGGGAGAGGGTAAAGCCGCCGGGTTTCGTCGCTGGGTTAAATTAACAGGTCTGTGGGCGATGGCTGCCAGCGTTGTCTATGCCGGTATCTTTTGGGTGGCGGGCAGCACCATTACCGAATTGCTGACAGATATCCCCAGCGTGCGCCTGACGGTCGAGACAGTGATGCCGCTAATCATCGCTTTACCCATAGTGGCGGTTGCCTGTTACCAGTTTGACGGGGTATATATTGCCGCCACCGCGGCTGCCGCCATGATGGGAACAATGGCCGTGGCATTCGCCGCTTACATGTTGCTGTTACAGCCATTGGCTGGTCGCTACGGACTTCAGGGTTTGTGGGGGGCAGTGCTGATTTTTATGGCCGTACGAGGTCTGGCGCAAGCTGTCTGGTATCCCCGTCTTGAGTCCCGGTTAAACCGACAGAACCGCCTTTGATGATCTTCCTGCCACGTGCAGGCTCTTTCGTCGTTTTCCTGTCCTGCGCCGCAACCCGAGCACCCGGACCTAAATAAAAAGCAAAAAAAACCCGGCAGTATTAACTGCCGGGTTAGTAGGTCAATCAGACCCTGTCTATATCAGTGACGTAACTCAACACGACGGTTGGCAGCACGACTTACCTTGGAGGCATTATCCGCTACCGGTTGTGTTTCGCCGTAACCTTTAACAGTAATGTTAGCGGCATTGGCACCGTGGGCGATCAGGTAATCAGCTACCGTTTGCGCCCTGCGCTCTGACAAGCGCTGGTTGTAGTTTTCATTACCCTGGCTGTCTGTATGCCCGGCAATTTCAACTTTAAGATCTGCATGACGCTTCAGAATGGCAACAGCGCCATCAAGCTTCGATGTTGAAGCCGAGGTCAACTTGGCTGAGTCAAATTCGAAATTCACGCCTTCAAGCTTGAACTCACGTGCCAATTCACAACCGTTATTATCAACCGGCGTGCCTGCTGCCGTGCCTGGACATTTGTCCTTGCTGTTGACAACACCGTCACCATCGGAATCAAGCTCACAACCGTTTGCGTCTACTTTCGCGCCAGCCGGGGTTCCAGGGCAACGATCGCGGCTGTCTGCTACGCCATCGTTATCACTGTCAACTTCACAACCCTGCGCATTGACAACCGCGCCTTGTGCCGTTCCCGGACAGTCGTCCAGACGATCAACCACGCCGTCGCCGTCGCTGTCGATCTCACAACCACGATCATCAACAATTCCGCCAGCTGCGGTACCACTGCATTTGTCTTTGTAATTCTTTACACCATCAGCATCAGTATCACCCATCGCGCAAATTGCTCCGCCCACGATGAAACCACCCGCTGCCCCGGCCATGGCCGAGTCAAAGTCGTCAGTTGCACCGGCGACAATACCAATCGTGGCACCACCGACTGCACAATCCGCCCACTGATCATACCAACCGCTTTTCCCCGGACCTGAAGCACAGGCACTGAGCATCAGCGAGGCAATGATCATAATCATACCCAATTTATAATTTCTCACACGAACATCCTCCTTTTTTGATTAGTCTTGAACCTTCAAGGCATACCAAGATTATAACCGTTCATTGCACTCTGGAAATAAAACCATGTAATTTTTTGTTAAAAAAACGTCAATGAACGCAAGCTGCCGCCGTTGAACTCCGCTTAAGTCGACCCTCACTCCACTACGGGCACCCTGGCAACCGGATATAGCAGATACTCATTGTCAAAAAATGGGGTTTGCTCATAAAACCACATCAAACGCTGGTGCGGACTGGCGGCAAACTCAGCGTCGCTTGCCAGCCTGGTTTCAAAACGCGCTTTCAAATCCGGGTCGTTTTCCAGCATTTTTTCAGCCAGCGGCTCCATTACGTAAGCCTCCGCGTACTCCGTCCTGGTAAATATCTCCAGAAAAAAGCCCCACTGCAGAAAAGAATCCGGCGCCTGAGGCTCCAGCATCAGCACAAGCAACTCTCCGAGCGGTTGACTGGTACTAATGCGAAAACTCCCAGCAGGAAAAGTGGTTTCAATGACCTGCTTCACCGGTTCACCGGAATTTATCCGGACATGCCCTTCAAAAGGGTTGGGAGTCCAGCCGGACGGCTCCGCGATGGCGGCAGTCGGTAAACGATAGACCTCAGCTTGCGTACGTAATGGCGCTGAAAGTTTTTCCACCGCGATGCCATGCAAGGCAATACGATCCACAACATCAGCCCACGCTGCTGGAATGATATAGGCCGCTGGAATGTCGACGCTTGCCGTGGGCTCCGTGATATATATTTTAGCGACCGGTTCGGTGACCGATTGCCCGGTCCAGCGCACCACCTCACCGCCGGAAACCTCACCCTCATAGCGTTGCGAAGTGATGCCTTTAAATGATACTTGTTCCGGCTCCCTGTTTTTATCGGGTCCGAAAGCCAGGGGTATTGAGTGCGGGCGTCTTTCGCGATCGGCTCGTGTTGCCTGTCGCAGTGAGTCTTGTTCTTTAGCGAGAAAGCCCAGGGTTTCTGCCAGTAACACGTAGGTTCCCAACACACGGCGCCGGTAAGGTTTCAAAGAGTGGTTTTCTACCAGTATGGCGGGCAGGTGAATCACATCACCATAACCGTTGGAATAACGCGGATTGCCCGACCAGGTCAGAATACCGTCCTTCATATCCATGTTATTGGCCGCAAAAATAAGCCCGCCAGGTTCGTGACCGTAGTCACTCAACGCCGCATTGAGGGCCGGTCGATAAACATCTTCAATCCAGTTGCCGATCGCCGGCGACCAGCCCTTACGGCCATTGCCGCCAAAAGTGATGTCATACTGATAATCCGCACCATCGGTAACGTGCAAATCAAGGTACAAATCCGGTTCCCACTGCTGAAAAACCTTCACCAACGCGCGCACGCCGGCGGTATCAAGCTTGGTAAAGTCCCTGTTCAGGTTCTGGTTACGCGCATTGGTACGCCAACCCATTTCTTGCGGACCGCGCTGATTGACGCGTTGATAGGGCGACCTGCGCTCATGTCCGTCAACATTCAGAATTGGAATAAACAGAAAGTTGGCGTTCGCCAGCAATTCTCGGCGCTTGCCGGCTACGGTCATATCTCTCAATAACATCAAGCCGGCATCCTTGCCGTCAATTTCACCGGAATGAATACCCGCATGGGCCAGCAGCAAAGGCTTGCCGGTTGCCTTGAGGGCGGCGGCGCTGAACACCTTGTCCTGACTTGCAACCACCATCCAGAAGTCCCTGCCCTGCAAACTCTTACCCAGCGAAATCAACTCCAACTCAGGCGCGGCGGTCACCAGTTTCTGCAACCAGACCATGGTTTCTTCATAATCAGGCGTTGTCATCAACCCGGTGCGCTCGGCCGGTGAAATCCAGGGGTCGTCTGCCGTGGCTATCAACGCCTCGCTTTTGCCGCTCCAGGGCTGGACGGGCGGTAACAACCCTTCTGTGCCCGAATAATCAAACTGTTGGTCAGCCGCCGCCACCTGCGCCGCAGTTCCGCCAAGCAACACAAACACAAAAGCGATGAACCTTATTCTCATTTTTTTACTCCACTCATTGATGAAACCATGAATCTGTTTACCTATGCAGGAATGCCTGAACGCCCAACTTTATCCCCTTCAATAACCCAAGCGGCAAAGACCTTTCAATCATAAAGCCACGTCTTTGGTATGATGTCTCTTTGGCGTACCGAAAAATGACGCTGTGGCCGGGTGAGTATATGCCAATGAGCGCTTTCATTCGCTCGCAATGCCAAGAACTTAGTGCAAGTTGCGTCCATAATATGGACCGGAGCAAGGGACACCCGTTTTTTTATACTCCGGATGCTTTTTTTGCCCGAAAACAGGATTCAAAAATGACATTGATCAATAATCATTTTCTCGACGGACTTATACTGTTTTAACCAACACCAAGCTGTGGCGTTTGTCAGTACCCGGCACCCAAAAAGAAAACCAGGAGTCTGCACATGAAAATTATCAAACGAAGCAAATTGCGTCGTGGCGGCTTCGCTGGCTTGCGTGAGACAAGGATGGTCATGAGTCCGATGATATTCCGCGGTCAGCAGGAGTCAGGCACCTCCTCCGGCATCGGCAGACTCGTTTATCTCGCGGACGCTGCCTTTCTGCCGCATGGTGACACCAGAATGCATACACACCATGAGGTTGATGTCATTTCCATCATGGTAAAAGGCCGTATACACCACGAAGGCTCGATGGCAAACGGTCAGGAACTGTTGGAAGACACCGTGCAGGTGCAGCGCGCCGGCGGCGAAGGTTTCAGCCATAATGAAATCAACCCTGATGCCACCAAGAACCGCATGATCCAGCTCTGGGCGATCCCGGAAGTTCCCGATCAGGCGGCAGGCTACAAGGTTTACCAGACCCAGCCCAATAGCAGAACCCGCGTCTATGGCGGCTCCGAAGAACAGGACGACACTTTTGCCGCGCGCACGGTTGTTGAAGTAGCCCACGTAGCTGCTGGTGAGACACTGGAACAACCCGGCCGCTGCCTTGCCTACGTGACCACCGGCGGCGGCACAGCCGATAAAGAAGTACTAAGAGAAGGAAATCTGGTTGAATCCAAAGGACTTATCTTCAAAGCCGCAAAAGACAGCAGATTGATCCTCGCATACGAAATATGATCTGTCAGTCTTATCGCTGCATTTTCGTACACATCCCAAAGACCGCGGGACGAAGTGTGGAAATGTTCTTCATGAACAAACTCGGTCTGGACAGAGAAAGTGACGCAGACCGCAGACATTTACTCATTAATGATAATGACGACCCGGCAAAAGGCACCGCAAAACTATCCCACCTAAGCGCCGCAGAATATTTGCAGTGCGGCCATATCAGCCAACCGGAGTTTGCAGGTTTTTATAAATTCAGCTTTGTGCGCAATCCCTGGGCGCGGCTGGTCTCTGAGTATCGCTATCGCAATTTTTTCCGGCACAAGAGCTTTAAAGATTTTGTGATGAATAAACTCCCGGCACCCGGATGGGATGACAAATACCGCCACATCATGCCCCAAACCGATATGCTTTATGACAAAGACGGAAACTTGCTGGTGGACTTTGTCGGAAAGTTTGAAAACCTGAAACATGACTTTAAACATGTTTGCCAGCATCTCGACTTTGAAGACTCAAATCTCCCGCACATCAACTCTTCCGATAAAAAATCCCGCGAATTAAAGCGAAAAGTTCGAAATTTTCTGTATCGCAACGGTGAAACCGGGTTGCGCAGCTATGTCGATTTTTACGATACAGAGACCAAAAATATCGTTAGTGAAATTTATCACCACGACATTGAAAATTTCGACTATAGTTTTAGTGATGCATTAAAGAGCAAGTAAGCACTGCTGCTTCGAATTGACCCTCTTTCGCATTTACACCTACAATGGGTTCAATCACAAGGGCATTAACCAGTGCCTTCGCATAAATAAAACAAGAGGTTCTACAAATATGGATTGTCCGAAATGCTCAGCTGAAATGGAATTGGTTTCTTACGACCAGATCGAAGTGGATCGGTGCACGTCATGCGGCGGCCTGTGGTTTCAGCCTGATGAACTACGCGCGCTTCGCGATGATATCTGGATGGCAGACTACATTATCGACAGCGGTGATAAATCTACAGGCAAGAAAGCCAATGCGTTGAAAGACTACCATTGCCCGGAATGCAATCAACCAATGAAGCAAGAGTTCGATGCTGAACAACCTCACATTACCTATGAGAGTTGCCCACAAGGTCATGGAACCTATCTCGATTCCGGAGAATTTACCGACCTGGTACGTAAAACATTCTGGGATAAATTTAAGCGCGCACGCTAAACGCGCGGCTCAACTTATTGAACTGATCAAACGCGCCCCCGGCGACAATGCTCGCCGGGGGCGTTTTTTTAAGCGTTTTTAATCCTGCAAACTTGCAGACATCAAAACTTCAAGCCTGCCATCCGGCAACAACATACCTTTGTCTATATCGAAACTGGACAACAAATTAACCAGGATGGCCTGCGTATGGGGGCAGGCGCGCGCTTGTTTGGCGGTACGTGGACGGATACTGAACATATGCGCCTGCTCAATCCCGTATTGCTGATTGGCGAACGATGTATCCAACGTGCGGACAGTAAAGGCATGCGCCCGGGTGCCCTTGTGGATATAAGGCTTGAGTGCGAGGTTAAACGCGCGCAGTGTCTTGTCGTCAAGGTAGTTGAGGAAATCCCAGAACAAACACAGGTCAAAACGCGTACCTTTGGGGAAATCGAAAGACTTGTTGAAGTGCTCAACCAGTTCTGCTTCGCTCAATTCATCCCGCTGCATTTGCAGCACGGGGTCGGAAAACATGGCAGCGAAATGCAGCCTGCACCTGTATTGCGAAAAAAACCGGATGGTTTCCGGCAGTGCCGGACCAATCTCCAGGACAGACAGGCGTCTGTCCGGGTTGATTTTTTCTACCAGCAGCGGAAATAACAGGCTTTGCTGGTTTCGTGAGATAAATGGAGCAACCGGCGAAGAATCGACGTCTGCCGCATCTGAAACAACGCTATTCAATTCACTGATCTTCTTTTACCGTTTGTTATCCATGCAGGCTTGAGTGCCACGTAAACAGCAAGGATACTCAACCGCCTTTCAAAGAGTAGCCGCCGCTATCCTTCGCGTTTTCAGTAACAACGGCCTTCGGTGCAGTTACCGGCTTCTCAACCGCGGGCTTGGCAAGCTTGACTTTCACCGGCTCGCCGGGATCCATATCAATGCTGCCCTTGAATATTGCGCCGTCTTCCAGCGTCATACGCGGAGCTACAATATTGCCGTGGACATTACCTGAGCGCAAAATCACAACCTTTTCCATACCGGTCAGATCGCCCCGGACTTCGCCGGCAATTTTGATAACCTTGGCGGTAATATCGGCATTAACCTTACCGCTCTGACCAACATCAACCTGATGGGCATCGAGGCGGATGGTTCCATCGACCTTGCCTTCGATAATCAGGTTTTCTTCGCCGCCAATATCACCCTTAATGTGAATACCGACACCAATCACGGCTGCTTTTCCAACGCTAGTGGAAGCATTGGCAGAGCTGGCAAACTTATCTTGCTGCGGCTCAGTATGAGTTGACTCGGATTTTGTGTTTCTGTGTTTCTCAAACATAAGAAAATTTCCAATATCTTTTCAATCGGGCGGAATAGTCTAGCAGAGATTTTCATTTAAAAACCCAACACACTGCGTTAACCCGTATTTTTTCATAGTATTTTTATGGCGCATGGTGTTTCCAACCTATGCAACCGGCTTCACAGTGGTTCCATTTGAGCCAGGTTTAAATTCACTTCCTGGCGGGTTGGCCACGTGATATCCGCAAGCAGCAGGTGCGTCGTCGTTGACCCCTTGCGACTTCCCTCTTTCGGCTCGCTGGTTTATTGTACCGGCTTCTTGCCCAACAACTGAAGAACATGCATATACTCAAGCCCGTATTGACACTGCTTATGACACTACTGCTGCAATCATGCGGCTCACCACTTATGTGGAATGGCACGGATGTTACCGGTGTGATGCCGGATCTGGAATTCACCCTGACAGACACCGACGGTGGTAATGTAAACGCCGAATCTTTACGGGGTAGACCGCTGCTGATTTTTTTTGGATTTACCAACTGCCCCTATGTCTGTCCCACGACCCTGACTCAGTTGTCAGTGGTCATGAAAGAACTTGGGCCGCAGGCAAAATACATTCGTATAGCGCTAGTGTCGGTGGACCCAGCGCGCGACACCCCACAAGTAATGAAAAAATACACAGCATCATTTGGTCCATGGCTAATGGGATTAACAGGCTCGGAACAGGCGTTAACCACTCTGCGAGAGTCTTACGGGGTTTACGCGGCCATGGAATCATCAGATGACAAGGGCACCTATAATGTCATGCATAGTACGGCCGTATTTGCCTTTGACGCCAAAGGCCGGGCCCGACTCGTGATTTCCGATGTGCACAACACCGCAGCCGTTGTCGCCGACATTAAACAGCTTATCAATCAATAACTGACAGGAATTCTGCCATGCCTTCTTTTGATGTAGTTTCTGAAATAGATCACCATGAACTCAGCAATGGTATCGACCAGGCCAACCGCGAAGTGACCACGCGTTTTGACTTCAAGGGCTCTGGTTCAAGTTTTGAGCTTGCCGAATTGGTGATTACCATGACGACCGAGTCCGACTTCCAGCTTCACCAGATGTACGACATTCTCTGTAACAAACTGGTCAAACGCGGTATCGACATCGCCTGCCTCGAAAAAGACGAGCCTGTCATTCAAGCCAGAACTGCTACACAGACCATCAAAGTCAAAGAGGGTATCGATACCCCGAGCGCCAAAAACATGGTCAAGCTGATCAAACAAAGCAAGGCCAAGGTACAGGCCGCCATACAAGGTGAGCAATTGCGGATTACCGGCAAGAAACGTGACGACTTACAGGCCGTTATCGCCTTGTTGAAGGACGCTAACCTGGAAACACCGTTGCAATACAAGAATTTTAGGGACTAAATCTCAAGCGGGTAACTATACCGGGGCAGCGCCTTGGTAACCGCACTGGCATGCCGGCAATATATGCCCTGGTGTCAATGACGGGCGCTTTGCTGCCATTCCCTCGGATCAACGCGGTAATAGCATTTCAACACCTCAAATAGCTCGGCGTGATGCTTTGCCATTTGCACCGGTTTTTCAAAAAACGTCTCGGTCGACACGGCGAAAAACTCCGCCGGGTTGGTGGCGCCATAATGATCGATCAACGACTTTTTACCTTTCCACGCATCCTTTTGCAGGTCTTCAAACTCACCCGAGAGCGTCGCGGCCCAGGTACGCAGGCAATTACTGCCAGAAAGAATGGGCGCGCCATTGGTACTGCCGGACTCACTATCCAACTGGTGAGCAAACTCGTGCAAAACGACATTCTGCCCATCAACAAAATTGCTCGAACCATGCAAAACATTATCCCAGGCCAGAATAACCTTGCCATTGCTCCATGACTCGCCCAACAGGCCTTTGCGTCCTTCACTGACAATGCCTTCCGCACTTCCCTGCGGCCGGTCGACTACAAACGCGCTGGGGTACACAATGATATAGCGCAATGAGGGATAGACATGGCTCTTGCGGTTGACCAACAACATACACGCTTCGGCCGCAATGGTGACTCTAATTTCATCGGTGATCTCCAGATCACCCGCGCCTGTAAAGTGCTTTTGATGCAGAAATTGCTTGATCATGTTGCGTAACTGTAAACGCAGCGGCATCGGCAAGTTACGGTAAACCGCGATATTGCGCTCGACGATACCTACCCACTCATCGGGAAATGGCGCTTCAATCGCTTTTTTGAGACGGTGGCGCGGCAAGACGACCGCGACGGTTACGCCGATCAAAACCAACGCTACAAATATCCAGTATGCCAATGTACACAACCTCTCAACAGACAGCTCAAATCAAATGGTTGAAAGGCACATACCGCATTTATTCAACCCCGCTCAATTGTACCTGAACAATATCAGTAAATTTGCCATAATCAGACTCCAAAAATTAACCCCTGCCATCAGGAGATAAAAATGTCTCGCCACTCAGTTTTATTGATACTGCTGTATTCTTTGTTGACCCAGGCAGCTTTCGCCTCATGGGATGAAAGCCAGCTTGAAGGCTTGGAATGGCGTGAGATCGGGCCTTACCGGGGTGGACGCTCTGCTGCCGTAACCGGCATCCCACAGGACCGTGAAACCTTTTATTTTGGCGCAACCGGCGGCGGTGTCTGGAAAACCACTAACGGCGGTGGCAAGTGGGACAACGTTTCTGATGGTTATTTTGGCGGTTCCATCGGCGCTGTGGCCGTTTCTTCATGGGATCCCAACGTCATTTATGTCGGTACCGGCGAAAAAACCGTGCGCGGCAATGTGTCAGTTGGTAACGGCGTTTGGAAATCCACGGACGCCGGCCGAAGCTGGAGTCACATTGGCCTGAAAGACAGCCAACGCATCCCGCGTATTCGAATTCATCCTAAAAACCCCGATATTGTTTACGTCGCGGCCATGGGGAATTTATCTGGCGCGAACGAAGAGCGCGGCGTATTTCGTTCTGTTGATGGCGGCAAAAACTGGCAGAAAATTCTCTATGTCAATGATGAGGTCGGTGCCGTTGATCTGGAAATGGACCCCACCAACCCCCGCATTCTCTATGCCAGCACCTGGCGCGTGATTCGCACGCCTTACAGCCTGGAGTCCGGCGGCGATGGTTCAGGCCTCTGGAAAACAACAGACGGCGGAGATCACTGGCAACCCATATCAGAAAACACCGGCATGCCAAAACCACCGCTGGGTATTTCAGGTATCAGCGTATCGCGCAGTAACCCGGATAACCTATACGCCATTATCGAAGCCAACGAGGGCGGTGTATTCCGCTCGACCGATGCCGGTAAAACCTGGAAACAAGTGAACAAGGAACGTAAATTGCGCCAGCGCGCATGGTATTACACCCGCGTCCAGGCTGACCCCGTCGATGAGGATGTGGTTTATGTGATGAACGTTCGTTTTCATAAATCCAAGGATGGCGGTAAAACCTTTAACAAAATATCTACCCCGCACGGCGATAACCATGATCTCTGGATCGACCCCAATGATCCAAAACGAATGATCGAATCGAATGACGGCGGGGCCAATATCAGTTATGACGGCGGTGAAAACTGGTCGGTGCAGTCCAACCAACCCACGGCGCAGATGTACCGTGTGTCTACCGACAATGCCTTTCCGTATCGCTTATTAGGCGGTCAACAGGACAATTCAGCCGTCAGAATACGCTCACGCTCAGCTTACAATTCTGCCGTTGGCGTGCGTGACTGGGAGCCGACCGCCGGTGGTGAGAGCGGTCACGTTGTTGCCCGACCGGACAACCCGGACATCGTGTATGGCGGTTCCTACGGGGGGTTCCTGATTCGCTACAACCACGCCAATGGCGATGTACGCGCCATCAACGTGTGGCCAGACAATCCCATGGGCTGGGGTGCCGCGGAACTCAAATACCGGTTCAACTGGAACTTCCCTATCCTGCTGTCACCACATGACCCCGACACCCTGTACGCCGGTGCCAACGTGCTTTTCAAAACCACCGATGAGGGCCAGACCTGGCAGACCATCAGCCCCGACCTCACCCGCAACATAAAGGCAAAGCAGGGTTCGTCCGGCGGACCCATCACCCAGGACAACACCAGTGTCGAGTATTACGGAACCATTTTCGCCATTGCCGAATCACTCTCAGAAGCAGGCGTCATCTGGACAGGCTCGGATGATGGCCGTGTCAACGTTAGCAAGGACCATGGTAAAACCTGGCAGGACGTCACGCCCAGCGGGCGCAAAAACGGTTTACCGCTCGAAATACAGATCAACTCCATCGAAGCACACCCATTCGAGCCCGGCGGCTTATACCTTGCCGCTACCGCATACAAGAGCGATGATTTCGCGCCTTATCTTTTCAAAACGACCGATTACGGTGAACACTGGACCAAAATCACATCGGGAATCGCAGCCGACCATTTTACCCGCGTCATCCGCGCTGATCGCCAGCAACAAGGTCTTTTGTTTGCCGGCACCGAGTTTGGCTTATATATGTCCAAAGATGATGGGCAACATTGGCAGAGCGCACAGTTCAATCTCCCTATCGTTCCTATTACCGACCTCGCCCTCAAGCAGGGCAATTTGATTGCCGCCACACAAGGGCGTGGTTATTGGATTCTGGACGATGTCGCGGTATTGCGCCAAACCAGTGAGGCGGTATTGGGCAAGGCACAACACCTGTTTATACCCGACCCGGTGTGGCGCCTACGAAATGGCGCCAGCGAAACACCTGAAAACATGGGTACCAACCCCCCTGCCGGCGTTGCCTTGTATTACTGGCTGGCGGAAGACCTTGAAGCCGGTACTGAATTATCTTTGGCCATCAAAGACCACAACGGGGACACCATTCGCACTTTCAGCCCCAAACCCGCCGCAGATGTTAAAGATGAAAAAAGCCAACTTGGGGATGACGACCGCAAACTCGAAACCACTGCTGGTTTAAACCGGTTTGTATGGGACCTGCGTTACCCAAGTGCTGAGAAGTTTAAGGGATTGGTGCTCTGGAACAGCTCGCTGAAAGGCATACGGGCCATACCGGGGGCGTACCAGGCCACTTTGACTGTTGGTGACATGCAACAGACCGCGGCCTTCGAGGTGCTGGCCGACCCACGGCTTGATACTCCAGCGGCGGAATATCAGGAACAGCATGATTTTGTAACCGCCATCAATCAAAAATTAACCGAAACCCATCGCGCCATTGGTCGCATCCGGGAAGCCCGCAGCCAGTTGACTTCTATTGAGCAGCGGGCTGCAAAAGACGAACGGTTTAGCGCACTGCTGAAATCGGCCACGGTGATTCAGGAAAACCTGACGCAGATTGAAGAAACCCTGTATCAAACCAAAATGGAAAGCAGGCAGGACCCTCTCAACTTTCCAATCCGTCTGAATGACAAATTGGCGGGAGTGATGTTTCTCGCTGGTTTTGGAGACCACGCACCCACTCACTCAACCGTCGCTGTTCGTGATGAACTGGTTGCTGCGATCGACGCCAGTCTGGAAAGGTTAAAAACACTGTTTGAAAACGACCTCGCCGCCTTCAATAAAGAGGCAGCCGAGGCCGGACTGCAGGCTGTGCGGGTGGCGACAAATCTGGACCGATAGCCCTTAACGACCGGGAAAGCAGGCAAATACTAAATTTGCCTGCTTTAAGTACCCCGGCATGTCGACGGTAAGTATTTTACTTCCGTCAGCCCTGTGGCACCGCGACTGCAGCGCCAGGCAATTGTTGAAACACTCGTGGCCTGTGGTGTTAATTGCGGCTGAATAATGCCAAGTGACGGGAACACCGCGGCCTCATTGACATTGATCTGAAATGACCCGACTGCCGGGTCATAACCATCAAAACCAACGCAAAAACGACTCTCGCCGTTACTGCTTAGTCCGGCGACCTCCATGCTGGGCGGCCACTGTCCGGTCGTCGACATGTATTCCGAAACGGCAAGCTTTGCCGGGGCCGCGCCAACCATACACTCTGTTACCTTGGCACGAGTGTTATATTCCTGATATGCGGGAACCGCTAAAGCCACCAATATGGCAATCACGGAAATCACAATCATCAGTTCGATTAAGGTAAAGCCGCCGGTACGGCGAACTTGAATAGCAGGCAAGTTTCTGTAGTTGAGCATGTTCCTTCACCCTCGACCAATGTTGACTAACGAATGTTACGCAAATAAACGAATCTATTAAGCTCATTATTTAATGCAAACGCGGTTTGATTCCTTCAATCCACTTAAGCACAAACCGCAACCAATCTTTGGCAAGTATAGGGGATAACTCACAATTATTGTAGTCACAGTAAATTTATGCACCATCGACTTGCCTAACCAAAACTCTGATTGAAGATTCGCGCGGGCGCAATTCAAGCGCCTTGGCGATGATTAGGGTAAAATTATTAGCTGCCCTTTAACGCAATTAAGGAAGAGAACCTATGAAATCCCCATTTACGTTGGCACTGGGTACAGTGCTGGCTTTGACCGTAGCTGGCTGTTCCAAGACCGATGATACCGAGGTTGTAAAAACAGCTCCCGAAACCCCTGCTGAAACCGTAATGACAACGAACCCCACTGAAAGCAATCCGTTCTTCGCGGAAAGTCCGTTATATTTCTATTACCCCGAATTCGACAAGGTCGAAAACGCTCATTTTATGCCCGCGTTTGAACGCGGTATGCAGGAGCACCTGGCAGAAATTGAAGCCATTGCGAACCAGTCAGAAGCACCCACTTTGGACAACACCCTCATTCCAATGGAGCGTTCAGGTCAAACACTTGACCGGGTAGCCACGGTATTTTTCAGCCTGACGTCAGCCAATACAAATGACGAGATGGAAACAATCCGTAGCGAAATGGCGCCGAAACTTTCAGCGCACCGGGATCAGATTCTGCTTAACAGCAAACTGTTTGCCCGCATTCAGGGTATCTACGACCAGCGTGAGTCTCTTGAACTCGATCCCGAGTCCCTGCGACTTGTCGAAGAAAACTACAAGGATTTCATTCGTGCAGGCGCAAAGTTGTCGGATGCCGATAAAGAAATCCTCAAGGCAATCAATGCTGAACTGGCCACCTTGCAAACCAAATTCAGCCAGAACGTGCTGAACGAAGTGAATGCTTCAGCGGTTGTGGTTGATACCCGCGAAGAACTCGCTGGCCTGTCCGATATGACCATTGAAGCCGCCGCCGAGGCCGCCAAAGCAAAAGATATGGAAGGCAAATACCTTATCGCACTGCTCAACACCAGCCAGCAACCACCATTGGCCTCGCTTGAAAACCGGGCGTTACGCCAGCGCATCATGGAGACATCACTCGCCCGCGGCAGCCATGGCGGTGAATTTGACAACCGTGAGATTCTCACCCGTGTCGTCAAATTGCGCGCAGACCGGGCCCAATTGATGGGTTATGAAAACCACGCGGCATTCGGCCTTGAAAACCAAACGGCCCGCACCACCGCGGCGGTCAACGAACGGCTTGCCAGCCTGGCACCCCCTGCAGTGGCCAACGCAAACCGTGAAGCCGCAGATATGCAGGCGATCATTGACGCGGAAGGCGGCGACTTTCAGTTGGCTTCATGGGACTGGGATTTTTACGCTGAAAAAGTTCGTCAGCAACGCTATGATTTCGATGCCTCTCAACTGCGTCCTTACTTTGAAATGAATAACGTTTTGGAAAAAGGCGTGTTCTATGCCGCAGAAAAAGTTTTTGGGCTGACCTTCAAACAACGTCATGATCTGCCTGTTTACCAGGAAGATGTGACTGTCTATGAAGTGTTTGATGCCGACGGTTCAACCCTGGCGCTGTTTCTCATGGATCCCTACGCCCGCCCTTCCAAGCGTGGCGGTGCATGGATGAACGCCTATGTCAGCCAGTCTGAGTTGATGAACCGGAAACCTGTGATCGCCAATCATCTGAATATTACCAAGCCAATATCAGATGATGAGCCCACACTGATGACTTTTGACGAAGTGACCACCATGTTCCATGAGTTTGGACACGCGTTGCACGGTATGTTTTCAAATGTAAAATACCCGTCATTCTCCGGCACATCCGTACCGCGTGACTTCGTAGAATACCCATCACAGGTTAATGAGATGTGGTCTATCTGGCCTGAAATCCTGAAAAACTACGCGGTTCACTACGAAACCAGTGAGCCCATGCCACAGGAACTGCTCGACAAGGTTCTGGCCACGCAAAAATTCAACCAGGGCTATTCCACTACAGAATACCTGGCGGCTTCGCTGCTGGATCAAAGCTGGCACCAATTGAAACCTGAAGAAGTTCCGACTGCTGACGGATTGCTGGATTTTGAAGCCAAGGCCCTGCAAGACGCTGGCGTGGCGCTGGATACCGTACCGCCGCGTTACCGCAGCACCTATTTCTCACATATCATCGGCGGCTACTCAGCCGGCTACTACGCTTATATCTGGAGTGAAGTGCTGGATGCCGACACCGTGGAATGGTTCATGCAAAACGGTGGTATGTCACGTGAGAACGGTGACCACTTCCGTGAAACACTGTTATCCCGTGGCGGTTCTACCGACGCGATGACACTGTTCAGGAACTTCCGTGGTGCGGAGCCCGACATCCGTCCATTACTGGAACGTCGCGGCCTGAACTAAAAATGACAGTGACCCTGGTTCCCGCTCGGGAACCAGGGCTTCTTAGGGTATCGAGGCGCCCGCCTCTTTTGGTAGTTTTCCAGGTAGCGGAACCGCAAACGAGACAGCGAACCAACCGCGCAACCTATCAACGCTCACCCCGATACAACACAACCGCGCTGTTCTGGTTGCTGGTTCAGCACAAATTTCATGCATAAAAAAACCCGGCCAGACTTTCGTCTGACCGGGCTTTTAGAGAACCTTAGGTTAACCTTACAGAGGGTTTACGTTCTCTGCCTGGGGTCCTTTCAGGCCTTCACCAACGGTGAATTCAACCTGCTGGCCTTCTTTGAGGGTCTTACGGCCGTCGCCGATGATCTGGCGGAAATGAACGAAAACGTCACGCTCGCCTTCACGAGAAATAAAACCAAAACCTTTTTCGTCGTTGAACCACTTAACGGTTCCTGTAATTGAATCTGACATTATAATTAACTCACTATATATATATTTAAAAATACCACCTTCCGGTAGTGACTGTGCTGAAGAAGAACGGGACCGGGGTATATCTGGAAGGAAGTATAACGACCGACTAGACTAAACACTCAATCACTCGCCGCAACTGGCAGCGCACGTATTCTACATTGTTTTGGCATGTATATGCTATACAAAACAATAAAATGCACAAACTTTCCTGAACCGCTATCAAGGTTTTTCTCTAAAGACTCACTATTTGAGCGCTGAACCCACGCGCACGGCAAAAACATCGACACCCAAGCACCTCTTAAAACGGCAGCATGGTGGTGTATTTCACCCGTCGCAGCGCGAAGCTCGAACTTGCTGATTTAACGCTGGAATGATGTAGTATTTGCTGATTCAGAAAGTCGTTGTAAGACTCAATATTGTTGGTAATGATCTGTAGAACATAATCGCGGTCGCCCGATACTGAAAAGCACTCCATGACCTCGGGCAAATGCGCCACATGAGCCTCAAAAGACTGTCTTATTTTGTCCGAATGCTCAACCATACTGACAGATAGCAGCACATGGATCTGCAAACCCAGTGCTCTCGGGTTTAACAACGCCACTCTGCTCTCTATAGCGCCCTCCTCTTCCAGTTCACGCATACGCCTCCAGACCGATGTACGCGAAAGCCCTGAAAGCTCAGCCAGCTCAATTTGACTGAGTGTTGCATCACGCTGCAGGGCCGCGAGTAATTTACGGTCGGAGGAAGATAGTTTTAATTTAGACATAACTGAACGATAACCCTATTTAATAAAACAATTGTTTCAATTTTATTGGCTATAAGCCAATTGTGAAACACATATTTCTACTATTCTGGACATAATAGTTAATTAATACTTCATTTCAAGTATCCATCGCGCTAATCACAGGTGAAACCATGACCACAAACACAAATAACCGACCCAGCTGGGCTGAACCCTACAAAATAAAATCTGTTGAACTGATTCGTATGACCACCCGCGAGGAACGGGAGCAGGCAATTCGCGAAGCCGGCTACAACACGTTTTTAATCCGCAGTCGCGATGTTTATATTGACCTTCTGACCGACTCCGGCACATCGGCAATGAGTGACCGGCAATGGGCCGGCCTGATGATGGGCGATGAGTCCTACTCCGGCAGTGAAAATTTCTATCACCTGGAGGCTGCGATTCGTAAGTATTACGGCTACGAGCATATCGTACCCACCCACCAGGGCCGCGGTGCCGAGAACCTGTTATCGCAGATTCTGATCAAAGAGGGTGACTACGTACCGGGCAACATGTATTTCACTACCACCCGTCTGCACCAGGAACTCGCCGGCGGCAATTTTGTTGACGTCATCGTTGACGAAGCACACGACCCGGCCAGCCGACACCCTTTCAAGGGCAACGTCGATATCGAAAAACTCGACCGTCTGGTACAAAAAGTCGGTGCCGACCACATTCCTTACCTCAGCCTGGAAGGCAACGTAAACATGGCCGGCGGCCAACCATTCTCCATGGCCAACCTGAAAGAACTCAACGCCTACTGCGGCCAGCACAATATTCCGATCATGCTGGACGCCACCCGCACCATTGAAAACGCATGGTTTATCAGGGAGCGCGAGGAAGGTTATGCCGACAAGTCTGTTCGCGCCATCCTGCGTGAAATATGCGACCTGACCGACGGCTGCACGATGTCCGCCAAGAAAGACCTGTTGGTCAATATTGGCGGTTTTTTCGCCTGCAATGATGAATCCATTTTCCGCAAGGCCCAGAACCTCGTGGTGGTCTATGAAGGCCTGCACACCTATGGCGGCCTCGCTGGCCGTGACATGGAAGCCATGGCCATCGGTATTGAGGAGGCCGTCATGGAAGAACATCAGGCCGCGCGCATTGGCCAGGTGCGCTACCTCGGCTCCAAACTGCGTGACGCAGGCGTTCCAATTGTTAACCCCATAGGTTCTCACGCGATCTTTATTGACGCACGCGAGTTTTTACCGCATCTTGATCAGGAAGACTACCCGGCGCAGACTCTCGCCGCTGAGCTATACTTGGAAGCAGGTATTCGCACCATGGAACGTGGTAATGTGTCCGCGGGTCGTGACCCGGAGACCGGGAAAAACCGGCGACCGGCACTCGAACTCGTAAGATTGACATTGCCAAGGCGTGTTTACACCCAAGCGCATATGGATGTTGTCGCAGAATCTGTGGCCCGGGTTTTTGAAAAACGCGCCAGTATTAAAGGCTTGAAAATGGTATATGAGCCTGAATACCTGAGGTTCTTCCAGGCCCGTTTTGAACCACTGACCTGAGACACCCAATAAGTTTATATCAACCAATTAACCCGCTGGAGGGCGACAATGGCCGACCTGTTTGAAAACCCGATGGGACTGGACGGATTTGAATTTGTCGAGTTTGCGTCGCCTACTCCGGGGGTGATTGAGCCCGTTTTTGAAATGCTGGGCTTTACAGCCGTCGCCAGACACCGTTCCAAAAAAGTGACACTGTACCGACAGGGAGATATCAACTTCATCCTGAACGAAGAGCCGCGTAGCTACGCGGCTTTTTTTGCTGAAGAGCACGGCCCTTCCGTCTGCGGCATGGCTTTCAGAGTAAAGGACGCCCACATTGCGTATCAGCACGCGCTTGAAAAGGGCGCGCAGCCCATCGAAATACCAACCGGACCGATGGAGCTGCGATTACCGGCGATCAAAGGCATCGGCGGGGCCCCGTTATACCTGATTGACCGCTATGATCAAAACCAAAGCCTCTACGATATCGACTTTAAATTTTTCGAAGACGTAGACCACCACCCCAAAGGCTGTGGATTCAAACTCATCGACCACATGACCCACAATGTCTACCGCGGACGCATGGATTTTTGGGCGAACTTTTACCAACGCATCTTTAATTTCCGCGAAATTCGTTACTTCGATATCAAAGGCGAATACACCGGACTGTTATCAAAAGCGATGACGGCCCCGGACGGCAAAATTCGTATACCGCTAAATGAAGAAGCCTCCCAGGGCGTCGGCCAGATCGAAGAGTTCCTCATGGCCTATAACGGTGAAGGCATACAACACATTGCACTCATTTGCGATGACCTGCTGGAGTGCTGGGACGCGCTCAAGGCAAAGGGTCTGCCATTTATGACACCACCGCCGAACACCTATTACGAAATGCTCGAAGAACGTCTGCCTGGTCACGGTGAACCGGTGCAAGAGCTCAAAACACGAGGTATCCTGCTGGATGGCTCCACCGAGGATGACGACCCCAGGCTGTTATTACAGATATTTTCTGAAACCATGGTCGGCCCGGTATTTTTTGAGTTTATCCAACGCAAAAAAGATGAAGGCTTTGGTGAAGGTAACTTTACCGCCCTGTTCGAATCCATGGAGCGCGACCAGCTACGGCGGGGTATCATCAGCGCCAAAGAGACAGACTAAATCAGGCGGGCCAGGCAGAAGATATTATGAACATCAAAAAGATCCACCATGTTGCTTATCGCTGTATTGACGCCAAGGAAACCGTCGCGTTTTACAACGATGTGCTCAACATGGATCTCATGCTGGCCATTGCTGAAGACCGGGTACCCAGCACCAAGGCTCCCGACCCTTATATCCATGTGTTTCTGGACGCCGGCCAGGGCAACGTACTGGCCTTCTTTGAAATACCCAATTCTCCGCCCATGGGACGGGATGAAAACACACCCGCGTGGGTGCAGCACATCGCTTTTGATATTGGCAGCATGGAAGAACTGGCAGCGGCCAAGACCCGCATTGAAGGCATGGGTCTTGATGTCATCGGCCCAACCGACCACTACCTGTTCAAATCCATTTACTTTTTTGACCCGAACGGTCATCGCCTGGAATTGTGCGCGAATGTCGACCGACCCGGAGCACTTGAGAAACTTCACCAGGTCGCGCCCGCAATGGTCGAGGAATGGAGCCAGACAAAACGTGCGCCAAGGCACGCCGCTTTTATGCACGAAGAAGAATTCAACCTCGACCCGTAAGGCGAGCAACCTGCCGCCAGCACGCGTGAGACCAATAAAAATATTCTCTGCACGAGCCTTCAACAAGGCAATGCAGCAAGGACCGAAATTATGAAAACCATCATTGAGCCCTTCCGTATAAAAACTGTCGAGCCGATCAGAATGACCACGATGGAAGACCGTCAACGGCTGATCCGCGAGGCCAATTACAATCTGTTCTCGCTTAAATCCGAGGACGTCCTGATTGACCTGCTGACCGATTCGGGCACCGGCGCGATGAGTACCAATCAGTGGTCAGCATTGATGAAGGGTGATGAATCCTACGCGGGATCACCATCGTATTACCGCTTTGAAGCCGCCGTTAAAGACCTGATGCCGTTTAAACATATTATCCCCACGCATCAGGGACGCGCCGCCGAACACATTCTCACCTCGGTCATTGCCGATGGCTACGGCAAGGGCAAAATAGTCCCCAACAACACCCACTTCGATACCACGCGGGCCAATTTTGAAGATGCCGGTATAGATGCGCGTGATCTGGTCATTGCGCAAGGCATGGACACGTCACTGGAATACCCGTTCAAGGGCAACATGGATCTCGACATGCTCGAGCAACTGCTGTCTGAAGAAGCGGATAACATCCCGATGGTTGAGATCACCATCACCAACAACGCTGGTGGCGGGCAACCGGTTTCAATGGCCAATATTCGGGCCACCAAGGCCATTTGCGAAAAATACGGCAAGCCGCTGATTATTGACAGCGCCCGCTTCGCGGAAAACGCATATTTCATCAAATTGCGCGAGGACGGTTATCAGGACAAACCCGTCAAGGACATCGTCCGTGAAATATTCTCCTATGCCGACGGCATGACCATGAGCGCCAAAAAGGACACGTTTTCCAACATGGGCGGCTGGCTTGCGCTCAACGATGACGACTGGGCCGAAAAAGCCCGCACCCGACTGATCATGACAGAAGGCTTCCCCACCTATGGCGGCTTGTCCGGCCGCGATATGGAATGCATGGCCGTGGGCCTTGAGGAAATCGTCGACGAGGACTACCTGCAATACCGGATCCGGTCAATTCAGTACATCAACGAAAGACTTGACGCTCTGGGTGTGCCGGTCATGAAGCCCGCTGGCGGCCACGCCATTTTTATCGACGCCAAAAAGATGCTGCCGCACATCGATCCACTGCAGTATCCAGGTCAGGCCCTGGCGGTCGCGCTGTACATTCAGGGCGGCATCCGCACGGTTGAAATCGGCAGCTTCATGTTTGGCCGCCAACCCGACGGCAGTGAAAAACCAGCGAGGATGGAGTTGGTCAGAATGGCCATGCCCCGACGGGTTTATACGCAGGCCCAGGCCGATTACATCGTGGAATGCTTTGAGGAACTGCGCAACAACATTAGTGATGTCCGCGGTTTCAAAGTAGCCTGGGAGCCCACCTCGCTGCGCCACTTTACTGCCCGGCTTGAGCCACTATAAAAACGCGCAAATCTAAATCCATCAGAATGGACAAGCACGCAGTCGACTCAGGCAGCATTGCTTCCACCTACCGGTGGCATCTCCAAAACCAACGTTGAGCGCTGGCCTTGCCAGCGCTGCTAATGCCCGTACTCAGTCGCCGGTACCAATACGCTCCAAACGGTAACTGCCGTCCACAACCCGCTGCCACCACTGGCTATTCTCCAGATACCAGACGACTGTTTTGCGGATACCGGATTCGAAGTTTTCAGTGGGTGTCCAACCAAGATCTGCGTTGATCTTGCTGGCGTCAATGGCATAGCGCTCGTCATGTCCGGGACGGTCGGTGACAAAGGTGAGTAACTCTTCAAACCGGGTAATACCGGCCGGCTTGTCAGTGACCAGTTCGTCCATGATCGCGCAGATGGTTTTCACCACATCGATATTCTTCTTCTCATTCAGACCGCCGATATTGTAAGTCTGACCCAGTTTACCGGTGGTGAGTACGGCGTAAAGCGCGCGCGCGTGATCATCCACATACAACCAATCCCTGATCTGGCTGCCATCGCCATAAATAGGCAGCGGCTTGCCTTCCAGCGCGTTCAGGATCATGTGCGGAATCAGTTTTTCGGGGAATTGGTAAGGTCCGTAATTGTTGGAACAATTGGTAATCAGGACGGGGAATTTAAAAGTACGACCCCATGCCCTTACCAGATGATCCGAACCGGCTTTGGTGGCCGCGTAGGGTGAGCTGGGGTCATAAGAGGTGTCTTCCCTGAACAGGTCATCACAGCCGGCGAGATCGCCATAGACCTCGTCAGTTGAGACATGCAAAAACCGGAAAGCCGCCTTGGCCGAATCGCCCAACCCTGACCAGTACGCGCGACCGGCTTCCAGCATGGTATAGGTGCCCACGAGGTTGGTCTGAATAAAATCGCCGGGACCATCAATGGACCGGTCTACATGACTTTCAGCCGCGAGATGCATGACCGCATCAGGCTGGTGTTCCGTAAAAATGCGATCCAGTGCTTCGCGGTCGCAAATATCGGCCTGTTCAAAGTGGTAACGGGACGAATCTGCTACCGACAGCAACGAGTCCAGGTTGCCCGCGTAAGTTAATTTGTCGAGGTTGATAATCTCACAGTCTGTCTCGGAGATCAGGCAACGAATGAGTGCTGAGCCGATGAAGCCGGCGCCGCCAGTCACTAGGATTTTCATTGTTTTCAGGCCTTCTGATTAAGTAGGGTGAGTATAACTTAGCTGCGCCGCGTGTAACACGTGAAAGCCGCTTTCTGAGCCCTTGTGGCGGTAAAGAACGAAACGATTTGATCACATCTTGCCCGCCCCGACCGACCCGCATTCCCACAAACATCCTGTAAACTGTATTATTCGTAATTAACCAGACAACAATGAGATCAAGGGAACACTTTTGAACACCAAAATACTCGTCACAGGCGGCGCCGGCTTCATCGGCTCACACACGTGTGTGGCCCTGCTTGATGCGGGTCATGATGTCGTAGTGCTCGACAATCTTTGCAATAGCAGCGCAAGCGTTATCGAACGAGTTGGACAAATTTGTCAACGGGAACCTGTGTTTGTAGAAGGCGACATTCGTGACCGCGCCCTGTTGGACAACCTGTTCGACGAGCATGAATTTACGGCCGTCGTACACTTCGCGGGTTTGAAAGCCGTAGGTGAATCGGTAGAAAAACCGCTGGACTACTATGACAATAATGTCAGCGGTACACTGGTCCTGCTCCAAGCCATGCAAGCGGCAGGAGTGAAAACCCTGGTGTTCTCATCATCCGCTACCGTTTATGGCGACCCCGCCAGCACCCCGATCAGCGAGGACTTTCAACGCGCAGCCACTAACCCCTACGGCAACACCAAATTGGTCATTGAGGACATCCTCGCGGACCTGCACCGGTCAGAACCGGACTGGCGTATCGCCCGTTTACGCTATTTCAACCCGATTGGCGCGCACAAAAGCGGTTTAATCGGAGAGAACCCCAAAGGCATCCCGAACAACCTGATGCCCTACCTGTTACAGACAGTGGCGGGATTGCGCGATGAACTAAGTGTCTTTGGTAATGACTACGACACCCCGGACGGCACCGGGATACGCGACTATATTCATGTTGTCGACCTGGCCAATGGGCATGTTGCAGCACTGAACCGCCTGCAAAACAAGCAGGAACTTCTCACCGTCAACCTGGGAACAGGCAATGGAGTTTCTGTGCTGGAGATGATCAGCGCCTTTGAGGAAGTCAACGGCTGCAGGATCCCCTTCAAAATCACAGCACGTCGAGCCGGTGACATCGCCAAATGCTGGGCCGACACCCGGCTTGCCGAAGAACTGCTGGGTTGGCAAGCTGAACATACACTTGCAGACATGTGCAGGGACTCCTGGCTTTGGCAAAAAAACCTCTCACTTAAAGATACATCAGGGAACCCCACTTGAAACCGCAACTTAAACAGCTGATCGCACAACTGCCAAAGGCCGAACTGCACATACACATCGAAGGCAGTCTGGAGCCGGAACTGATGTTTAAGCTGGCTAAACGCAATGGTATCAAACTGCCCTACGCAGACGTTGAATCAATACATAAAGCATATATGTTCAACTGCTTACAGGACTTTCTTGATTTATATTATCAAGGTATGTCCGTGCTGCAAACCGAGCAGGACTTCCACGATTTAACCTGGGCATACCTGCAACGCTGCCACCAGCAAAACGTTGTGCATTGTGAGATATTTTTTGATCCGCAGGGACATACCGAACGCGGCGTTCACTTTCAGACATTCATGGGCGGCATCTGCAGCGCACTGGATAAAGCGCGCACTGAACTGGGCATTTCAAGCCACCTGATCATGTGCTTTTTACGCCACCTGGATGAAGCCAGCGCACTCAAGACTCTGGCAGACGCGGAACCCTTTCTCGACAGGATCACCGGCGTAGGACTCGACTCATCCGAGCTTGGACATCCTCCTCACCTGTTCGCCAATGTGTTCGCTCGCGCGGCACAACTTGGCCTTAAACGGGTTGCCCACGCTGGCGAGGAAGGCCCGCCTGAATATGTACGCGAGGCGCTGGACATACTGGGTGTCGACCGTATTGATCACGGTAATCGTTCACTGGAAGACCCGGCACTTATCCGTCGTCTGGTGGACGAACGCATGCCGCTCACGGTCTGCCCGCAATCCAATTTGCGACTGGCCGTTGTCAGCAGCATGTCAGAGCACCCGATAAAACAAATGCTGTCACTGGGACTCAACGTCTGTATTAATTCAGATGACCCGGCCTATTTCGGCGGCTATATGAATGAAAACTTCTTTGCCCTGATTGACGCGGTTGACCTCGGCAGGGAAGAAATTTTTCAATTGACCATTAACGGCTTTGAATCATCCTTTATGACAACAACTGAGAAACAAGCCTGCCTGGAACAAATTAATGCGTTGCGCTAAACACCAAGGGAGTGAAGTTGAGCATGTCTGATTCAAAACCTATAAATCACGGGTTTTCCATGGCCGATGTGGCCGCCAAACCCGTCACTTACAGGGTTGCCATGGCGTCCGGAAAAATCAGCGTGGGTGAAGCGGCATTCACACATTTGCGTAACCGGACACTGCCCAAGGGCGATGCCCTGGCACTGGCAGAATTTGCCGGCATACAGGCGGCGAAACAAACACCTTCCCTGATCCCTCTGTGCCACCCCATTTCACTCAACCGGGTGTCGATTCATACCCACCTCATGGAAGAACAACACGCGGTGGAAGTTTACGCAGTGGCTGAAATCAATGCCCGCACAGGTGTGGAAATGGAAGCATTGTGTGGCCTGAATATCGCCTTGCTGACCATTTGGGATCTCACCAAGCCAATTAATGCCGCACTGGAAATCAGCGATATCAAACTCGTGTATAAATCGGGCGGCAAGCGCGGCGACTGGCTGCACCCGGACGGTTTATCAGCGACCGCTCAGGCCGTTTTAGATAACCATTGATCTGAATATGCTGCGCTATTCCGCCCACCTGCCCCTTACCGGCATCGGCACCGCCGGCCAACAACGCATTCGCGACGCGCACATTGTCTTGATCGGGGTTGGTGGATTGGGATGCGCCGCCGCCCAGTACCTGGTCTCCAGCGGCATCGGCAAACTGACCCTGTGTGATTTTGACACGGTGGCCGAGAGCAATCTTTCCCGGCAAATACTCTATCGCCGCGACGACGTCGGTTTGCCAAAAACGCAGGCGGCAAGCCACTTACTGCAAAGCATGAATCCCGACTGTGAACTTGACTCTGTTGCAAAACGAATGACAGACAGTGACATGCGGTCGCTCTTTCCAAGCTGCGACCTGGTGATTGATGCCAGTGACAACTACGGCACCCGCCTGGCGGTAAACCGCAGCTGCATGGCACTTGGCATTCCCTGGGTCATGGCTTCGTGCATTCGCATGGAAGGCCAAATCATGGTCTTGCGCCCCGATGAGCCGATACAGGCCTGTTATCGCTGCATCTATGGCAACGCCGCGGATACACTCGAAGATTGCCCTGGCGCGGGTATATTTGCCCCTGTGGCCGGTATTGTAGGTGCCTCAGCAGCGCATTTCGCACTGGCCCATATCGCCGGCCTGACAACACCGGCCGGACTACACCTTTTTGACGCTGCCCACTGGCAATGGCAGTCGTTGAATATTCGCAAAAATTCAAGCTGCAAGGACTGCAGCTAGCCCGTCTCACTCAGTAGTGGCTACTGACAAGTTTCCCGCGAGAGCGTGGTTTAACACATGCCATGGCAACGTAGCGCACTTGACCCTTGATGGATAACGCCCGGCAAACGTCAGTGCCGCCAACTCACCCAACTGCTCATCCAGTTCATCCTCGCCGGCGCCGCCGGTAACCGCTGCCCGGACACGCTCAAACAAATCACGCGCCTGCTGCAGACTGATACCATGTAAATGCGCAGCCAACAGAGAGGCTGAGGCGGTGGAGATGGCACAGCCCACACTTTCTACGGCTGCTTTTTCAATGATTCCCGCATTGTTAACGACAAACTGCAGTTTGACGCGGTCACCGCAGAAAGGATTTTCACCCTGACCCTGGTGGGTCGGGTTTTCAATATTGCCGTGATGCCTGGGAAACTGGCTATGCTCTATGATGATGTCACTGTAACGCTGTAAACGCTCATCATCCACGTCAGTGATCTCCGTGCGCGTGACCTGCCGCGGCGCACTGCTCACAATTTACCCACTCACTGATGCCGCTTGTGTAGTGTTCTTTTTTCCAAATGGGCAAACGTGTTTTGGTCTGGTCGATGATGTACCTGCAGGCATCAAAGGCGGCCCCGCGGTGCGCTGCCGACACGCATACCAGCACGGCAACCTCGCCTAACTCCAGCAGCCCCTCGCGATGGATACAAACCGCGTGAGTGATGGCAAAACGCTCCATTGCCTCAGCGATGATTCTCGCGCCCTCTTTTTCCGCCACAGGTCGATATACTTCGTACTCAAGACGCTCGACTGCCTGACCCTCATTGTGGTCGCGAATCCAGCCCTCAAACACCACCAACGCGCCGCAACTGCTGTCGGCCACCCGCTTTTTTTCTGCGGCTATATCAATCGCCGTGTTGCTGACCGAAAACTTCATCCGCCTGCAACCGGTGGGAAAAACAACACCTCGTCAGCTTCCGACAACACGGTTTCCCAGCCGGTCATTTCATCATTGACCGCTACCAGTGCCGCTGCCTCGGTTTTCAGATTCGGGTGCTTTTGCGCCATCATTTGAAACAACTCCGCGGCCGTGCCGCCCGTCCACTCAACCTGCTCGGACTGGACACCCGTCTGCTCCCTGAAAATGGCAAAATAACGTACTTTTATTTTCAATTAACCACCCATCCGGTACATTTCAACGTGGGGCTGACTGCGTGGCAACTGCCCGCGCAATTCGCTGTAACGGTCTGCCCTCTTCGTCCAGAGATCACTTAGTACCCCGGTCAGTTCATCCTCACCCATGCCGTCCCTGATGCTGTCGCGAAGCTCGGTTCCGCGCGCAGAAAACAGGCAACTGTAGAAGGTGCCGTCTGCGGTAATTCTGGCACGCGAACAATCACCGCAAAATGGTTCGGTGATGGAACTGATGAAGCCAACCTCCCCCGCTCCATCCTCAAACGCGTAACGTTTTGCAGTCTCACCCTGCAATTGCTGGGCAACGGGACGCAAAGGCCAGCGGTCGTGGATGGCTTTCAAAAGATCTGCGCTCGCTACCACCGACTGCCGGTCCCAGTGATTGACGTTGCCCACATCCATAAACTCTATCAACCTGACAACATGACCGGTGTTTCTGAAGTGTGAAATCAGATCCATTACTTTGTGATCGTTAACATTGCGCTGGACGACGGTGTTGATTTTCAACTTGTTGAAGCCGGCCTGCTCTGCCGCGCGAATGCCGTCAAAGACCTCCTGCACTGACCCTCGCCCACCTGCCATTTGACGAAACACTGCCTCATCCAGACTGTCCAAACTAACCGTAATGCGGCCCAAACCGGCTTCTTTCAGAGCTTTGGCATGACGTGTCAGCAGAACAGCATTGGTGGTCAACGCCAGGTCGGTTATCCCGTCAATGGCAGATATTCGTTTAACCAATTCAACAAAACCCGGCCGCAACAACGGCTCACCGCCAGTCAGACGAACCTTGTGCACACCCAGTTTGGAAAACACACGTACCAGTAACTCGATTTCACCGTCACTGAGCAGATTGTACGGTTGCAAGAACACACCCTGGCCATGCAGGGACTCCTCCGGCATACAATAGGTGCAACGCAGATTGCAGCGGTCAAGCACCGAAATTCTCAAATCCTTGAGCGGCCTGGCCAACTTGTCGTTTAATGGTGTCAAAAGTTTACACCCCCCCGTTAGCGGTGTTTTTTAGTCCCGCACTACGCCAGACCATAAACCAAAAATGAAGCCGGATTCTAACCCGCCCCCCACTCAATTACACAGTGTCTTTTCCAATCGTATCGTGTTGCTCAGAGCCAGGTCATGCCAAACCAGCGCCACGTGAGCCTTAACGCAACATATAACATCAACGCTGCCGTCAGCCGTCTGATCCACTTTTCGGGTAAGTGATAGGCACCAAGGCGACTGCCGATCTGACCGCCGATAATAACCGCAAAAAACATCGGCCAGGCCTGTATCCAGCCCGCTACCGGCGAGTAATCACCCGCTTTCATCAGCTGACCGGCAAGACCGGCAATAGAGTTGACCAGAATAAACGCGCTGGTAATGCCAGCCACCACCCTTGTCGGCGCAAGGCGGAAAAAATAGATGACCGGTGCCAGGAATATGCCGCCACCAATACCCGTGATGCCGGCCAACAGCCCAATGACCCCACCTACTGACGTACAAACGAGCCAGTAACGCATTGTCTTATGCGAGTCTACCGGAGTCCTGACAGCGGGCTTTAACAACATCTGCAACGCCGCGATCAACAGACCAAACCCCAGCAGACCGATAAAAACCTGCTCGGATACGGGCAGACGGCCACCTAGCCAGGCCATCGGCACCGAAAGCACGATAAAAGGCAGCAACTTGCCAATGGATAAAACCCCGGCCCGCGAATAGTGATACACACCGCCGCTGACAACCAGAATGTTGCAAGTTAAAGCGATGGCTGGCACCAGGCGATAATCGAGTCCGGATAGAATTAACAGGGCGTTATAGGTTGAGCCCCCGCCAAACCCGACAGAAGAGTAAGCAACAGCTACCAGAGAAAACAAAACTGCGAGTACCAGCAACGGCATTGATGATCCTTTATTTCAATGTCATCAGTATGGAGAAACCAGCAGACAATGTCATGTATCCCGATACATGATCAGTGCTGTAACCTCGCCTGCTCAGCGGCACGATACACTGTCCTATTTTCAAGGACACACTACCGCCATTGTCATACACCTTGCCCCTGACCAGGCTCCGCTTTGCTTTGCTTGTGCTATGCTTTTTAGATGGTTTCATTCATTAAAAAACACGGGCAATTACTGAAGCCCAAACTCAAACGATTGCAGGAATTGCAAACGGAGATATTCAGACAGTTACAGATATTGATGCCCGATGATTACGCGCTCTACGACTCGTTCCAGTCACAGGTACCCGGCTCACCACTGCTAAAGATGGATGTACTCGAGCGTCACCCATACACCCACTTTCTGCGTCTCACCTACCAGTTTGAAAAAGACGAACAACATGAAATTGCACCGGACGCGCATATTCGCCTGTACAATGACGCACGGATGGCTGAAGTGACATCTTTTAACGCTGACCAGGGTTTCAATAGAAGCATTCACCCATGGTATCCGGGGCAGCCGCTTTTACAACGCAGCTGGCATCAAAACCGTGCTTTGGACAAATGGCTGGGCTATCTTTTGCACCAGGGACACAACGTCAAAACCATGCTGCCCAGCAGCAGCAAAATAAGCGGAAAAGAAGCAATTCCCGTCAAACACTCCGCCAATATCTCCAGACGATAAAAAAGAGTTTGACACATCAGCAAATGCTCAGTAGGATACCGCACCTTGCGGGGCTATAGCTCAGCTGGGAGAGCGCTACAATGGCATTGTAGAGGTCGACGGTTCGATCCCGTCTAGCTCCACCAAAACCTGTCCCCTTCGTCTAGAGGCCTAGGACACTGCCCTTTCACGGCGGCAACAGGGGTTCGAATCCCCTAGGGGACGCCATATACCTGGCGTTGATTGTGAAAGATTCGATGCTACTAAAGCCACTCACTGCGAGTGGCTTTTTTTATGCCCGGGTGTTTTACCGTGATAACTGCACAATTCTAATAAACTCGCCAACTCGGCTTGTCACTTCGGCTTTTTTAGCATTTACTTGAAGTGCAGCAAATACTGTTCACTGAAAGAGGGTGATTTAAATATGTTTCAACCAATAACCATTCCATTTGATTGTGTCATGCTTTTCAACCGCTTCCGCTTGAAGAAAGGTGTCACCACCGAAGACGTCGAATTGGAGCTGGGCGAAATGTGCAGCGTTGTCAAAAGCGCCTATCGGGATGAAGGTGGTTTTATTGCGGGACAGGTTCTGGAGTTCACGGGGTTTGTTTCGGAAGAAGGCTCCATAAGCAACCCGCCCAAACATGAAAAACACGTGGCGATCCTGACTTACTGGAAGACCTTTGAACAACATGAGAAATCACACGCGGACAAATTGTTCAAAGAAAAATTCGGCGCTTTGCTTGAGTACGCCGACGAGGCAGACGAACTTGGCTATAAACTTTTATGGCAAGGCGAACCTGAAAACCTGTAGTAAGGAGCCCTGGCTGCATATTCCGGTTCTTTTATAAACACCCTGCCCCAATCCGGCTTGCTTCCCCGGGCGGGTTACCGCTCTCCGCGCCGGATTACCGTATTGCTGCAGAGAAAGTGTCGCAACTGGCAATATCCCCCGACTCAAAGCCTTTTGTGAACCACTCGACCCGCTGAGCCGACGTCCCATGCGTGAAGCTGTCGGGAACAACCCGCCTCCCGGCGTCCTTTTGCAGACGGTCATCACCAATGGCGGTGGCTGCAGTGAGCGCCTCCTCAAGATCACCAGGATCGAGTATCTGGCGGTCAACATTGACCGCGTAACCCCACAGCCCGGCAAAGCAATCCGCCTGCAACTCCTGCTTGACCGACAATGCGTTAACCTCGGCTTTACTCTTGCCGCGACCCGCCGCGCGGACCTGACTGCTGACACCCATTAAATTCTGCACGTGATGACCAACCTCGTGCGCAATGACATAGGCCTGTGCAAAATCACCCGGCGCGCCGTGACGCTGCTTCAGATCGCGGAAAAAAGACAGATCGAGATACACCTGTTGGTCACCCGGGCAGTAAAAAGGACCGACCGCAGCCGAGGCCATACCACAGGCAGAACTGACCTGGTCGCTGAACAAAACCAGTGTCGGCTCCTTGTACGTACCACCCTGACTCTGAAAAATGGCACGCCAGGTATCTTCGGTATCCGCCAGCACAGCTGACACAAAATCCCCTGACTCTATATCGGCGGGGGTCAACTCATATGGCTGGTCGGCAACCGTCGTAGCACGGCCACCCAATAAGAGCGGCAACAGATCGATGCCTACCATCCTGGTGCCGAAAAAAACCAACACGCCCACCGCGAGAATGATTCGCCCGGTTTTTGTCCGCACCAGCAGCGGAATGAAATTCAACAAACCTGCACTGGAACCCGCAGTATTAAAGCGCGCTTTTTGTCCCCGCCTGTCTTCAACATTGCTACTGCGCCTGCCGCTTTTCCAACGCATAAATTCTTCCTTGCAAAAGGTGATTTTAATTTTGGGCCCCAGAAGAACTGGTAAGCCGGTCACAATCATTCTACCCTTGATAATAATTTATCGCATTTAATCATCAACCAGGGGCATAGCAGGCATGAGCGAAGGCATTCTTATTGGCGGCAGTGATGCTGGACAAATTTTTCTCAACCCGCGTTACGCCAACCGGCATGGTTTGGTTGCCGGCGCTACGGGTACCGGCAAAACCGTCACACTACAGTGCCTGGCAGAGGGTTTTTCGGACCTGGGTATCCCGGTCTTTCTGGCCGATGTAAAAGGTGATGTCTCGGGCATTAGCCAGGCCGGCAAGCCGCACCCTAAAGTTGATGAGCGGGTTGAAAAAATCGGCATCGAAAATTACCACCAACGCGGTTACCCGGTGGCCTTTTGGGATGTTTTTGGCGAAAAAGGCGCGCCGGTGCGCTCCACCATCTCCGAGATGGGTCCACAGTTGCTGTCACGTCTTCTGGATTTGAATGAAACCCAGGAAAGCATACTCACGCTGGTATTTGAGTTTGCCGATAATGAGGGCATGCTGCTGGTCGACCTTAACGACCTGCGCACCACCCTCGAATATCTTGGGGAAAATGGTAAAGATCTGGGCGTCGGCTTTAGTGTTTCCAAGGCTTCCGTTAACGCCATCTTACGCCGTCTGCTGATGCTGGAACGAGAAGGCGGCGATCAGTTTTTTGGTGAACCGGCATTACAACTCGATGACTTCATGCAGTGCAGCGCGGATGGCCGCGGTATGATCAACATCCTGGCCGCCGACACGCTTATTCGCAGCCAAAGGGTCTACTCCACTTTCCTGCTCTGGTTGCTCTCTGAGCTATTTGAAAACCTGCCGGAACTGGGCGACCCGGAGCAACCCATATTGGTGTTCTTTTTCGATGAGGCCCACCTGTTGTTCAAGGACGCGCCCAAAGCGCTGCTGGACAAAATTGAACAGGTTGTAAGATTAATCCGCTCCAAGGGTGTCGGCATCTACTTTATCTCACAGAGCCCCGGCGACATCCCCGACAGCGTGTTGAGCCAACTGGGCAACCGCATCCAGCATGCTTTGCGGGCATATACACCACGCGAACAGAAGGTTGTTCGCGTCGCGGCACAATCTTTCCGCACCAACCCCGCGTTGGATACCGTGACCGTCATTACCGAAATGGGGGTTGGTGAAGCGCTGGTTTCAACACTGCAGAAAAAAGGCATACCGGCACCGGTAGAGCGCGTGCTTGTTCGTCCTCCTCACTCCCGCATGGGACAGGCAACCGAGGCTGAACGAAAGGCCATTCTGAGTAAAGACCCCAACATGAAACGCTACGGCGAGGCATTTGACCCACGTTCAGCGCATGAAGTGCTTAAAGAGCGTGCCCTCGCCAGCCTCAAAAAGCAGGAAGCAGCGGAACAGGAACTGGCCAGACAGGAAGAGGCAGAAAAGAAAAGCCGTGCCGCCAAACCCAAAGCGCGCGCAAGCAAGCGGGAAAGCGCGGGCGAAGCCTTTCTCAAGAGCATGGCACGCAGCCTGGGGTCGGCCACAGGCAGAAAACTGATGCGGGGCATTCTCGGGTCGCTACTCAAGTAGCACCACCCGGCCTCGATCGTTAGCGAACGGCGATCCCGCACGGGTCGCCGGCTTTGTAACCCCTGGGGTTAGCGGGTCAATCGATAAATCAGGATCGCAGTCCTTTGAATGGCGATGGGAATCGAATCCAGATCAATCGATTCATCGGGTGTGTGACCACCGTCCCCGTAAGCTCCCATACCAGCCACTCCGTCTACATAAGGCGCGACAAACGAAATATCCGCGGCACCACGCCGTGAAGCGTCAAGTGTGGGCATGGCTTCACGACCCAGGTCCTGATTAATCGTCGAAAGCATATCGCGCAACGTTTGGTTGCCCTCCGTGGGGGCCATTGCCGGATAGCTATCGGTAAACGTAATGGAAGCACTGGTTACCGGCAGGTTTTCGGTGACAATTGCTTGCATCGCCGCACGCGCGCGGTTCAGTTGCTCATCTGAAATTGTGCGGATGCCGCCACGCACGATAACGCGGTTGGGTACGACGTTGGTTTTACCAAAAACCCGGCCCTCTGCCCCATCACAACTGCCGTCAACTTCGGTACCGCCCATGATCGTACCGGCATTAAACGTGAGGTACTCCTCACCCCTGACCTGTTCATAAAAGCCGTTCAGTATTCTTGCTGCCTCAAAGACCGCGCCCGCACCGGTGTCAGCATTAAAAATACCCGCCGAGTGAGCCTGTTTTCCTGTCACCTCGAGACACCAACTGCTCGAACTGCGGCGCGAGATGGTGACCCACTCTTTACCGTCGCTTTCAATCCCGGCCTCAAAGCCAAGCGCAACATCCGCCCACTGGCCCGCTTCGATCAAATCCTTTCTGGCGACTTGCAGTGGTTCACCGGTTTCTTCTTCATCGCCGGTGTAGGCCACCATCACTTGAGTACCGTCCAAAACACCGGCATGGCGCAATGCTTTAAGCGCATAAACAATGATGACATTACCGGCTTTCATGTCTTCGACACCGGGACCAGTCGCCCGTGAGCCATTGCGCACAAACGTCTGAAAAGCATCCTCTGGTTCAAAAACGGTATCGAGATGACCAATCAACAATATTTTCTTGCCCCGGACACCTTCCTTCTTTGCAAAAAGATGGCCGCCCCGTTTCATCTCAGGTGCGAAATCGATCCAACGTGTCTCAAAACCGAGCGCATCAAGTTCTGCCCGCAACAGCGCCCCCACCTCTTTCACACCCTGCTGGTTGTAGGTGCCGCTGTTGATATTGACCGTTTTTTCAATCAGTTCAATCGCTTCTTCAACATGGGCTTCGCTCCACGCCACCATGGCCGTTTCATTGGCATCCAGTGCTTGCGCGGAAAAAGCCGGGCTGGCGTAGACCGCCAACAACCCACATACGAGCGCGAACTTGCAACATTTGATTGGCGTCATATTTAAAATATCCTTTAGAAAATAAATCGGTGGAATTGCACTGATACTGGACCAAGTGCCAATTAAAACATTTCCCTTTGCATTCCCAGTTGTGAGAGCACACGACTGGATATTTCCTCAATTGAACTATGCGTGGTCTGAAATACAGCAATGCCTTCGGAGCGCAGCAGGGATTCAGCCAGATCAATTTCCTTGTGACATTGCCGCAATGATGCGTAACGGCTATTTGGCTTCCTGGTCTCACGTATTTGAGCGAGACGCTCCGGCTCAATCATCAGACCGACAATCTTGTCTTTGTAACGACGCAAAAAAGGCGGCAACCGCATCCCGTCAAGATCGTCTTCGGTCAGGGGGTAGTTGGCCGCTTTGACGCCATAATGCAGAGCCATGTAAAGGCAGGTGGGCGTCTTACCGGAGCGGGATACCCCAACCAGAATTAAATCGGCGTTTTTGAACTCGATATTTTCACCGTCATCGTGTTTGAGGGCAAAATTGGTGGCTTCCATACGGTCTTCATAGCGCTCGTAATCGTCCAAACCAAGCGTACGGCCTACCATGGGCTTGGGTTTGACGCCGAAAGCCTCCTCCAGCTTGCTCAGAAAGGTATCGAAGAGATCCAGCATGACCCCCTCACTGCGACGGATGATCGTGAGCAACTTCTTGTCTACGATGGTGTTGATCACAACGGGAACACCGTGGTCCGCCCTGTTGGCGGCATTGATCTTTTCGACCGCATCGTTGGCGGCCTGCTCGCTATCCACAAAAGGTATCCGCACCTGCTTGAATTCGACCTGAGAAAACTGTGCCAGCAGCGCGTGCCCAATGGTCTCGCTGGTGATGGCCGTGCCATCTGAAACAAAAAACACCGTACGTGGCATAATAATTTCACTTTTTTAGTCAAATAGTTGTTTACGCATAGTAAGTGATTACACGCGCTTGTAAAATGCCTGCAACCCCAATCCACTCGCATGAGGTAATACCAAAGTGAACCAACATATCGCCTGGCTACATGAAACGGGAATGAATGATCTGGATAAGGTTGGGGGGAAAAACGCGTCGCTGGGAGAAATGATCAGCGCATTGGAGGGTCTGGGTGTAGCGGTACCAGGGGGCTTTGCGACCACCTCATTTGCCTACCAGGAGTTCCTCAATCAATCCGGTCTGAAAGACCGCATCGACGCGAGGCTAGACGCGTTGGATGTCGATGACGTCAGGGCGCTGGCAGTGGCTGGCAAAGAAATTCGACAGTCGGTTTTGGATACCGCTTTTACACCGGAACTCGACAGTGCCGTGACAGCGGCCTGGCAGCAACTCGAGGCCAGGGCGGGTTCGGACATCTCTGTCGCCGTTCGCTCATCCGCCACCGCGGAAGACCTTCCCGACGCATCGTTTGCCGGCCAACAGGAAACATTTTTGAATGTGCGCGGCCTTGAAGACGTCAAAAGAAAAATTCATGAGGTTTACGCATCGCTGTACAACGACCGGGCGATTGCCTATCGGGTCCACCAGGGTTTTGACCATGCCGCAGTCTCATTGTCTGCGGGTGTACAACTCATGGTGCGCTCGGACCTCGCCTCAAGCGGTGTGATGTTTACCCTCGACACTGAGTCCGGTTTCGAGAACGCTGTTTTCATTACCTCATCATGGGGCTTAGGCGAAACCGTGGTGCAGGGGGCGGTTAACCCGGATGAGTTTTATACTTACAAGCCTAACCTGAGAGCGAACAGACCGGCTATTTTGCGTCGCACTCTCGGCGGTAAAGCCATCAAAATGATCTACGCCGAAACCGGCGCTGGCGTTGAAACCGTTAAGGTCGAAGCCGAAGATTGCCTGCGTTTCAGCCTGACTGACGCGGAAGTAGAAGACCTGTCCAGACAAGCGCTGACCATCGAACAACACTATGGCCGCCCGATGGATATCGAATGGGCCAAGGACGGCAACAACGGCCGCTTATACATCGTCCAGGCCCGACCCGAAACTGTTAAAAGCCAGACACGCGGGCAGTCCATCGAGCGCTACCAGCTAACCAGCCCCGGCGAAATACTCTGCGAAGGCCGCAGCATCGGTCACAAGATCGGGGCCGGCAAAACCCGCATCATCAAATCCATCGATAACATGTTTGAGGTCCAGGCCGGCGATGTGCTGGTCACGGACATGACCGACCCGGACTGGGAGCCCGTCATGAAACGGGCCGCGGCCATTGTCACCAACCGCGGCGGCCGTACCTGCCACGCGGCGATCATTGCGCGCGAGCTGGGCATTCCGGCAGTGGTTGGGTGCGGTGATGCCACCAAACGTATCCCTGAAGGCGCCGATGTCACGGTCTCATGCGCTGAGGGTGAGGTTGGGTACGTGTTCGAAGGCAAGCTTGATTTCACCGTCAAACGTGATGATTTGCAGGCCATGCCCGAAGCACCTTTGAAAATCATGATGAATGTCGGCAATCCCGACCGCGCCTTCGATTTTTCACAAATCCCCAATTCGGGTGTCGGTCTTGCGCGGCTGGAATTCATCATCAACCGCTTGATCGGCGTGCATCCCAAGGCATTACTGGAATACAACTCGCAACCCGAAAGCACCCGCGAACTTATCGACAAACGCATGGCTGGTTACGCCGGCCCGATTGAGTACTACATTGAAAAACTGGTAGAGGGCATCGCCACCATTGCAGCCGCGTTTGCGCCGCAAACCGTCATCGTGCGTTTGTCAGATTTCAAATCCAACGAGTATGCCAACTTGATTGGCGGCGCCGATTACGAACCACACGAAGAAAACCCCATGCTGGGCTTTCGCGGTGCAAGCCGGTACGTGTCAGAAAGTTTCCGTGACTGTTTTGAGCTCGAGTGCCGGGCGCTGCGCAAGGTGCGTGAAGAAATGGGACTTACCAACGTCTGGGCGATGATACCGTTTGTACGCACCACGTCTGAAGCGCGCGGTGTCATTGAAGTCATGCGCGATTTTGGCCTTGAACAGGGCAAACACGGCCTGAAAATCATCATGATGTGTGAATTACCGTCCAACGCACTACTGGCGGACGAGTTTCTGGATATTTTTGACGGTTTTTCAATCGGTTCAAACGATCTGACCCAATTAACCCTGGGCCTGGACCGCGATTCAGCAGATATCGCTCACTTGTTCGACGAACGCAACGAGGCCATCAAGGCGTTGTTGTCAATGGCGATCAAAGCCGCCAAGCGCAGAGGCAAGTACGTGGGAATTTGCGGTCAGGGGCCTTCTGACCATCCTGACCTGGCGGAGTGGTTGATGGATCAGGGTATTGATAGTATTTCGCTGAACCCTGACACCGTCGTTGAAACCTGGATGAAACTGGCAGAGCACAAGAAAACGGGCAAGCCGTAAGAATTAACTGCCTTTGCCGCCAAACTCACCCATGAACTGGCGATAGTAACGCAGTTCTTCGATCGACTCGCGAATGTCAGACATGGCCTCATGGCGGTTTACTTTTTCGTACTCGTTAAGTTTTTTAGGCATCCAGTGACTGGCAAGCACCTTGAGCGAACTGACATCCAGATTACGGTAATGAAACCAGCTTTCCAGTTCAGGCATCAAACGGTGCAAGAACCGGCGGTCCTGACAAATACTGTTGCCGCACATCGGTGAGGCGCCTTTTTCCACCCACTTTTGCAAAAACTCGACCGTGGCAGATTCGGCCTGCTCCAGGCTGAAGCGGCTGTTGACCACCCGTTGCCAGAGTCCGGAATCGGTATGGTGTGATCGATTCCAGTTATCCATCGCCTTGAGAACACTCTCTTTTTGCTTGATTGCGCAAACCGGACCTTCGGCCAGCACTTGCAAATCACCATCGGTAACAATGGTGGCAATTTCGAGGATGGAATCGTTAATAGTATCCAGCCCGGTCATTTCCAGATCGATCCAGATCAGTCGCGTTGTATTGTCTGTAGCCATGTTATGGTTCTTAAAAAATGTTTTGCGAACTATACCGACCAATTCATTTCTTTGCCATGTTCAATTTAACTTTGACAGGTACAATACGCCTATGCACGACTACAAATCCGTCAAGTGACTAATAAATCCCTTACAGAAGCACTGGTCCTTGTGTCCTACGGCGGCCAGGGTGTGGTGCTGTTGCCGGACGGCGAGCGTAAGCGCTGTAAATTCCGCCGCAAAGTCGGTAGACCATACTGCGGTGACAGGGTCATGGTAGGTTACGCGGACGATGCCTCATTGGTTGTCGAGTCAATTTTGCCGCGTAATAACGTGTTCGTCAGATCCGATGAACGTCAGAGACAGCATGTTATTGCCGCCAACCTCGACCAGGTGCTGATTGTCGTAGCCGCCCGCCCCCTGCCCTCACGGGACCTGGTGGAGCGTTACCTGCTGGCGGTGCACAGTCTCGGTATTGAACCCGTCATCGTATTAAACAAAACAGATCTGGAAGTCTCCGCAGAAGAAACGGCTGCCGGCGCAGAAGTACTGGGGCATATGCCTGACTACGAGGCACTGGGCTACACCGTAGTCCGCACCTCCTGCAAAACCGCGCCAGGTATTTCGGGCCTGCAAAACCTGCTTAAAAATCGCACCAGCATTCTCGTGGGGCAATCCGGTGTCGGCAAATCATCGCTGATCAATCAGTTACTGCCTGATCTCGATATTCAAACCGGTGCTTTGTCCACGGCCACCGGTAAAGGTACGCACACCACCACATCCACCATGCTGTATCAGTTCACCGGCGGCGGCTTCCTGATCGACTCCCCCGGTGTTTGGGAGTACGGCATATGGAAGCTGGAAAATCAGGAACTGGCCTCCGGATTTGTCGAGTTCGGGCCCTGGCTTGGACAATGCCACTTCAACAACTGCGTCCACGCTACTGAGCCCAATTGCGCCATCAAACAAGCGGTCGCGGACGGACACATCCGGGACTGGCGTTATCAGTCGTATTTACGCCTGTTAAAGCAAAACGCTTGAGCGGCCATCTGCGGACCACGGCCTGGTAACGGCTTGACTTGATTCCCATATGGAAATTGCCCGTCAACCACTCCGGTTTTTTAGAGTTTTATGGTATTCTGAACGCCCTTCCGACTTACAGTGGAGAAAGACGATGACAAGGATTGTTCTGGCTTTCGTGCTGGCTTTCGTGCTGGCTTTAACGCTACAAAACACCTACGCCGATGTGCTACTCATTGATGAAGTGCGTCAGGCGGACCGCATGGAGCTGCCAAAAAATGGGCAGAGCAAAGCAACGGTCGAAGCAAAATTCGGCACGCCAATCAAAAGGCAAGCAGCTGTTGGTGACCCGCCGATTTCTAACTGGAAGTACGACAAATATAGTGTCTACTTTGAATATGACCTGGTGCTGTTCACCGTTTTACACGCGGGTACTGTCATAGAAAAATAAGCACGGAATGCGCTTCTGCGCTATCCTTGCGCCCTTTCAAATTGCATGGAGCCTCTAAAGAGGTTCGCGAAGCCGGATGCCTGACTCAGACACACTATCAACACCGGAAACGGTGACACCAAGCCCTTTGCTTAAAGAGCAACCGACACGTGAAGTTACCCGCGACGGCGTTCATTACACGATATTGGGAACTGCCCACGTGTCGCGCGCCAGTGTGGAAGCAGTCACCGAAATGGCCGGCAGCGGCAATTTCGATGCGATTGCTGTTGAGCTTTGCCCGGCGCGCCATCAGGCCCTGACCAAGCAACAGCAGTGGAAGGACATGGACCTGTATCGCATTATTCGCGAAAAAAAGGCCGGTCTGGTTATGGCCAATCTTGCGTTGGGAGCCTATCAGAGGCGCATCGCCGAACAGTTTGGCATTGAGCCGGGAGCTGAACTCAAGGCTGCCGCTGATGCCGCTGACGCCCACGACATGCCGTTGCAACTCATCGACCGTGATCTGGCCACTACCCTGAAACGCAGTTACCGGGCTGTGCCCTGGTACAAGCGCATGATGCTGACCGCCGGCATGGTGATGAGCACCGTCAGTTCTGATGAAATTGACGAAGAGCAAATCGAAAAACTCAAAGAAGGCGACATTCTCGAGTCCACCTTCACGGAATTTGCCGAGCAGTCACCCGAGTTATACGAAGCCTTGATTGGCGAACGCGATCGTTACATGGCCGCCCGCCTGCGTCAGGAAAACCTGGACAATGCCGGGCAACACATTCTGGTAGTGATTGGCGCGGGCCACCTTGACGGCTTGGCAAAATACCTGGCCACAGATCAGGAAGACCCCACCACCGAAGTCGAAAGTCTTGCAAAACTACCGGCACCAAATCGCTGGATCAAGTTTGTACCCTGGGTCATCACCGCGCTGGTGATCACCGGTTTCTGGCTGGGTTTTTCAAAAAGCCCCGAGCTCGGTTGGCGACTGGTCACACTCTGGGTCGTTATCAATGGCGGTCTTTCGGCGCTCGGCGCATTAATCGCAAGAGCTCATCCTTTAACCGTCTTGAGCGCCATGATTGCAGCGCCGTTAACCTCACTTAACCCGATGATTGCAGCGGGCATGGTTACAGGCGCCATCGAATCGTGGCTACGCAAACCCAAAGTTTCCGACCTCGAGCGATTGCGCGACGATGCGACCACCGTCAAGGGTTGGTTCAAAAACCCGGCGACCCGTATCTTGCTGGTTTTCTTTTTCTCTAATCTCGGTTCGGCGATCGGTACCTGGGTGGCAGGTTTACAGATCTTCGGCGCCTTAAACTGACGCAACGGTTCACACCCAGTAATCGCCATCATGCAAATCGGACCCTATCAATTACCGAACCCCATTGCTCTGGCGCCGATGGCCGGTGTTACTGACCGTCCATTCCGGCAACTGTGCCGGGAACTGGGCGCGGGCTATGTCGTGACCGAAATGGTCACCTCCAATCCAAAACTCAGAAAGACCCGCAAATCTACATGGCGTAGCAATTTCGAAGATGAACCCACGCCGTTGGCCGTGCAGATCGTCGGCAGCGAGCCTGCCACACTGGCCGAAGCCGCACGGTATAACGTCAGTCTGGGCGCGCAAATTATCGATATCAACATGGGCTGCCCTGCCAAAAAGGTCTGCGGCAAGCTAGGTGGCTCAGCACTTTTATCAGATATCAACCTGGTTGAAGCGATACTGAAAGCCGTGGTCGCGGCAGTAGATGCCCCGGTAACACTCAAGATACGAACCGGCCCGGACACCGGTAACCGTAACGGTGTTGAAGTCGCCAGAATCGCAGAACAATGCGGTGTGGCAGCACTGGCTGTTCACGGACGCACTCGCGCGGACCGCTTTAACGGAGAAGCCGAGTACGAAACCATTCGCGCCATCTGCGAAAGCATTTCCATACCGGTTTTTGCCAATGGTGACGTCACCACCGCGCCGCAGGCAAGAGAAGTACTCGATTACACCGGCGCGGCAGGTTTAATGGTGGGACGCGGCGCACAGGGCAACCCGTGGATATTCCGTGAACTCAACCATTACCTGCAAACCGGTGAGATATTGCCGCCTCCGCTGCCCACAGTAGTTCACGCGGTAATGCGGGACCATTTGCAGCGTTTGCACGACTTCTATGGTGAAACTCACGGTGTGCGTATCGCGCGCAAGCATGTAGGCTGGTATCTTAAAGAACGTAACAATTCAAAACACATATTGTATGATTTGATGCGTGCACAAACCGCCAAAGAGCAGTTCCAGTTATTGGAGCAGCACTTTCCGGACGCCCCCGGAGCAGGTCATGCTGACCCTTCACGGGTCGCGTCGACGGAAGGCCCCCTGGCCCTGTAATTGCAGTAACGGAAACAATGTAACCAAGATGTGTCGAAAAAAAACAGAGTCAAAATCGGTCGACACCTTCTCCTGCCACGCAGTACACCTTTCCGGCACCCATTGTGCGCGCGCAACATTCAACAGCAACAACCAGCTTACTTATCCCGCAATGCACACGACCATTTTGGTTCTGCCTGCTGCGGCCTCAAATGAACAACAACCACTGGCAGCCTAACCTGAAATGAACTGGAAACAACGCCTTTTCAAACCCAAATGGCAAAATAAAAGTGCCGACATCCGTCTTGAATCAGTAACAACCGAGCAGCACCCGGAACTCATCAGCAGTCTGGTTGAAATCGCCGGCACCGATGAAGACACCCGAATTCGCTGCGCAGCCATAAAGCGCCTGCACCAACTCGAAAACATACTGAATCTTTACAGCGGCGAAACCGATGCCAGTGTCAGAACCGTTCTCGAAGAACGTATCCACCAACTGGCTGCCGCTTCAAATGAGACCAGGCCGCCGCTTGAGTTGCGTTTAAAGGTCGCCCACAGCACATCTGACCGCGATTTGATAGAACACCTTGCCAGCCACGCCCCGGAACCCGAATTGCGCCGTGTCGCGCTCGCCAGGGTGGTAAGACAGGGCGTGCTGGGAGATTGCGCCATACAGGATAGTGACGCGGACAACCGTACTTTCGCGGCCAGTCATATCACACAACAGAAAACACTCAAGCGCGTCATAGAAGCACTGAGAAAAAGCGATAAAACGCTTTATGCCGCTTTGCAGGCGCGTCTGCACAAAGAATTACTGGCCCAGGCAAACCCCGCTGCCGTTAAAGCGGAAGCCCTCAGAATTTGTATTGCACTGGAGAGCCAGGCACTTGACGCCAACGCTCGCAACAAAGACGAAGTCGCCGCACAGCACACTGCATGGCAGCACATCGCCGAAAACGTAAGCACCGACATTGCCGACCGCTACCAACGAATTTGTGACCGTCTTAGCGCACCAGCGATCGTTAAACCGGCGCCGGTGGAGATTGTGAAAGCCGTTGCCGAGCCGAAAACAGAACCAGCAGAGCCCGCACCGCCCGTTACCATCGAAGCGTCAGAGCCCAGTCCGGAACTGGCGAGGGCCGCAACCGCCATTAGCGTTTATCAGACGGAAAATGCCAAACGGCCCAGACCAGCGATGATAAAGAAACTGAAACATCAACTGGAAAAGACCTGGCAGCAATGCACCCCACCACACGCCGATGACCAGGTTTGCTGGAACGAAGCCAACGCGGCGCTCGCGCTGCTCGAGGCGACGCTTGTTCAGCACCAGGAGCAATCCCAGCAAGAACTTGCCAAAGCGCAGGCACTGCTGACCCGGATGGAAACCGAATTGGAACAGGGTGAGTTGCACAAAGCACTCGCGACCAGAGCCGAATTACAACTGGCGGCAAAGACCCACGGCAAGGATAAAACCTGGCAAGCAGTCAACAGCCGGATGCCGGGTATGCAGGCACGTTTGCGTGAGTTGCGTGAATGGCACCACTGGTCCAACAACAAAATACGTAAACGCCTGATCGCAGAGATGGAGGTTTTACCTGCCGCCGACCTGCACCCCGACGCCCTGCTGGACCGCATCAAGAGTCTGCAAGCAGAGTGGAAAACGCTGGAGGCCAGCGAACAGATAGCAGGTGACAAGCACTTCGCGGCGGCCCCGTGGATGTGGCACAAATTCAGCACAGCAGGCCACACCGCGTTTGACACTGTTAAGCCGTACCTCGACAAACGCACTGAAATACAGTCACGTCACGCACAGTCCCTGGCTACGTTTGTGGCTGAACTTGAACAACTGGCAAGCGCCGAGCCTATGGACTGGAACGCGCTGGGTAAAGGCCTGAACCGCGGGCGCAAAAAGCTGCACGATCTTAATGACATACCTGCAAAACAAAGACAAAAGTTCGCGCGCAAACTGAAAGCGACGCTGGATAATGCCAACGCGATCATGCAGGCGCATTACCAATCTGTCGAAAAAGACAAGATGAAGCTGATCCGCACTGCCAGCCAATTGGCACATATGGAAGACCGCAGCGAAGCGATTGCGTCGGCGAAATCACTACAGTCAGACTGGAAAAACGCCGGTAGTCTTTGGCGCAGCAAAGAACAGGAACTGTGGAATCAGTTTCGCGGACACCTGGACCCTCTTTTTGAAGCACTCTCCGAAGAGCAAGCCAACATCAAGGCTGCCGATATAGAGAAAGTCACCGCACAAAAAGCCCTGTGTGCCGAACTCAAAGGTATCCTGAAGTCCGAAGAAGACCTGCCTGCGCTGCACGGGAAGGTGCAGGGCCTGCAGGACAGTTGGAAAGAAGTTCAACAACCCGACCGTAAACTATTACAAACCTTTCAGGATATGATCCTTCAATATCAACAAAAGGTTGAGCGGGCACAGGCTAGTCAAGCCAACCGCGACATAGACCGCCATTGGCTTAAATTCGGTCTACTGCATGAATTGGCCGTTACCGGCAGAACCACCAAAGGCGCGCTCAGTAAGAAGACCGAGACAAAGGTCACCAAAAACTGGCCTGAGGTGAGTTCGGATGATGAACTCGAAATCAGCATGGACGATGCTTGCAAATCCATCCTTGGCGGCGCTGACACAAAGTTATCAGCCGCTGAACTGGAAAGCATGAAAGCGGAGGCCCGCGCGCTGACTATCGGACTTGAATTTGTCGCCGGGCTGCCATCACCCGATGAGGACCGCGAACAGCGCATGCAATATCAGGTTAACCGGCTGGCAGCCTCAATGTCAGGCGAAATCACACGTGCCCCAGCACTTGAAGAAGCGCGTGAAGCAGAACGGCTATGGCTGACGATGTATGCTATTCCGGAATTAGAATTCACGCATTATGGACACCGCATAAAACAGGCACTGATAACAATAATGGAAAGATAATTAATGAATATAAATAATAATAACAATATATTAAAAGGTATTCTTTACGTTATTTCTCTTTCGTTATTTAGCGCCGCAGCCCACGCCGCAGACACGGAGCCACAGGCTGCGGGTAGCTGGGTTGCGGTACTTCCGCCTCTCCTGACCATTGCCACTGCCCTCATCTTCAAACGCGTCGTACCAGCCCTTTTTCTGGGTATTTGGATAGGCGCATGGGCTATTAATGACTTTGGCTTGACCGGTCTATGGGTCGGCCTGTTGGATACTTTTCAGGTCTTTGTATTGAACGCGCTGGCCAACCCGGATCATACCGCGATCGTGCTTTTTTCGATGATGGTCGGCGGTATGGTTGGCATCATTTCCCGTAACGGCGGCATGCAGGGCATTGTTAACCACATCGTAAAATGGGCCAATTCGGCGCGCCATGCGTGCCTTGCGACCGCATCACTGGGTGTCGCGATCTTTTTCGATGACTACGCCAACACCCTGGTGGTGGGAAACACCATGCGTCCGGTGACCGACTCGATGCGTATTTCCAGGGCCAAACTGGCATATATTGTCGACTCAACCGCCGCCCCCGTCGCCTGTATCGCGGTCATAACAACCTGGATCGGTTATGAGATCGGCCTGATCGGAGACTCACTCGACAAAATGCAGGGACTGGAAACCGAGGCTTACCTGCTATTTCTCAACACCATTCCCTATAGCTTCTATCCCATCATGGCGATTGCCTTCGTGTTTATGGTGGCAGGCAGCGGGCGCGATTTCGGGCCTATGCTTAAGGCAGAAAGACACGCACAGGAACATGGTTCCGAGAACCCGAACATGGCTAAGGCCAACCACCAGCAGGAAGACGGAATGGGCCCCATTGACGGCAAACCTCAGCGCGCTTTCAACGCGTATATTCCCGTACTGGTCATGGTCGCCGGTGTCCTCATTGGACTTTACGTTACCGGCAGGGAAGCGGTGGCGGACATTCCCAACCCAACACTGCAGGACATTATTGGCAACGCCAACTCATACACCGCCCTGATGTGGGCATCCCTGATATCCATGATGACCGCGGCGCTGCTGTCGATAGCACAAGGCATCATGGACATGGAAGAAGTCATCAATGCCTGGTTTCACGGCCTCAGGGCCATGCTTATGGCAATGATCATATTGATTCTGGCCTGGTCACTCGGCGAGGTAACCGACATTCTGCGAACTGCCGATTTTCTGGTGAGCATACTCGGCGACGCGCTGCCCACGTTCCTCATGCCCACCATTGTGTTCGTATTGGCGGCGGGCACGGCTTTTGCCACGGGCTCCAGTTGGGGCGCCATGGGTATCCTGTTTCCACTGGCTATGCCGCTGACCTGGGCAGTGATGGCCGCGCAAGGTCAAACCGGACCCGAGCACCTGCATATACTTTACTCGTCCATATCGGCTATTCTTGCGGGCGCCGTTTGGGGTGACCATTGTTCGCCCATTTCCGACACCACCATATTGTCATCACTGGCATCCGGGTGTGATCATATCGAGCACGTAAGAACCCAACTGCCCTACGCGGTTACGGTGGGTGCAACCGCCATTCTGACAGGCAGTATTCTGACCGCGCTGGGCACGCCCTGGTGGGTGGGATTGAGTCTCGGGCTCACGATACTCTGGTTAATTCTGAGGTTTTACGGAAAGCCTTCATATATACAATAGGGGCTGTTAGCGCTTGTCAGATCAATCAAACAAAACACCAGAATCACACAGCCCGTTAAGAGCCCGTTTTGACAGCGGCTCGACAAGCTGGACCGGGTTGCAAGGCAGCAGTGTCGCGTTGGCGCTGCTATCGGCCGCGCGCGCGCACGACGGAATCGTGCTCGTGGTTACGCGCTCAAGTCATCAGTCGCACTTGCTCGAACAGGATGTAAGGCTGTTCGGTGACAGCACCCTGCCGATCCTGCATTTCCCGGATCACGAAACACTGCCATACGATCCATTCTCCCCGCACCCTGACATTATTGCCGAGCGGCTCTCAACGCTGTCCTCGTTGGCGGCTATCAACAAAGGCATGCTGCTGGTGCCCATCGCCACGTTGATGCAGCGCCTGCCGCCCAAGAGCCATACGCTGGGGCGCAACATTCAACTGAAGATCGGCCAGTCGCTGGTGATCGACGAATTTAGGCAGCGCTTGCAACAAGCCGGCTACAACCATTCAGACCCGGTATATCAGGCCGGTCAATTTGCCGTAAGGGGCGCGGTTGTGGACATGTTCCCAACCGGCAGAAGACTGCCCTTGCGCATTGACCTGTTTGATGAAGAAATAGAATCCCTGCGCGAGTTCGACCCGGAAACCCAACGCTCAACCGATGAGCTACAGGAATTCAGCATGCTGCCGGCACGCGAATACCCGTGCGACACGGATTCTTTTAACGCTTTCCGCAAGGCATTTCGTTATCGTTTTGTCGTCGACACACGCGATGTATCGCTTTATCAGGACTTACGCTCTGGCCTCCATCCGCAAGGTTTGGAACAATACCTGCCGCTGTTTTTTGAAAACACCGACAGCCTGCTGGATTACCTGCCCGGCAAACCACTGGTCGTCACGCAGCACGCCATTGAAGAGGCCGCGGTAGACTTCTGGTCGTCCACCAACGAACGCTGGGAACAACGCCGGCACGACATTCACCGCCCGGTACTTGATCCGCAGGAACTGTTTTTCAATCCAAAGGATCTCCAGCAACAGCTGAACCTGTTTAATACCGTCAGCTTACTGGAGCCCGATAACGCGGCTGCTGGCGCATTGCAGTTTGAAACCCTGGCCGCACCGGACTTACACATTCACGAACGCGGCAACGAACCGGCCGCCGCGCTGGTGAAATTCTGCAATGAATTTGCTGGAAGAATACTGTTCGCCGCCGACACGACCGGCCGCCGCGAAGTGCTTTCTGAAACCCTGCGCACGTTTGGAATTCGCGCCCAGCGTTTTGAATCCTGGACCGAGTTTGAAGCGTCAGGCGTTCGACTCGGTTTAACCGTTCTGCCGTTGGAACAGGGCTTTATCGCCGGCGACGACATTGCTGTTCTAACCGAGAGTCAATTATTTGGTGGACGGGTGCGGCCCAAAACCACCCGCAAACTCTCCGAGCGCGACCCCGAATCAATCATCCGTAGCCTCTCCGACCTTGAGCCGGGCGACCCTGTCGTCCACGAGGATCATGGCATCGACAGATATCGCGGCCTGCAATCGCTGGAAATTGACGACCGTGAAGCTGAATTCCTGATGCTGGAATACGCCGGTGAAGACAAGCTGTATGTCCCGGTCACATCCATGCACCTGATCAGTCGCTACACCGGCGGCGCGGTCGAAACTGCACCACTCCACCGGTTGGGCAGTGAGCAATGGGCCAAGGCGCGTAAACGGGCAGCCAAAAAAGTCCGTGATGTAGCCGCAGAACTGCTCGATTTATACGCCCGCAGACAAGCCCGCCAGGGGTTTGAGTTTGAACTTGATAAACCAATGTATGCCGACTTCTCTTCCGGCTTTCCATACGAAGAAACCCCGGACCAGCAACGGGCCATTGAGGCAGTGCTTGAAGACATGGTTTCCAGCCAGCCCATGGACCGGGTGGTGTGTGGCGATGTGGGCTTCGGCAAGACCGAGGTTGCTTTGCGTGCGGCCTATGTGGCGGTCCAGGGCCAGAAACAGGTTGCCATTCTGGTACCGACCACATTATTGGCCCAACAGCACTTTTCAAACTTCAGTGACCGTTTTGCCGACTGGCCGGTGCGAATCGAACTGTTATCGCGTTTTCGCACGGCAAAACAGACCACGGCCGCACTCAAGGACCTCGACACAGGCAAGGTCGATATCGTCATCGGTACGCACAAGCTGCTGCAGCGCAATATCCGCTTCAAGCGCCTGGGACTTGTCATCGTCGATGAAGAACAACGGTTCGGGGTACGCCAGAAGGAACGCTTAAAGCAATTACGGGCAGAAGTCGACCTGCTTACACTGACTGCGACACCGATTCCACGCACACTCAACATGGCCATGTCCGGCATACGCGACCTGTCCATCATTGCAACGCCGCCAGCACGCCGTATGGCCGTTAAAACACTGGTAACCAAGTGGGACGCCGCATTATTGCGTGAAGCGCTTCAGCGCGAAATTCAGCGCGGTGGGCAGGCTTATTTTCTGCACAACGAAGTCCGTAACATTGAACAAATCGCGCGTGAAGTGGGCGAACTGGTTCCCACTGCGAGAATTCGTGTCGCCCACGGCCAGATGCCCCGCGGCGAGCTGGAAAAAGTCATGCTCGACTTTTACCGCCAACGCATCAACGTACTGGTTTGCTCCACCATCATAGAAAATGGCATCGACGTACCGACCGCCAACACAATCATCGTTAACCGGGCGGATAAATTCGGCCTGGCGCAGTTGCACCAGTTGCGAGGTCGAGTGGGTCGCTCACACCACCGCGCCTATGCGTACCTGGTTGTGCCGGAAGAACGCAGTATGACCCGCGACGCGCGCAAACGACTCGAAGCCATTGCCTCACTGGAAGAACTCGGTGCCGGTTTCACACTGGCGACACACGATCTTGAAATCCGCGGCGCCGGCGAACTGCTGGGTGATGAGCAGAGCGGTGAAATACATTCCGTTGGCTTTAGTCTTTACAGTGAGTTGCTGGCCCGCGCCGTTGCCGCCATGCGTGCCGGGGAAGATATCGACCTTGAAGGCAGCCTGCATCAGGAAACCGATATTGAACTGCATGTGTCAGCGCTCATCCCCGCTGACTGGCTGGGCGACATTCACACCCGCCTGACCTTGTACAAGCGTATTGCCAGCGCCCCCGATGCATCCGTGCTACGTGATCTGCAAGTTGAAATGATCGACCGCTTTGGGCTTCTACCAGAACCCACCAAACACCTGTTTCAAATAGCTGAACTGCGTCAAAAAGCACGCGCTATCGGCATCTCACGCGTCGATTTTGGGGAAACGGGCGGACGTATTGAGTTTACCGAAAACACAAGCGCCAACCCCACCGCCCTGCTGGAAATGATCCAGCGGCAACCTTCCGACTACAAGTTGCAGGGGCCACACAAACTGCGCATCATGTTTGACGAGGAGTCGGTCGAAGAACGTATCCGTATCGTTGCAGAAATACTGCAAAAACTAACGCCCTGATGTGTTGGGAAAAAGATATTCAGCAAGCCTTGTTTTGCCGCCTCGGCGTGGATGCGCTTGGTCATCGACCACAAACACTCTAAACTACGATTGATGAAACGCCTGCTGCCGCTGTTATTACTGATTGCAACCTCTGCCGCCATGGCGGAATCCGGCGCGTACCGCGTCGAAGTCGTCGTGTTTCAGCACTTGCAAGCGGAAGCAGAAGCCGTCCTGGTGGACGAATTACGCAGCTACTCACAATTTCCTGAGCTGCGGCCCGAACCCCAACCGATTGATAAAACGGTGATGCCAACCGACGGGCAGCCCGCAGCGTACCGTGCTGACCTGCCCGATGATTTACGCGTCCTTACCGACAAAAGCACCCGCATGAAAGATGTCTGGCGACGCCTGACTTCAAGCGCCTATTATCAAACCCTGGCCTACGCGTCCTGGGAACAAAACCGCACAGATTACTACCCCCCCATGCGGGTTCACGATGAAAACATCATTGCCACAGAGGCAATTCGCACTCCCACAATAGGTTTCCTGGAAGTGCTTTCAGGTAATAACCCCGGGGTCGGCAGGCGGAATTTTTATGGGCTTGATGGCAGCGTACAACTCAGACGCAGTCGGTTTTTGCATTTATTTCTCGACCTGGAGTACCGCGCAGACACCGCACAAAACGCGCAATTGCCAAGCGCCCTGGACTTCAGCGACATTCCATCAAGAATGGAGAGTGATGTGGACTTCTCTCGGGCGCACAGGGTCTTTAAACTAAAACAGAACCGGCAGATACGAACCGGACGAATGCAGTACTTCGATACACCATACTTTGGTGCGCTGGTTTTTGTTTCCGCGGTTCAACCCAAATAAACACAGCCAGTCATATTGAATACAACCGATCTGCAGTGTCAAAGCCACGCCGCATGTCACATAACAAGCCCGCAGTGGCAGATACTGTAGATTCAGACTATTCTTAACCTCAAAACCTGATGGGAGCACAGCCACCGTGAATTTTGAAAAAGTAATGTTTGCCTTCTTTATAGTTTTGGCACTCACGCTGAACTTTGGCTTTTTCATTGGCGACATCGATAACCCGGCTCACCACGACGGACTGGAATTGGGTGCGGCCCTCGCGGTCAGCTTAATCGCGACCATTATGAAATTTGGTGACCGTTCGCAAATGGGTGCGGTATTGCTGGCCACCAGCCTGGTGGCTGACTTGCAGTTGCTGACCGCTACCGGCATCTGGGTGTGGGCTTTTAATATTTCAGATAGCGGAGCGTCCGCAGAAATCATTTCCCGCATTGTTTCGCTGTCGGGCGGCGCACTGCTGGCCAATCTGGTTTCGGTCACCCTGTTGATTGCCGAAACCATTACCATCCGTCGTTGATAATCAGTAACGGGGAATAACCTTTTGCTTGCAGAAACGCCGAGGAAAGACATCGTTTGGATGACGATGCGCCGCATGCGCCTGCCTTTGATAAGCCTGATACTGGTTTATTTTTTCTCAACCATGTGCATGGTCATGGTCCCCGGCATCGACGATGCCGGCAACCCGTACCACATGAGCGCTCTGGATGCCGCTTATTTTGTCTCCATCATGCAAACCACCATCGGTTTTGGCGAGATCCCCTTTCCCTTCACCCCGCAACAGCGACTGCTGGTTTACCTGTTGTTGTTACCCAATGTGATCGCATGGCTCTACTCGATAGGTACTTTGCTCGGACTGATTCTGGACAAGCAGTTTCAGGCTGCGTTCCATGAAAACCGCTTTACCAGCAAGGTCAATTCTCTAAAAGAGCCGTTCTTCATCGTCTGCGGATTTGGTAACACGGGTTCCATGACCGTATCGGGCTTGCTGGCACGGGGCATTCGCGCGGTGGTGCTAGAATCGAATGAAGACAAGGTTCGAGCAATGTCCCTTGATGACGAATACGCGCACGTCCCTGCCATTGTCGGGCGCGCGCGCGATCGCCGTTTACTTGAACTTGCCGGCCTGCATCACCCTTATTGCCGTGGTGTGATCGCCACTACCAATGATGACCACGTTAACCTGACTATCGCCATCACTGTAAAACTGCAGCGTCCTGAACTGGCGATGCTCGCACGCAGCGAAAATCAGCGTGTGTGTGACAACATGGCTTCATTTGGTACCGACTCGATCGTCAATCCATATCGCATATTCGCTGAACGCCTGCACCTCGCACTGAACTCACCGACCAAATACCTGGTACAGGACTGGTTGATCAGCGTACCCGGCAGCAAACTCAGAGAAGTGATCGAACCCCCAACAGGGCGCTGGGTTGTGTGCGGTGTTGGTCGCTTTGGTGCGCGCATGGTTGAACAACTCGAAAAAATGGGTTTACCGGTCACCGTGATTGACGTACACCCTGACCGCCTGCCGGCCCATAAAAACGCTGTGCTCGGTAGGGGCACCGAGGTGCATACACTGGAAGAAGCTGATGTGGCCAATGCCGTGGGCATTATTGCGGCCACCGGCGATGACGTGGACAACCTTTCCATCATCATGACAGCCAGGCATATCAATCATCGTCTGTTTATCATCGCCAGACAGGAACGGCGACAGCATGATGCATTGTTCGACAGTTCCGGTGCCGACCTCATTGCACGGCGCAGCCTGATTGTAGCCAGACGCATGTTGTCCGTGGTAACCACACCGCTACTGCTGTCGTTCATGCAACACCTGATCCGAGCAGATGATAGTTTTGCGAAACGAACACATGCGAAACTTAAAGACGTGCTGAATAACCGCTCGCCAAATATTTGGGACTTTACGCTAAAAGGCAAGATCGCCAGAAACCTTCGCTTTGTCAGGGCCAGCACAAAACGGGTCAATCTCGAGCACATTATGCGTAACAGCCGCAACCAAAAGACTGAACCGCTGCCATGTGTTTGCCTGACCATTGAACGCGGGGCGCAGAGGTTGTTCCTGCCCGATGCCGGTACAGAACTGCAAATCAATGACCGTTTGTTATTTGCCGGACGTGATCACGCCCGCACGGAAATACTACGAACACTACTCGACCCGCACGCACTGCAAGCCAATATTACCGGTAAGCAACTACCCCGCGGCGCCATCTGGAAGTGGTTCTCAGAACGCTAGCACCGGTTATTTCACCCCGCTTGAACAGCACTACTGAATGATTTGAAACTTGTCGGCATCACGCTGAAAAGGCAATGCGTCCCTGGTCGTCTTTATGGTATCCAGAGAAACGATCACAGCAGCGCTGCCCTGCCCCTTGCCCAGATCCAGCAACGTTTCTCCCAGCGGGTCATAAACCGCACTGCCGCCCGCGTAGTGTAAACCCCGCGGGTCTTCACCACTGCGGTTCACACCCACAACGTACGCCTGGTTTTCAATCGCGCGCGCCCTGAGCAAAGCAGTCCAGGCCGGCGTGCGCGGCTCCGGCCAGTTGGCTACAAAAATCAACAGGTCGTAATCATCGTGGTTACGACACCAGGCCGGAAACCTCAGGTCATAACAAATCTGGGGACAAATTCGCCAACCGCGATACTGAATGATCTTTCGGGCTGAGCCCGCGACATAGCGCTGGTCTTCACCACCAAATGAAAACAGGTGCCGCTTATCGTAATACTCGACGACACCATCGGGCTGTACCCACAAAAACCGGTTAACCCTGCCGCGTTCCGTAGCGATAGCCACACTCCCGCAGAGCACACAATCAAGTTCCCGGGCCAGGCTTTTCATCCAGGTCAGCGTTACGCCGTCCATGGTTTCGGGTGCGGCTTGCGCGTCACCCAAAAAACCGCTGGTGAAAGTTTCCGGAAACACAATCACATCGCAACCGGCACCGTGCTGGCGGGCAATGGATTCCAGTTGCTGCCGGTTGGCATCGGCATCAGCCCAAAATAATTGGGACTGGACCAACAGGCAATTAAGACTTGCAGAGTTTTTCATACCGCACATTCTATCAGGCAACAAACAGGTAATCCTGCCCTTCTATCCTGTGATGCGTGTGCAGATAATCGCGAATTTCTTGACGCGCGCCGGCGGCGCCAACCGCCACCAACAGCATGGCATTACCCAGTTGACTGGCCTGCTCGACAGGCCACACCGGCAATCCGCGTTTTTGACCGCCAATACGCCGGGGATGAACCTCGATAAAACCGGTGACCTGACCGCTTTCAGCCACGATCAGGTCATGCATCAGCCGCCCCGTGGGACCTGCACCCCAGATAACCACAGGCCGCCCCTGTAGGCGATAACGCACCAGAAAGTGGGTCTTGGCCCGCATGAATTGCTGTCGTTGGTAGACCGAGTCGGTATGGGTGATACGAGTAGCGTGTTCGCGCCACCGCAATAACACGGGTTCTGGCTTACCCATGCGCAAACTGGCCGCATCAGCGCGCAGGAACAGGTCGTAATCTTCCGGCCAGCCAACATCACGATAGCCCCCCAGTTGCTGCAGCACAGACCGCCGGAACATGGCACCGGGGTTGGGTATCGGGCTCTCGATAAAAATCTGATGACGAACCTGCTGTGGCTCTACAACCGCGTTAAGCCAACGCTCGTAGCGCTCAAGCCCGCCCTGGATACCGGTCTCAGAAAATATCTCGACACGGCAGCCCGCGATAGCAACCGAGGGATGCTGCGCAAGGTATTCAAGCTGGTTTGTTAGCCGTTCTGGCAACGAAATATCATCGGCGTCCATGCGGGCAATAAACTCACCCTTGCAATGTTTGAAGCCGGTATTGAAAGCCTCGACCACACCAGACCCGACACTATTGATAATGGTTAGCCGCGGGTCACCCATGTCGAGTTGCCTCACCGCGTCATCGGTGCTGTGGTCATCCACCAGCACCAACTCAAGGTTTTCGTAACTCTGGGACAGGATGCTGTCGACGGCCTCACGCAAATAAGCACCGCCGTTTCGAACCGGAATAACCACAGAGACAAGCGGCGTCATATTGGTAAGAGACCGCTTGTCCGAATTGGTGTCATCTGTTGGCTGCGTACCGGGGTATTAACCGCGCGGTATAGCGTTAGTGGCTTTTCGGCCCAAAAAGAATGCCGTTGACGAAAGAAACCAGCAATGAAAATGCCAGTGCCCACCAGAATCCGGCGATATGAAAACCATCGATCAGTGCATCAGCGGCATACAGAACCAACACATTGACGACCAGTAAAAACAGACCGAAAGTGATAATGGTGAATGGAATTGTGATCACAATGAGCAAGGGCTTGAGGGTAACGTTCAGAACAGCCATGACAACCGCCACAATAAGAGCGGTTACCAAAGAGTCAATCTGTATTCCCGACAGGATATAGCTCACAGCAAAAATGCTGATGGTATTGATTAACAGGCTGCGTATCATTCCGCCTGTGCGGTTGGACTGGCTGTTTGCCATCAATCAGGCTTCCGGGCGCATGTGAGGAAACAACAGCACATCACGAATTGAAGCTGAATCGGTAAACAGCATGACCAAACGGTCGATGCCGATGCCCTCGCCCGCCGTTGGCGGCATGCCGTATTCAAGTGCGCGGATGTAGTCGGCGTCGTAATGCATTGCCTCAAGATCACCGGCGTCTTTTTGCGATACCTGTTCCATAAACCGGGCTGCCTGGTCTTCCGGATCATTCAGCTCGGAGAAGCCGTTGGCAATTTCGCGGCCCGCAATAAACAACTCGAACCGGTCTGTAATCAGCGGGTTATCATCATTGCGACGTGACAAAGGCGACACTTCCGTCGGGTAAGCCGTGATAAAAGTCGGGTTGACCAGCTTGGCCTCAACTGTGGCGTCAAACAGTTCGATCAGTATCTTGCCTTCACCCCAACTGTCATCAACATGAATTTCACGTTGGGCACAGGCGTTCTTCAACGTTTCGGCATCCCACAGATCGGCATCTGCCAGATCGGGATTAAATTTACGTACTGACGCTTCCACGCTGATGCGTTCAAATGGCGCGCCGAAGTCAATGTCCTGACCTTCGTGCTGCACCGTGGTAACGCCGTGAATTTCTTCTGCCAGTTGCCGCAGCATGGTCTCGGTCAAATCCATCAGGTCGTCGAAATTGGCATAAGCCCAGTAGAACTCGAGCATGGTAAATTCGGGGTTGTGGCGGGTAGAGACACCTTCATTTCTAAAACTGCGGTTGATCTCGTACACGCGATCCAGACCACCGACAATAAGACGCTTTAAGTAAAGCTCTGGCGCGATACGCAGGTACATTTGCAGGTCGAGCGCGTTGTGGTGGGTGACAAACGGTCTGGCGGTCGCACCACCGGGTATGGGGTGCATCATTGGGGTCTCTACTTCAAGAAACTCACGCCCTGGTGCCTCCATGAAGTCCCTGATAAATCGTATAATTTTTGCTCTTATATGAAATACTTTTCGCGATTCTTCATTCACGATAAGATCGACATAACGTTGCCGATAACGGGTTTCAGTATCGGTCAGACCATGAAACTTTTCCGGTAGTGGCCGTAATGACTTGGACAACAGACGCAACTCGGCAGGCTTGACTGAAAGCTCGCCTTTCTGGGTGCGAAAAATTCTACCGGTACCGCCAATGATGTCACCAATATCCCACTGTTTGAACTGTTGGTAGAGCCCCTCGGGCAGGTTATCCCGCTGCACCACAAACTGGATGGTGCCGGTGCCGTCCTGCACTTTGACGAACGCAATCTTGCCCATCACACGTTTAGCCAGCATACGGCCGGCCAGTGCGAAACTCTCGTCTATTTCCGCCAGTGCTTCGGTGTCGTCATCAGCAAACCGTAGATGTAATTCAGCCGCGTTGGATGTCGGACGGAAATCATTCGGGTAAGCAATGGTCTCCGCCTTCAAAGCGTGCAGCTTCTCCCGCCGTTCGGCAATCAGACGGTTTTCATCCAGTGCGGTATCACCATCGGTGTTGTTTGGGTTTTTTTTGCTCACGCCTTAATTTCCTGTGCTCAGACCCTGTTTCAGGGATGCTTCTACAAATTGATCCAGATCGCCATCCAGCACGGCCTGGGTGTTGCCTGTTTCCACGTTGGTACGCAAATCCTTGATACGGGACTGATCCAGCACATAAGACCGGATCTGACTGCCCCAGCCGATATCTGACTTGGAATCCTCAAGCTGCTGGCTTTCGGCATTGCGTTTTTCCAGTTCAAGCTCGTAGAGTTTAGCGCGCAACTGTTTCATCGCGTGGTCTTTGTTCTTGTGCTGTGAACGGTCGTTCTGGCATTGCACCACCGTGTTGGTAGGTACATGGGTAATACGCACTGCCGACTCAGTCCTGTTTACATGCTGTCCGCCCGCGCCCGACGCCCGGTAGACATCAATTCGTAAATCGGCCGGATTGATATCAATATCGATATCATCATCCACTTCGGGTGAAACAAATACAGCCGCAAACGAGGTGTGGCGGCGGTTGCCGGAGTCGAACGGTGATTTTCTCACCAACCGGTGAACACCGATCTCGGTTTTACACCAGCCATAGGCATAATCACCGGTCACATGAATCGTGGCGCTCTTGATACCCGCGACATCACCGGCGGAGACTTCGATCAACTCGCCCTTCCAACCGCGCCGTTCCACCCAGCGCAGATACATGCGCAGCAGCATTTCCGCCCAGTCCTGGGCTTCCGTACCGCCGGAACCGGCCTGAATCTCCAGGTAACAGGGGTTGGCATCGACCTCACCCCTGAACATGCGCTGAAACTCCAACTTGCCAATCTCGCGATCCAGCCCGTTTAACTCGGACACCACCGACTCGAGGATTTCCTCATCCTGTTCCTCAATGGCCATTTCGAGCATTTCTTCATTTTCAAGCAGGGTTTGCGAGACACGGTCGAGTGTGCCGACGATACCGTCCAGATGGGCGCGTTCACGCCCCAGCGCTTGCGCAATAGCCGGGGTATTCCAGATTTCCGGATTTTCCAGCTCGCGGCTTACTTCTTCCAGCCGGTCCTTTTTGCCAGCATAGTCAAAGATACCCCCTGAGCGCATCGGAACGCTGCCGGATATCTTCGAGCTGATTTTTAATCTGATTGGTTTCCACACTTATGACCTTAAATTCGAAGCGGTGCATTTTACACCAGGCATGCACCAGTTTAGCGAGTTTTGGCTCAGGGGTTCTTTATAATTTGCTCAATCATAAGCTGACAGGTCTTGCGGCCGCGAAAATGATTGATATCCAGTTTGTAAACCAAACCAGTGGTAGCCGAATCAGGCAGGTCTTCCGGAAGGCGGCCAAAAGCGATGGCGTCTATGCTGGCATGACCATCGACCGGTCGTAGCTGCATTTTCAGGTGGGCGCCGCCAACCACCCGCTTTTCCAAAACTACAAAACGGCCTTCAAATAATGGCTCGGGAAAATGCTGACCCCACGGACCCAACTCTTGCAGCATTTCCGCAAACGACAAGTCGATATCGCCCGGAGATAACTCACCATCGGTCAAAATTTCGTTCTTCAACGTTTTGCCCTGCAAAAAGAATTCAATCGACTGCTCGAAAGCCAGCCTGAAGGATTCCAACTGGTCCGCTTTCAATGTCAGTCCCGCGGCCATCGCGTGACCGCCAAAAGCCGTAATCATGTTGGGGTGCAAGGCATCGATACGGGCCAACACGTCACGTATGTGCAAGCCGCTGACCGAGCGGGCCGAGCCCTTGAGAACATCAGAACCTTCAGACTCGGGCGCAAACGCCAAAACCGGTCGGTGTACGGCGTCCTTGATTCGTGATGAGACCAGACCAACAATGCCCTGGTGCCATGCATCATCGTAAAGACACAAACCGGCGGGTAGTTCGGCGCCTTCAAGGTCGCCCAACAAAGACTTCAACTGCTCAAGCGCCTGCTCCTGCATCTGGTTTTGCACGGCTCTGCGATGGTGATTCAACTCATCCAACTCGGTGGCCAGATCCATGGCTTCATCTCGATCCTGAGTCATCAGGCAACGGATACCGACACTCATGTCCTCCATGCGTCCAGCCGCATTCAGCCGCGGTGCCACTGCAAATGCCAAATCAGCAGCCACCAGGTGGCGGTAATCCCGTTTACCCAACCGCAACAGCGCGAGCAAGCCCGGGCTGCAAAGTCCCTGGCGAATACGCTCAATACCCTGGCGCACCAGGATGCGGTTGTTGTCGTCCAGTGAGACGAGATCCGCCACCGTACCCAGGGCTACCAGGTCCAACAAACGCGCCAGATTGGGTTCTTTGCGCGGCAGGGTAAACCAGTCGCGGTCGCGCAACGCGCTTCTGACCACGCTCATCAGGTAAAAAACCACACCTACACCCGCCAGGGCTTTACTGGGAAACTTGTCGCCGGGACAATTGGGGTTAACGATGGCATCGGCTTCCGGCAATATTTCACCGGGCAAGTGATGGTCTGTCACAACCACTTTGCAACCCAATTCACGGGCACGCTTGACCCCATCCAGCGAGCTGATACCGGAATCTACCGTAACCAACACATCGGGTGGCGAGGATGCCAGTGTTTCCACCAGCGCAAGGCTAAGGCCATAGCCGAACTCAAAACGATTGGGAACACGGAAATCAACGTCTGCCGCGCCCATCATGTTCAGGGCCCGCACGGCGACAGCCGTACCGGTTGCGCCATCGGCGTCAAAATCGCCCACGATCAGTATGCTCTGCCCGGCAACCACGGCTTCTGCAAGGATATCGGCTGCTGCCTTTATCCCGGACAACGAGGCCGGTGACTGCAACCGGCCCAACTTCAAATCGAGAGATGCTTCGTCTGTGATGTTGCGTGCCAGAAGGACACGCCGGATGACGGGGTGCAGGGAATCCGGAAGTGTGTCAGAGCCAGATTCTGTTTCCCTTTGCCTGACCTTACGGCTGGCGCGCAATAGAGACCCCGTTAAACATACTTGATACTGATAATTTCATAAACCAGTTCACCGGCCGGCGCGTTAACAACGATTTCGTCACCCTCTTCTTTGCCGATCATCGCGCGAGCGATAGGTGATGTAATTGCAATCCGCAGTTCCTTGATATCCGCTTCCAGATCACCCACCACCTGATAGGTGATTTCGGTTTCCTTGTCCACGTCATACAGTGTAACGGTCGCTCCGAAAACAACTTTTCCACCAGGGTTCAACTTGGTGATATCAATAATTTGCGCCCCCGAAAGCTCGGAATCCAGATGACGGATACGGCCTTCGGTAAAGCTCTGCTGCTCTCTGGCCGCATGGTACTCGGCATTTTCTTTCAAATCGCCGTGCGCCCTTGCCTCAGCAATGGCCGCAATAATTCTTGGGCGAACGACCTTTTTCAGGTGCGCAGCTTCATTCCGCAGACGCTCAGCGCCGTGATGCGTTAAGGGTGTTCTTTTCATAACAATATTTTCCTGAAGGGCTATTTATGCCCCATTCTCTTCTGTTTTATGCAGTTCTTGCAGGCTGCGCACAAGCGGATCAAATTCGTGATCAATTGCCTGTAAAGTGGCCCAGCCACGAGCGATCGTTGTTGTATAACTTACTTTGTATTGTAGTGCTTCCCGACGAATTGAGAACGAGTCGGCAATCGCCTGACGGCCTTCGGTCGTGTTGACGATGAATTCTATCTCACCATTTTTGATGGCATCAACAATATGCGGACGTCCTTCATCCACTTTGTTGATAGGTTCGCAAATAAAACCTTTTTCACGGAGATATTTGCAGGTGCCGCGAGTGGCGATCAGGGAAAACCCACGCCCAACGAGATTCTCGGCAATCGGCAACAAGGCTTCCTTGTCGGCATCCCTGACACTCAAAAACGCCTGCCCCGGTCTTGGGATACCGTATTGCGCGCCCTTCATGGCACGTGCGCAGGCCTCACCAAAACTTTCACCCACACCCATGACCTCGCCGGTTGAGCGCATCTCAGGGCCCAAAATAGGATCAACACCGGGGAACTTAAGGAAAGGCAATATGGCTTCTTTGACAGAATAGAACCTGGGGACAATCTCCTTGGTAACACCCTGCTCTTTCAATGACTTACCCGCCATACACAGCGCCGCGATAGACGCCAGCGGCCGACCCGTCGCCTTGGATACAAACGGCACGGTACGCGATGCACGAGGGTTAACCTCGAGGATGTAAATGTCATTATGGCGCAAGGCAAACTGCGCGTTCATCAAACCAATCACGCCCAGTTCAAGACCCATCACTTTCATTTGCCGACGCATCTCATCCTGCACCTCCACCGAAAGACTGTGCGGCGGAATGGAACAGGCAGAATCACCGGAATGCACCCCGGCTTGCTCAATGTGCTCCATGATGCCGCCAATCAGTACGTCGGTGCCATCACAGATAGCATCGACATCCACTTCGATGGCGTGATCAAGAAAACGGTCCAGCAACACTGGCGAATCATTTGAAACTTTGACCGCGTCACGCATATAGCGCCGCAGGTCTTTCTCGCCGTGCACGACGTCCATGGCCCGCCCACCCAACACATAGGAGGGTCTGACGACCAACGGGTAGCCAATTTCCTCGGCCAGCACCACAGCCTGATCGACACTGGTTGCAGTCCGGTTGGGCGGTTGCCGCAAACCCAGCTTCTTCAGCATTTGCTGAAAACGTTCACGGTCCTCGGCAAGGTCAATGGAATCGGGTGAAGTGCCGATAATGGGAACACCGGCGGCTTCCAGAGGACGTGCGAGATTGAGCGGTGTTTGTCCACCATATTGAACGATAACGCCCAATGGATTTTCACGATGGACAACTTCCAGTACATCTTCCAGCGTCAGCGGTTCAAAATATAGACGGTCAGAGGTATCGTAATCGGTGGAAACGGTCTCCGGATTACAATTGACCATGATGGTTTCATAGCCTTCGTCGCGCAGGGCCAGCGCCGCGTGTACACAGCAATAATCGAACTCAATGCCCTGTCCAATGCGGTTTGGACCGCCGCCCAGCACCATGATCTTTCGATTGCTAGTCGGCTCAGCCTCACACTCTTCCTCGTAGGTCGAGTACATATACGCGGTCGTGGTGGCAAACTCAGCCGCACAGGTGTCGACACGTTTGTAAACAGGGCGCACACCCAGGTGGTGGCGTTGTTCACGCATCGCTTGTTCGGTACAACCCATCAAGGCGGCCAGACGCGAATCTGAAAAACCTTTTTGTTTAAGGCCGTATAAACGCTGACGGGTGAGGCCGGAAAGCGACTCACCGGCGACTACTGCCTCAGTGTTTACCAGGTCTTCAATCTGTGCCAGAAACCACGGATCAATTTTCGTCAGGGCAAAAATTTCATCAGCGCTCAAACCTTCGCGAAAAGCGTCAGCAACATAGAACAGACGCTCCGCGCCCGCCTCGCGCAATTCGCGCTTCAGCTCTGACATGCGGTCTTCAGGGTCTTCAGTCTCAAGCACAGGGTTGAAGCCGTCATGACCGGTCTCGAGGCTGCGCAGTGCTTTTTGCAGCGACTCCTGGAAGGTACGGCCGATAGCCATGGCCTCACCCACCGATTTCATCTGTGTCGTCAAACGATCATTGGCGGCCGGGAATTTTTCGAATGCAAAGCGTGGAATCTTGGTAACCACATAGTCAATGGAAGGCTCAAACGATACCGGTGTCGCGCCGCCGGTAATCTCGTTACGCAACTCATCCAGCGTAAACCCAACTGCCAGTTTGGCCGCCACTTTGGCAATCGGAAAACCGGTCGCCTTGGACGCCAGAGCGGATGAACGTGAAACCCGCGGGTTCATCTCGATGATAATGACTTTGCCATCTTCCGGATTGATCGCAAACTGCACATTGGAACCACCGGTATCCACGCCAATTTTGCGCAACACAGCAATCGACGCGTCACGCAATCGCTGATATTCCTTGTCGGTCAGCGTCAGGGCCGGCGCCACCGTGATGGAGTCACCGGTATGAATGCCCATGGGGTCAAGATTTTCGATGGAACAAATAATGATGCAGTTATCTTTGGAGTCGCGCACCACCTCCATTTCATATTCTTTCCAGCCCAGTACGGAAACTTCCATTAGTACTTCAGTCGTCGGTGACTGTTCCAAACCGCGTTTAACAATTTCAATGAATTCTTCGCGGTTATAAGCTATTCCGCCACCGGAACCGCCCATGGTGAACGAGGGCCTGATGATGGTGGGAAAGCCGATAATATCAAGTTTTTCAAGCGCTTCTTCAAGACTGTGGGCCAATTCGGCAACCGGCGTGTCCAAACCAATTTCAGCCATTGCCTGACGGAACAGATCACGATCTTCTGCCATGTCGATGGCTTCACGCGAGGCACCGATCATTTCCACACCGTACTTTTCGAGTACACCTTTGCGGACCAGATCCAGCGCGCAGTTCAATGCGGTTTGACCGCCCATGGTAGGCAGCAATGCATCGGGGCGTTCTTTTTCGATAATTCGTGAAACGGTACGCCATTCAACCGGCTCGATATAAATGGCATCGGCCATTTCCGGGTCGGTCATGATGGTGGCCGGATTGGAATTTACCAGTACAACCCTGTAACCCTCTTCCCGCAAAGCTTTGCAGGCCTGGGCACCGGAGTAGTCAAATTCGCAGGCTTGTCCAATGACGATCGGACCAGCGCCGATGATCAATATGGTTTTGATGTCGGTTCTTTTAGGCATAAGGCATCAAATTCTGTTGTTCATCAGTGTAATAAAACGGTCAAACAAGGGCGCGACATCATGCGGACCAGGGCTGGCTTCCGGATGACCCTGAAACCCGAAGGCACGGCCATTGTTCAGCTCAATACCCTGCAAACTGTCATCAAACAGGGAACGGTGTGTCGCTCGAATATGATCCGGCAGACTACCCTCATCGAGGGCAAAGCCATGGTTCTGACTGGTAATCAAAACCTGCCGTGTATCGAGGTCCTGTACCGGGTGGTTGGCACCGTGGTGACCAAATTTCATCTTGATGGTATTGGCGCCTGCTGCCAAACCCAAAAGCTGTACACCCAGGCATATACCGAAGACTGGCAAATCGGTATCCAAGATTTCCTGTATCGCTTTAATAGCGTAACCACAAGGCTCGGGATCACCCGGACCGTTGGACAGGAAAACACCGTCCGGTTGTAGTGCCAGCACTGCGCTTGCCGGCGTCGTGGCCGGAACCACCGTTACGCGGCAACCGCGGTCGCTCAACATACGCAGAATATTACGTTTAATGCCAAAGTCGTAAGCAACGACATGAAAGCGGGGCGTGGTGACCTTCCAGTCGGTCGTATCAAGATCAAAACTACCTTGCAGCCACTCATAGGTCTGGGCCGTTGTGACCACGCTGGCGAGATCCTGGCCTGCCATGCCCTGAAAGCCTCTGGCATTGGCTAAAGCCAGGTCCTTATCCGGCTGATCGGCAGCCAAAATACAACCGCCCTGGGCGCCTTTTTCCCGCAATATGCGCGTCAAACGCCGCGTATCAATACCCGCGATGGCAACAATACCGTGCCTTTGCAGGTAGTCCGCCAACGACTCGGTGCTGCGCCAGTTGCTATGCAGCATTGACGCGTCACGCATGATTAGCCCCGCTGCCATCGGCCGCAGTGATTCTTCATCAACTGAATTGCATCCGGTGTTACCGATATGCGGGAATGTGAGAGTTACAATCTGCTTGGCGTAGGATGGGTCTGTCAGAATTTCCTGATAACCGGTCATCGAAGTATTAAAAACCACTTCACCGGTCGTCGCGCCTTCAACGCCTATACTTTGGCCATAAAAGAGGCTTCCGTCTTCTAATGCCAGCACTGCCTGCTGCGTCAATTTCCTGCCTCCGGATACACAAAACGGGAACACTGTTGAAAGCTATTCCCGCTTAGATTTGATGATTCTCGTCGCGCCAATCTGGTCAATTGAACGCCCGCGCAAATGTTACTCTAAGCGACAAGATTCTACTGGAATGGCCCGCACCTGTCTAACACATTCCTTGTATTTAGGGTTACACAAGCGGCGCTAACCAAGCGTCGGAAGACTCAATTCAAACCAAGCCAATCTGCGGTGTTGTAATAGCCAGGCCCCTGCCCCACCAGCCAGTCACCGGCCTTTAATGCCCCGTTCGCAAAAACATCGCGGTCAAGCGCCTTGTGGGTAATTTCGAGCACTTCACCCGGCAGCTCAAAGCCGACAGTGTGCTCACCGACAAACTCGCCTTCGCGGATACTGGTAAATGACAGGTCGCCGGATGCCGGCATTGTTTCCGCGCGTCCTTGCGTGATGGCAGCAGCCAGTGAGAGCGCTGTTCCGGATGGCGCATCCACCTTGTGCTGGTGGTGAATATCTTTAATGGACACCTTGGCGCGCACGCCCAGTACATCGGCCGCACGGCGCACGAGCTCCGTCATCAGGGCAACACCATGGCTGAGATTAGGTGCCCACAAAACCGGCACTTTCAACGCCGCTTTGGTCAACGCGTCGATGTCTTCTTCGGTCAAGCCGGTGGTGCCGCTGAGCAATGCCACGCCATGACGCGCGCACCACCCCGCTGCCGTGCGGGTGCCGCCAGGCAGCGTAAAATCGATCAAAAGATCGGCTGTCGAATTGAAGTCCTCAAGCGATGCGTACTGCTCTACCGAGGACAAATCCTGAGCCGGGCTGCGAGACACCAGCCCCGCCAATTCGTAATTTTCACACTCTGATATCAGCGCCAACACACGTCGGGACATTCTGCCGGCACCATGTAGAAGAATTCGGGTCACGAAGTCATCCGGTCGAAGAATTCACGCACACCGTCCAGCCATGAACTGGATTTGGGGTTGTGATCTGTCTTGCTGCTTTTGTATGAAGCCTCAAACTCTTTCAGCATGTTTTTTTGTTCTTTCGACAAACGCACCGGCGTCTCAATGATCACCTTGCACATCAGGTCACCCTGACGATGGCTGCGAACTGACTTGACGCCCTTGCCGCGCAGACGGAACATGCGGCCGGTTTGTGTTTCAGCCGGAACCTTCAGTTTTACCTGACCGTTGAGGGTAGGTATTTCCAACTCACCGCCAATGGCGGCAGTGGTGAAATGAATGGGAACCTCGCAATACAAATCGTCGCCGTCGCGCTCAAACAGACGATGCGACCTGACCCGGACCTCAACATACAGATCACCTGATGGCGCGCCCGCCATACCGGCTTCGCCCTCGCCCGCCAGACGGATACGATCACCTGTGTCGACACCGGCAGGAATTTTGACCGATAGCGTCTTGGTTTCGCGAATTCGCCCCTGTCCATGACAGGACGAGCACGGGTTCTTGATAACCTGGCCCATGCCCTTACACGCAGGGCAAGTTTGCTGAACCGAGAAAATACCCTGCTGCATCCGTACCTGCCCAATACCGCCGCAGGTTGTGCAGGATGTTCTTTCACCATCTTCGGCACCGCTTCCATCACATTTCTTACAACCGCCCAGTGTGGGTATGCGAATCTCACGGGTAATACCGGAAACTGCCTCTTCCAGATCAAGTTCCATAGCAAAACGCAGGTCAGAACCGCGCTGCTGTTGTTGACGCGCACCGCCGCGACCGCCTCTGCCGCCAAAAATATCGCCGAAAATATCGCCGAAAACATCACCGACATCCCCGTCAAACCCTGCTGGGCCGCGCGCACCGGGACCGGTTGCCGCGTGGCCAAACTGGTCATAGGCAGAACGTTTTTTATCATCCTTAAGGACGTCGTAGGCTTCCTGGGCTTCCTTGAAATGCTCTTGCGCGTCAGCGTCATCCAGATTGCGATCCGGGTGGTGCTTCATTGCCAGTTTGCGATAGGCTTTTTTTAGGTCAGCTTTGTCAACGTTACGCTGAACTCCAAGCACTTCGTAGTAATCACGTTTAGCCATATTTAAAAATCTGTTGGTTGTTTATTGTCTGCAGCAGATTTGAGGTCGGGCGCTAAGTAATTCAAGCGCAATCGACTATTTTAAACGCAGGCTCTACACAATTTCGGGCACACTCCAGCGCGGTAAAGACATCCGTGACCAAATCCGGCGCATGCTCAATACCCACCGAAAGCCGCAAGAGCGTGCTCTCAATACCCGCTGCTGCCCGCGCGTCTGCCGTCATGGCCGCGTGCGTCATACTGGCAGGGTGGCAAATCAGACTTTCTACGCCACCGAGTGATTCGGCCAACGTGAACAGCGACAGACTTTCCAAAAAAGTCTTTACCTCGTGTTCCCCACCGGCAAGCTCAAAACTGATGATGGCGCCAAAACCGCTTTGCTGCGCACGCGCCAGACTGTGATCGGGGTGATTCACCAAGCCAGGGTAGTGCACTCTGCGTACCGCGGCATGTCCATCCAGAACCCTGACAACGGCTTGCGCGTTCTCTTCGTGACAGCGCATCCTGGCATGCAGCGTACGCAAGCCACGCATTGTCTGACTGCAATCCCATGGTGACGCCGATGCGCCCAGACAATTGGCCCACCAACTGAGTTCTTCAAGCAATGCCGGTGTTTTAGCCACCACTGCCCCACCTACCACATCACTGTGGCCGTTGATGTACTTGGTGGTCGAGTGCACAACAATATCCGCGCCCAGCGACAGCGGTTGTTGCAGCAAAGGCGTCAGGAAGGTGTTATCCACCACCAGTAGTGCACCAAACTCACGCGCAAGCCTTGAAATGGCGCGGATATCAGTAACTCTCAGCAACGGGTTGCTTGGTGTTTCCACCCAGATGATTTTCGGACGGTGCCGCAAGCAGGTCTGGCGCAGCGCATCGGTATCCGTAAAGTCGGCAAACTGCGTGTTAAAGCGGCCCGCGTCTGCCAATGCCGAAAAGGCGCGATAACAACCGCCGTAGCAATTATGCGGTGCAATAAGGGTATCGTCGGATTTGAGCAACTGGGTAACCAACGCCACGGCCGACATGCCGGTATTGGTCACCACGGTACCGTGACCGCCTTCAAGCCGGGTAATCGCTTTTGCCAACACATCGCGGGTGGGATTGCCGCTGCGCGAATAATCGTATTCACGCTTGACGCCCAGGCCTTCAAAGCTGAAGTTGGAAGACAGGTACAAGGGCGGCATCACCGAGCCATACTGCCCGTCAGTATCTACGCCTGCTCGAACGGTGTTGGTGATTTTTTGGTATTTCATGATGCTCGCCTCGTTTCCATATGTGAAGTTATTAACTACATCATTGGAAACTCCGGCAAAGCCGTTGGTAGAGAACCGGCCCATCACAAAACACACTGTGCTGCCTGTTCGCTCATTTTTCGGTGGTCCGGAAGAACCCCGCAGGAGTTAGCACCGTTACGGGATGGTTAATCCCGAAGGTTGCCCCGGCGTCAAAGGGCCTGTCCCTCAGCCGGTCTCAATGAGTGTTAAGCGCAATATTAACTGGGAATGCAAGCGTGTCAAGCAAATTAAACCACCCGACAGATCCGGGCCGGCTAACGACACGTTCAACCCCGTTGTGTGGCTCTCAGCAACGTCAATAAGAGCCCCATAAAAAAACCCCGGCAGCTGCCGGGGTTTTCACAGATCAGGAAAGTTGGCGGCTAATTACTTATCGCCATCCTTCTCATCATCGACTTCTTCAAACTCGGCATCAACCACGTCATCGGTGGCCGCTTCCGCTGAAGGCCCGCCTTCCTGGGCCTCTGCTTCAGCCGCAGCAGCTGCCTGCTGGTAAATGACCTGAGCCGCTTCTGTCAGCTTCGCAGTTGCCGCGTCAATGGCATCTTTGTCATCCGACTTCATGGCTTCTTCAACACCTTCAATCGCAGTCTCGATATTTTTGCGATCGTCGTCGCTGAGCTTGTCGCCCATCTCTTCGACGCTGGAACGAGTTGCGTGGACCATGGCATCGGCACTGTTACGCGCGGTTACCGTCTCATGGAACTTGCGATCTTCCTCGGCATGCACCTCGGCGTCACGAACCATTTCTTCGATCTCGTTATCGGAAAGACCGGAACCCGATTTGATCTCAATCTTCTGTTCCTTGCCTGTCGCGCTGTCTTTAGCACTCACGTGCATAATGGCATTCGCGTCAATATCAAAGGTAACTTCGATCTGCGGCATACCGCGGCGTGCCGGCGCAATACCGGCCAAGTCGAAACGGGCCAGTGATTTGTTTGCGCTGGCAATTTCGCGCTCACCCTGCAACACATGAACGGTTACAGCCGTCTGGTTATCTTCGGCGGTAGAGAAAATCTGCGAAGCCTTGGTCGGAATCGTGGTGTTTTTCTCGATCAGCTTGGTCATCACACCACCCATGGTTTCAATACCCAGGGACAACGGGGTGACGTCCAACAGCAGTACGTCTTTAACCTCACCGGACAAAACACCGCCCTGTACAGCAGCGCCAAGTGCAACCGCTTCATCGGGGTTAACGTCGCGACGCGGTGCCTGACCAAACAATTCGGTAACGGCCTTCTGCACCATCGGCATACGGGTTTGACCACCCACCAGGATAACGTCTTCAATTTCGCTGACCTTCAGACCAGCATCGTCCAACGCGGTACGGCATGGACCAATGGTCTTCTTGACCAGGTCTTCAACCAGTGATTCCAGCTTGGCGCGGGTAAGTTTGATATTCAGATGCTTGGGACCACTCGCGTCCGCCGTAATGTACGGCAGGTTGATTTCGGTTTGCTCTGTCGTTGAAAGCTCAATCTTGGCGCGTTCCGCACCTTCTTTCAGACGCTGCAATGCCAGTGGGTCGTTACGCAGGTCAACGCCCTGGTCTTTCTTGAATTCTGAAACCAGGTAATCAATGACGCGCTTGTCGAAATCTTCACCACCGAGGAACGTATCACCCGAGGTGGACAACACTTCAATCTGGTGTTCGCCGTCAACATCCGCGATTTCAATAATGGAAACGTCAAACGTACCACCACCGAGATCATAGACCGCAACCTTGCGCTCGCCGCCTTTTTTGTCAACGCCAAACGCCAGTGCCGCAGCAGTGGGCTCAGAGATAACACGACGAACCTTCAGACCGGCAATTTTGCCCGCGTCTTCGGTTGCCTGACGCTGATGATTGTTGAAGTAAGCCGGCACCGTAATCACCGCTTCGGTTACTTCTTCGCCAAGATAGTCTTCGGCGGTTTTTTTCATTTTCATCAAAACACGCGCGGAAACTTCAGGTGCCGCCATTTTCTTGCCGGCCGCTTCAACCCACGCGTCGCCATTATCGGCTTTAATAATCTTGTAAGGCACAAGACCAATGTCTTTCTGCACCACGTCTTCATCGAACTTACGTCCAATCAGGCGTTTGATAGCAAACAGTGTGTTGGTCGGGTTGGTAACAGCCTGTCTTTTGGCTGGCTGACCTACCAATACTTCACCGTCTTTGGTGAATGCAACAATAGAAGGCGTTGTGCGATCGCCCTCGGCATTTTCGATAACCCGTGGCTCACCACCCTCCATAACTGCAACACAGCTATTGGTAGTGCCCAGGTCGATACCTATAATCTTACCCATTTAAACTCTCCAGAAATATGCTCATAATTTGATGCTACAAACATGGGGTCGTGCATATATTTTTCAACATATGGCACCTGTCATGTCAGGAACAAACAGTTTGCCGTTGACGCCAGGATGCCCGTCAACGGCGTAATTTATGGTTTTCTCGACACCACCACTTTGGCCGGTCTGATCAAACGGTCATGCAACTGATAACCCTTTTCAATCACGTCGATAACCGTGTTTTCATCATGCTGCTCAGACGGCATCATGGTCATGGCTTCATGCTTTTCAGGGTCAAATAACTCACCGGTCGGATCAATGATCTTTAACCCGTGGTCACCCATTGCCTTGCTCAGCATTTTCATGATCAACTGCTTACCTTCCCTTAACGCCTCAACGGTCGCGGCCGGGTCGCTAGCAGCCTCCAGCCCACGCTCAAGGCTGTCGCGCACCGGCAACAAGTCGCCCATAAAACGTTCCAGCGTGCGCAGACGGGTCTTTTCATGTTCACGCACCAATCGCTTGCGTAAGTTCACCATGTCTGCCTGCATCCGCAGCATGTCCTCTTGCGCTTCCACAGCTTGCAGCTTTGCCGCGTCCAGTTCGGCCTCGAGCTGGTCGATAGGATCGTCTGACACCGGTGCCGCACCGGTCTCATCATTGTGTTCTACAGCACCTTCAAGCACATCTTCTTCGGTGCTTTCAGAATGATGCTCATTGTCGTTATTATGTTCTGTCACAGTCTTTACTCCTGGCTCGTGGGAAGTTTTCTTCCTACATTTGCTCTCACGCCCTGATATGGGGATTGGCAACGGCGATTCAAGCAGCGATACTTACAAAATGCTAAAGCACCTTCACATTCGCAACTTCGCAATCATTCCAACACTGGATCTTGACGTCCGGGAAGGCTTCACTGCGATCACCGGCGAAACCGGCGCGGGCAAATCCATTTTAGTGGATGCCTTGGGACTATTACTGGGTGAGCGCTCGGACTCAAGTTGGGTGCGCGCGGGCGCGGAACGGGCTGAACTTTCAGCGGAGTTCCTGGTGACCAACAACCGGGAAGCACTGAAATGGCTGGATGATGCCGAGTTGTCCGACGAGGGTCTGTGCTTACTGCGACGCACCATTAACGTCAACGGGCGGTCGCGGGCATTTATCAATGGTACGCCGGTCACGGTTGCCCAAATGCAGTCACTGGGTCACTTGCTGGTTGAAATACATGGTCAGAACGAGCACCTGCGCCTGACGAAAACCACCGAACAGTTCAAACTGCTTGACCGTAGCGGCAATTACCCCGAAGCAATTACCCGGGTAAAAACAGCTTTTGCGGATTGGCAAAAAATCAATGACGAACTCAACACCCTTGAGCAGGAAACTTCCATTTCCGCCACCGAACTTGAGTTTCTCGAATTTCAACTGGCCGAACTGCAGCAACACGACCTCAGCCCGGATGCGGTAGCAAGCCTGCAAACCGAACATGATCGGCTGGCTGCCGGTGACGCGTTACTGGAAGCCCTGACCGAGGGTATAGAGTTACTTGAACCCGACACCACAGCTGACGACCCGGGCATCACCGCAGACCTCAACCGCGCGCTGGGCCGTTTGCAAAAATTTGCCGGTCTCGACAGAGATATTGGCGAAGCCTGCCAGATGCTGCAGGAGGCAGCGGTAAACTGCGGCGAAGCAGTACAGTCGCTGAGTACCGCACTTGACCGGCTTGAACTCGACCCCTCCCGTTATGAACAGGTAGCCAAAACCCTGGGGCAGCTACACGATTTGGCACGCAAACACCGCGTACCCATGGATGGGCTCGAGGCGGTAATGCAGAAGCAGGAGGCACGCATAGAACGCGCCGGCAGCTCAGAGCAACATCGCCGCGAACTGGAAGCCGCGTTGAAAAGTCATCTTGAGGCCTATCGCGATGCGGCCAATGCAGTGCACTTGAAACGCCAGCAACACGCGACCGCGCTTTCCAGTCGTGTAAGTCAGTTGATGGCCGAGCTAGGCATGGCCGGCGGCACTTTTGAACTTGCGGTTTTGTTGAAACAGCAATCAGCCCCCAGCGCCCGGGGCGACAATGATCTACAAATCAATATCAGCGCCAACCCCGGTTTGCCGCCCGGCCCGCTCAGTAAAATTGCTTCGGGCGGAGAGCTTTCCCGGATCAGTCTTGCCATCAAGGTGGCGGCCACCAGTGGTGATGAGTCTGTCACGCAGATTTTTGATGAGGTGGATGCAGGTATCGGCGGTGATACCGCCAACGCCGTTGGTCGCCTGATGAAACGTCTTTCCGGCAGCGGTCAGGCCTTGTGCGTGACCCACCTGGCGCAGGTGGCAATTTGCGCCACCCACCAGCTACAAGTTCGAAAGGCCTCCGGAAAACAATCCACCCAGGTCGACACCCGCTTGCTGCAGCTTGAAGACCGGATAGATGAAATAGCCCGGATGCTAAGCGGCAAGATATCTGCGCAAAGCCGTGCTCATGCTATTGAACTGCTCAGCGCCGCAAATTCTGCGGGCTGAGACTCACATTTAGTTCAGGCTTTTTTAGGCCGTACGTAAATCACCAGACTGTGATCTTCGATCTCGAAACCATGTTCAGCCGCAATCTGCGCTTGTAACCTTTCAATGTCGTGGTTGGAGAACTCGATGACTTTGCCGGTTTCCACACACACCATATGATCGTGATGGTCGCCTGAATCGAGTTCGTAAAACGCCTGCCCGCCTTCAAAATTATGTTTAACCACCAGACCGGCAGTCTCAAACTGATTTAAAACACGATAAATAGTGGCGAGACCGATGTCTTCACCCGCCTGTATCAAAACACGATAAATATCATCCGCTGTTACGTGTTTATTGCCTGCTTCTTCCAACAATTCGAGTATGCGTTTTCTCGGCTGAGTAACCTTCAAACCCACATTGCGCAGATTTACTGAGTCCATTTTGTTTTCCTATATTTAATAATTTTAACTGTCTTGTTTTTCAGAACTGCTTACTATTGTATCATTCACGGCCTTGATCTTATGTACCAGCAATCGCTGAAGGAACCAAATGACCAGGTATTTGTTTATTGTCCTACTCGCTACCCTTGTATTAAATACGGGTTGCAACCTGATCTACAAGCAAAATGTTCAGCAGGGCAATGCCCATGAACAGGAGGACCTGGACCAGATAGAACTGGGCATGACGAAAAAACAGGTCGCCTATTTGCTGGGAACACCCGCCGTCCACGACCCGTTCCACAAAGACCGGTGGGATTATATTTCAATGTTCAGCCGCCGTGGTGGTGAACCGGTGCGTCGCCTGGTCACATTGACTTTCGAAAACGACTTACTGATCGCAACCGACGGTATCGGCAATTCCGAAGACGGTGACGTCGAGGCAATCGAAGACAACAAATAGGCTGTCGCGAAAGCTGCCAACGCTGAAACCGCCCGGGAAACCGCTCGAGAAACCACTCGGGAAACCGAACTGCTCACAGATGACGGCGTCATTGGCTGGAGCATTCAGCTGGGCGCTTTCGGCACCCGTGACGAAGCAGTCAAGTTCGCTGAGAAAGTCGGGTCAAAAGCTTATCAGGCTGAATTGACTGAAAAGGTCGTTCCGGGTTCGGGTACCCATCACCAGGTTCGCTCCGGCATGTACGACACCTACAACAAGGCACAGGTTGCACTCGAGCGTTTGGAAAAAGATCTGGATGTGGCAGCCGTTACGGTGCCTGTTGAGGTCGAAAACAAGCCTTAGAAACAGCTCAGGATTTCGCTTCTTTTAACGCCCTTTGGCGCCGACTCTCTTTGGGGTCGGCTATCAGCGGCCGGTAAATTTCGACCCGATCACCATCACGCAGCACCTGTTTGATACTGGTTTTCTGCCCAAATATACCGACACTGGCCGGATTGAGCTCAAAGCCCTCAAACCTGTCCGGCAAACCTGACAGGGCAATCGCATCACCCAACGTTGAACCGGCCTTTACTTCCAGCGCGACCAATTCCTGACGCTCCGGCATGGCCAACACCACCTCAACACGTAACATTTCGTGGCCGCCCTGCTCTGTCACGATTGATAAACCTGTTCAGCCCGCTTACAAAACTCTTCAACCAGACGATCTGCAACTTTTCCAAAACCTTTACCGAACATGGTTGCCACCACGCTGCCATGCATTTCAAAATCCAGTTCAAGTGTAATCTTGCAACCGGCATCACCCAACTGAAGAAAACGCCACTCACCGTGCAGGTTCTTGAACGGCCCTTCAAGAAGTTTCATTTCAACCAGTTCGCCGCTGCGAAGCGCGTTAATGGTCGTAAAATGTTGTCGGATACCGGCCACGGTCACCGTCAAAGATGCTTTTTGAGTCTCATCGGTCTGCTCGTGCACCACGGCCTCGGTGCACCAACTTAAAAACTGGGGATAATGCGGGACACCTTCCACCAGCTTATACATGTCCATTGCACTGTGCGTGACCAGTGCCGAGCGTATTATTTTCATAAAATCAGGTCCTGAAGATTGGAAAATTTTACACGATTAACACGCTTGTGTATTCGTTGCTTGGAGGTAGGCCCCCACACACAGTAAAATGGTGGGCTGTCTCGGAGGCATAGATGAATAAAAGCACCACAAATGGCACTAAAACAATCGCGCTCAACAAGCGCGCACGTTTTGAATACCACATTGACGAACGTATCGAGGCTGGCTTATGCCTGGAGGGATGGGAAGTCAAATCCCTGCGCGAATCACGCATACAGTTTACCGACAGCTATATCTTGCTAAAAGACAACGAAGCCTTCCTGTTCGGTTGCCGCATTGATCCGCTGCCCACCGTTTCAACCCATATCACGCCCGACCCCACACGCACCCGCAAACTGTTGCTGAACCGCCGGGAAATCGACCGCATCACCGGCTTGGTCGACCGCAAAGGCTACACCGTCGTTCCCACCGCCATGTACTGGTCGGGCGGCAAGGTGAAAGTAGAAATAGGCACCGCCAAGGGTAAAAAAGCCCACGACAAACGCGCCGACCAGAAAGACCGTGACTGGACCCGTCAAAAAGCCCGCATCATGAAGCATGGCTGAAGACCGGAACCGCACCGGCCACTCATTTTTTTAACAAAGTCACTAGCAAATGGGCGCGGCAAGGTGCTCATCCAGCATAAATATAAAGACACACCGGAACCAAATCAGTAGAATGGCGTCCTACGATAGACATTTGGGGGCGACCTGGCTTCGACGTGGGTCGTGCAACTCTAGGTGCATGCCGAGCTGCAAATAACTCGTTAAACTGATTGCAAACTTTTAGTTGCCAACGACGACAACTACGCACTAGCAGCTTAAAAACCTAGCTTAGTGCCTTCCGCCCGAAGCATGCCCGTATGCGTCGGAGCCCGGGAGTCACCCTAAACGGGATCGCGGTGAAGCACGCCTGGTGTGGACCCGTTAAAACTTATCCAGGATCGTTATTGGTTTTCCCTGCCGACCGGGTAGCCTTTAATTAAAATAATAGGACGGATAAGCATGTAGAGCCGAAAGCGAATCACTTGCGGACGCGGGTTCGATTCCCGCCGCCTCCACCATATATAAACAAACCACCCTCGCGGTGGTTTTTTTATATCTGTTGGAAGTGGACAGGATGAGATTCGCGTCTGGCGCGGGTGGCCGACAGGATGTCGGTCTGTCGCGAAGGCCATGGATGGCCGAGAGCGACCCGATTCCCGCCGCCTCCACCAAATATAAACAAACCACCCTCGCGGTGGTTTTTTTATATCTGTTGGAAGTGGACAGG
>UPTN01000027.1_pt1 | contig 74084 bp, 83 predicted proteins | sample 2160111 | NCBI WGS metagenome assembly UPTN01 (sample SAMN06265058, study PRJEB28932) | marine metagenome | isolation source: Columbia River Estuary | place: USA:Columbia River Estuary, USA | collected 2014-05-05
GGGTCATCTGTGGGCTGGTGCTGGGCAGTGGCGCGATCTCGCTTGCAACACCTTTTGTGAGCACGCGGATTTTTGACAAGTGGTTCACTTGGCCGGAAGCATTGTATCTCGCGCCACTCCCCATCCTGTCAGCGTTGATTGTCTATTGGCTGTGGGCGATGCTGCAAAGAATGCCCTTTTCCGGCGATCGCTGGTCATGGCTGCCATTCGCTGCGGCAACAGCACTTTGGGTCATGGCATTCGGTGGGATGGCTTACAGCTTTTATCCATATGTGGTCCCCGAACAGATTACGATCTATGAGGCCGCAAGCGCACCCGAAAGCCTGTTTATCATCCTGATCGGCACATGTGTCGTGCTGCCAACGATCATGGCTTACACGGTGCTGTCGTACTTTATTTTCCGCGGAAAAGCGACAGAACTGCGTTATGATTAAAGTAAGGTGGGTTTAAACCCACCTTACCGTCAGTTTCGGTTTGACACCCCTGTCCCCATTGCGTAATCGGACGCTCGTGGTTAGGCGCGGTAGCTCAGTTGGTTAGAGCGATCGACTCATAATCGATAGGTCGGGAGTTCAAGTCTCCCCCACGCCACCACCACCCCGCTTTTGAAATTCTTAATGCCGTTTGGCTCAGGTCATCTGAAGCTTTTGTTTCGACGTGACGCATGTAAAAGTCACATCTATGACCGATATCTTCAAAGCAGCGACAATCAGCACACCAAGGCTTCGACTTGAACCATTTGCGATCCATCATGCGCCCGCTCTGAACGCAATCAACAATGAACCTCAGGTGATGAAATTTCTAAGCAAGAGCACTGCCGAATCCATTGAGACAACGATAGAAAACATCACACGAGTACGCGAACGCTGGGAACGCCTTGGCTATAGCTGGTGGGCAATCGTCGCCCGCGATACAGACGCCGTGATTGGTGCCGCCTGCGTACAAAATGTCGCTAACAAGACTGGTGCGGACCTTGAAATAGGTTGGCGTTTGGCGACTGCATCTACAGGACATGGTTATGCAACCGAAGCTGGAAAAGCCGCTGCAGACTTTGCTTTCAAGGTGATCGGTGCAGCACAGGTCATCGCGGTTGCCGACCCTAGAAACGTTGCCTCGCACCGTGTGATGGAACGCGTCGGCATGACCTATCGCGGGATCGAAACCCATTATGACCAACCTTGCACCACTTATCGCATGCAAGAATCGGACCGCAGCAGGTAGCAAATGCGTATCTTTCGTCACCCTTGATTTCGCGCTAGCGTGAGCGAAATCAACGCACGAGGCACCATGACCGTACTTTCCCAGATCACCGCTGCGATCGGCGCAGCCCACGTGCTGACAGGCAATGATGCGGCCCCCTATGGCAAGGATTGGACGGGCGCATATACCTCAACCCCATTGGCCGTACTGCGCCCTGCGAACACGGCAGAAGTTGCGGCAATCCTCAAGATCGCGAATGCGAATAAAACGCCCGTAGTACCCGCTTCTGGCCGCACTGGTTTGACAGGGGCGACACTGGCCCAAGACGCATTGATGCTATCGGTCGAACGGTTGAATGAAATCACGGAAATCAACGCGGTCGCGCGCACCGCAACTGTCGGCGCAGGCGTGATCTTGTCCACTCTTCATGATGCCGCAGCGAAACATGATCTGATCTTCCCGCTCACGCTTGGCGCCCGCGGCTCTGCCATGATCGGCGGCTTGCTGTCCACGAATGCGGGTGGGTCCAACGTCGTGCGCTATGGCAGCACACGGGGCCTGTGCCTTGGACTAGAGGTCGTAATGGCAGACGGACGCATCATGAATTTGATGAGCGCGCTACACAAAGACAATTCTGGCCTTGATCTGCGCAATCTCGTCATCGGGGCCGAAGGCACGTTGGGGATTATCACCGCAGCAGTCCTCAAGCTGCGCCCGAAACCCCAAGCATACGCGACTGCGATGGTTGCCGTTCCGTCATTGGCGGATGCGCTGACACTGCTGCACCGTTTGCAAGATGAAACTGGTGGTGGGGTTGAAGCTTTCGAATACATGCCGCGCAGCTACATCGACAAACATCGTCAGTTGTTCAAGGACTCGCAGCTGCCGTTTGATACCGAATATGACGTAAATATCATGATTGAAGTCGCCGCCACGATGGCCCGCGATGCGGTGCAAAATCCAGACGGCAGTTTGCCTGTTGTCACTGCGTTAGAAGAAACTCTCGGGCAGATGTTGGACGAAGGCACCGTACTGGATGCCGTCATCGCGCAAAACGAAACCCAGCGCCGCGCTATTTGGAAACGCCGCGAAGATGCAGGGGAAGTCGCCTTTTTCGGCGGCGTGTTCGTGAATACGGACGTCGCCCTGCCGCTTGATAAGATCGCCGCATTCGAGGCAATGCTCACACCGCGCATCAAAGCGATTGATCCTGATGCAAGCGAAGTCATTGTGGCCCACTTGGGCGACGGCAACATCCATCACACCAGCTATATCAGCCGCAATGATCCTGCCGCCATGGATGCATTGGTCGAAGCGGTTGAAGATGTCGTGCAAGAACTTGGGGGGTCATTCAGCGCAGAGCACGGGATCGGCGTTTCAAAGCTGGAAACGATGAAACGGCGCAAAGACCCTGTCGCACTCGACGCGATGCGCGCGATCAAGGCCGCACTTGATCCCAATAACATCCTGAACCCGGGCAAAGTCATTCCCGCGCGCTGATTTTAGAAGAAATTCGGCCCAGCCTGTGCAAGTAGTTTGGCAGCCATCGCACGGCCCATCTCTGGACCATCCTCGATCGCACCGCTGACGTCGTCATTGTAGACTTCAGTCCCATCCGTGCGCAGGATTTCCCCGCGCAGACGCATATTTCCGCCGTCCAGTTCCGCCAAGCTACCAATCGGGGTTTCGCATGACCCATCCAGATGCGCCAGAAATGCGCGCTCGGCTGCCAGCCGCTGTCCTGTGGGGCCGTCATGGATCGCCTCGAGCATTGCAGCAGCACGACTGTCATCGCCACGCCGTTCAATGCCGATGGCACCTTGGGCGACAGCTGGCAGCATATCTTCTGGTGCCACAGCAGTGCGCGGCACATCGTTCATGCCCAAACGGTTCAGGCCAGCCATGGCCAGAAACGTCGCTTCTGCCACGCCATCAGCCAGTTTTTTCAACCGTGTCTGCACGTTACCGCGGAATTCTACGATGTTCAGATCAGGCCGCTTTGCCAACAACTGCGAACGGCGGCGCAGTGACGATGTACCCACGGTCGCACCTTGGTCCAGATCATCCAGACCTTTGGCACTCAGCGATACAAACGCATCGCGCACGTCTTCTCGCGGCAAATACGTGTTCAAAAGCAGTCCGCCGGGTTGATCGACCGGCATATCTTTCATTGAATGGACGGCGATGTCGATGGACCCATCAAGCAAGGCTTCTTCAATCTCGCGTGTAAACAAACCTTTACCACCGATCTCTTTCAACGGGCGGTCCTGAATTGCATCGCCCATGACCTTGATTACGCAGATCGCAAAAGCGTCTTGTGGTAACTCAAAGGCCGCCATCAGCCGCGACCGGGTTTCGTACGCTTGCGCAAGAGCAAGCGGCGAACCACGGGTTCCGATGTTGAAAGGCGATGCGGGTGTTGGCATTAAGACTGTCATGAATCGAGTGTTAAACCTGTCAACCTAGCCTGACAACTCCCTTGACATCATCTTCTGCAATTGGGACCACTGGAACGATCAAAAAGGACACCAAATGGCGCAGCAAAAAACCATTCTTCGGGCTCTCGCGGGCGAAACATTACCGACGCCTCCGATTTGGATGATGCGTCAGGCAGGGCGCTATTTGCCCGAATATAAAGCGACGCGCGCGCAAGCCGGAGACTTCCTGTCGCTGTGCTATAACCCCGAACTCGCGGCAGAAGTGACACTGCAGCCAATTCGGCGCTACGGCTTTGATGCTGCGATCCTCTTTGCGGATATTTTGCTATTGCCACAGGCGTTGGGCGCAGACCTTTGGTTCGTCACTGGCGAAGGGCCGCGACTGTCCACAATCACGACCGCAGATGAGCTTGCACAGTTGAAGCCGCTTGATGCTATCCACGATACGTTGAACCCGATCTATGAGACCGTGAAAATCCTGTCCCGCGAATTGCCCAAAGAAACGACACTGATCGGCTTTGCAGGCGCACCATGGACAGTTGCGACATATATGATCGCGGGCCAGGGCACGCCTGACCAAGGCCCCGCACACGCGCTCAAGGCCGAAAATCGTCCGGTGTTTGACGGAATTATCAACCGCATCACCGAAGGCACAATTGACTATCTATCCATGCAAATTCAAGCGGGTGCTGAATGCGTGAAGCTGTTCGATAGCTGGGCAGGATCTTTGCAAGGCGATGATTTTATTGAATACTCTATCAAACCGATGCAGCGGATCACTGCGGCCCTCAAGGAAAAGCACCCCAGTATTCCAATCATCGCTTTCCCGCGTGGCGCAGGCAAGCGCAACATCGGCATGCACGCGGCAATTGGCGCGGATTGCATCGCACTTGATGACGGTGTGGATGCGGTTTGGGCAGCGGAGAACGTACAAAAGGACGGCTGCGTGCAAGGCAACCTGAAGTCATCACATATGGTTACGGGTGGCGACACATTGGTGTCAGAGACACGCAGGATCGTTGATGCCTTTTCCAAGGGACCACACATTTTCAACCTTGGTCATGGCATCACACCAGATGCAGACCCTGCCAATGTGCAATTGATGATCGACACTGTCCGCGGAGCGTAGATTTTGCGTTGAATTAAGGTAGGCTCCTTCAACGAAAGGGGCCTGCGCTTGCAAATACCGTTTACATTCCGGCTGGTGTTTCACAGTTTTCGCGCACTGGTGCGTGCAGGCTTGCTGATGCTGTGTGCATGGCTGCTTTTTATCCCCGCAAATCCATCCGAAGTTGAAGCATTGGGCGCACGTCCCGGAACGTCCTTTCCAGAAGGGCTACGCCCGATGCGTGCGGCTCAGGCGATTGTTGCCGTCGCCCCACCCTACTCTTACACATTGATTGCGCGTGTGATCGGGCCTTCGGCACCGCCGATTGGCGTCGAATTCATGATGAAACAAATGGCGGCTGGACGTATGCTACCAAGAACCGTCCAGTCAAGACCTGCACAACCAACAATCGTCCAGACTGACACAGAAACGACCAGCGACCGAGATATCGAAGGGCCGCGATTTATAAAGGTCGACTAGGTCAGACCCATTTTGCCAGTGGTGGCAGGCTCATCAGAACGGCATTTGCGTCGTGGCCTGTAGTCAGACCAAACTTTGTGCCGCGATCGTAGACAAGGTTGTATTCGGCATAGAGCCCGCGATGGATTAACTGTGTGTCCTTGTCCGCATCGGTCCACGGCGTGTTCCGGCGCTTTTCGACCAAAGGTACATATGCGGGCAGGAAGGCTTTGCCGATGTCTTGGGTCAGTTCGAAATCCTTGCACCAGTCACCAGTGCAATAATCATCCATAAAGATACCTCCAACGCCACGCGCTCGGTTGCGGTGGGGAATATAGAAATATTCGTCCGCCCACGCCTTGAGTTTGGGGTAATGATCCGCGCCATGTGGATCGAGGTGCGCCTTTTGTGTCGCGTGAAAATGCGCTGTGTCTTCGGCGTATTCGATACAAGGGTTCAAATCCGATCCGCCGCCAAACCACCACGCGTGTGGGGTCCAGAACATGCGGGTGTTCATATGGACCGCTGGCGCGTGCGGGTTCTGCATGTGGGCCACCAACGAGATGCCAGAGGCCCAGAACCTAGGATCTTCGGCCATGCCGGGAACACCCCGGGCAGCCATAGCCTTTTGTGCCGCATCACCCAGTTGGCCGAATACGGTCGAGATGTTCACGCCGACCTTTTCAAAGACACGGCCGCCGCGCATGACCGACATCACGCCGCCACCCGCATCAGAGCCGTCGTCAGACGTGCGCGTCGTCTCGCTTACCTCAAACCGTCCGGCGGGTGCATCCCCTGCTTGGCTGTCTTCCAGACCTTCGAACGCCGCGACGATTTCGTCGCGCAGGGTACGAAACCATGCTGATGCTGTCTTTTTTTCCGCCTCAAAACCGTCTGACATCCGTCGTTCCTATTTCTTGATATTGTATATCACCGCGTTTTCACTTTTACGCACCATACTGATCGCACTACGATGATCCAGATCAAAACCGGAGATTACCATGCGCCCTGCTTTCTTGATGCTTCCTCTTGTTGCTTTGGCAGCCTGTGCTACCCCGCGCGAGCAATGCATCAACGAAGTGACACGTGATACCCGTGTCTTGAACGCCTTGGTCAATCAAACCCGTGGAAATATCTCGCGCGGCTACGCATTAGAGCAGCGACAAGAAGTCCGGACAGTGCGTGGCACTTGCCGTGGGCGCAACGAAGATGGATCGAGATTCCTTTTTTCATGTGAGGAAACAAAGACGATCAACACAAGCGTTCCTGTAGCGATCGATTTGAATGCGGAACAAGCTAAGCTGGCATCACTTCAAGAACGCCTCGCGCAATCTCAACCTGCTGCCAATCAGGCGGTTGCGCAGTGCATCGCGGTTCACCCTAGCTGATTAATGCGCGGAAACTGCAGCCGGGTCGATCAAAGTCCGGCCCCCATCGACAGTAATAATTTGCCCCGTCACAAAGGCAGACGCATCAGAGGCAAGATACTGCACCGCATCTGATACCTCGCCCGGGCTAGCGATCCTGTGAAGCGGTGTGCTGTCGACAATAGCCTCGCGCACTTCATCATGGTCCTTGAGCGACCCCTTCAGGCTCGCACTCATCACGCTCCCGAATGCCACAGCGTTAATTCGTATCCCGTGCGGCGCCAGTGCCACCGCCATTGATCGGGTCATTTGGTCCAGTGCCGCGGAACTGACCGAATAGGCCAACAAGTCAGGATGCGTTCGACGTGCCGCAATCGAGCTAATGTTCACGATGGATCCAAGGTTCCCCCCTGTCGCACCGTCGGCTTGTTTGATCATACGCCGAGCGACCGCTTGGCTGACTCGCATCGCGGTCAACGTGTTTTGCTGCAGCAATTCTTCGACAGATGTATCATCAGGGTCCAGCGGGTCGGTTGTCATCACTTGGCGCGAAGCATTGACCAGGATGTCTACACGTTCGAAGGCGTCAATTGTCGTTGATAATAGATTGGTAATCGTCAGCTTTTTGCGCAGGTCGCCAGCAAAAACACGCACGTTTTCTTCTTTGTTTGCGTCTTCGCCCATTTGGTGAAGCAGTTGTTTTTCATCCATATCAGCAAAGACGACATTCGCGCCCATCTCGATAAAATGACGTCCGATCGCAAGGCCGACACCATTAGCGGCCCCTGTGACAATCGCAGTCTTTCCAGCAATCGAAAATGACATAAAGGCGTTCCTTAGGCTGATTAGCGTTTTGGCCGATTGGCATGAAACAATTTAAACGCACCGTTGCCACCGATGACTTCGACGTTGCGGAAACACTCTGACAGAGTGTCTTCATAAGGCAAATGGCGGTTTGCGACCATCCAGAGTTTGCCATGCGGCACAAGTATGCGTGCCGCCGCCTGAATAAATGCCCGTCCAAGCGACGCATCGGGGGACCGCCCCACATGAAACGGAGGGTTCATCACGACCCCTTCATAGGTTGCACCTTCAAATGCAGTCGCGTCAGCCCAAAGAAACGATACATGTGGATCAGTGACGTTGAGGCGGGCACAGTCCAAGGAAAGTGCCTCTGCCTCGATCAGATCAAGTGATTTGACTCCGTCGCGCGCCAAAACCGGTCCGGCAAGATAACCCCAACCTGCCCCAAGATCTGCCATGCGTGCAGGCAACTTTGGCGGCAGAGCATCTGCTAAAAGTAGTGAACCCGCATCGACGGCACCATCTGAAAACACACCGGCAGTTGTGAAATACCCATGCGGTCCTTTGGCAGGTTCCGGTGCGGTCCAGTCTGAAAAAACATCTGTTGCGGCAAACCAAAAAATACGGCCGTGTGCTTTGGTGATTGACGGCAAGTTGCCCAATTCCTTGCGACACGCCTTGAACAAGCTATCAACACCATCGGTCTTTTGCCCGTCAACGATTACGAAATCCGCATGTCTGCAGGCATCAGCGACCATCGCACGAGCCAGTGCCTTGGCACGCGGGACAACAACGATTGCTGTCGTCGTTTCGGTCAAGTTCTGGGTCGTGGGATACCCTGCACCCTGCCAAGCAGCGACATCGGGGTAATACCCATGTACAATTTGCACCGCATCCCGCGGCAATGGTGCCACATCATAGGTCGCATCAGGACGCATCAATGCGATGCGGCCTTCTGGCAGCGCAAGCAGACCATCTTCGATGGCAGTGGAAAGGCGGGACTGGGCCATCAGGCGCGAATAGCGGCGAACCGCTATTCTTTCTCCATGGTGCATTGAAGCGGGTGCTGGTGACGCTGCGCGAAATCCATAACCTGTGCCACTTTGGTTTCTGCAATCTCGTGGCTGAACACTCCCACAACCGCGAGACCCTTTTTGTGCACCGTCAACATCAGTTCAAACGCCTGCCCGTGCGACAGCCCGAAAAAGCGTTCAAGCACATGAACGACGAACTCCATTGGCGTGAAATCATCGTTTAGGATCATGACCTTGTACATCGGCGGTCGTTTTGTCTTTGGCTTCGTCTCAAGAGCAACGCCGACGTCACCGTCGCCATCATCTTTTTTGTCCGCCATCATGTAAAACTTAGCCAGCATCAATCCGCCTTCTGTCGTTGGCGTTATATATAAGGCACATATCGCCCATGAAAACCCCAAGTTTGATAAAGCAAAACACGCCTACCCTGCAAGAAAACAGAATATATGGTAGCTTACCTCGCCGCAACCGCAAGATATAGCAATTTTGGATGATACTCGCCCTGAAAGTCTTTGAAATTAGGGTATTTTCGGAAAAGATGACCTGTGCTAGCGTGAAAGAATAATAATAAGACCACCGAAAAAATTCGGGGTCACTGAGGCAGAAAAATGAGGCACGCGACGTGACAAGTCGGCTGGGACAGTGGGCCCTTAACGGGCTATTTCTATGTATCGTTATGATATCAATGATGTTTGCACCTTTGGGTGCAACAGCAGCGCCCTATGCTGCGATGGTGATGGATGCACGCACCGGAGAGGTACTGCATTCGCGCAACGCCGACACCCGATTGCATCCGGCTTCATTGACCAAAATGATGACCCTGTATGTCGCATTTCAAGCGATTGAACGTGGTGAGATCACACTCGATACCCGCGTAACGATCAGCCGGAACGCTGCCTCCGAACCACCGTCAAAACTCGGCCTACGGTCTGGACAGACGATTCCCCTGCGCTTTCTGCTCCGTGCAGCGGCGGTCAAATCGGCAAATGATGCAGCAACCGCGATCGGCGAAGCGATTTCCGGTTCAGAAGAGGCATTCGCGACACGTATGAACCGCACAGCCCGTGCAATGGGCATGAACGACACGACATTCCGCAATGCACATGGACTAACGCAGTCTGGCCATTTGTCGACCGCGCGCGACATGACAGTGTTGGGTCGCCACGTGATTTATGACTTCCCACAGTATTATAACCTTTTCTCGCGCCGTTCAGCGGATGCTGGAATTGCGACTGTCCGTCATACAAATCGCCGTTGGCTTGATAGCTACGAAGGCGGTGACGGCATCAAAACGGGCTACACAAGTGCGGCAGGGTTCAACCTTGTAGCCTCTGCCCAGCGCGGTCAGGAACGTGTCATAGCAACCGTTTTTGGTGGTTCGTCCACCGCTGCACGCAATGCACGGATCACAGAATTGATGGATATGGGCTTTAACCGCGCTCCGTCTCGCGTGACCGTTCAGGAACCAACACCACCAGCAGCCATGCTCAGCAGCTCAGAGGCGACCGGCAATCCCGGGAAAACAATCCGCGTAAGCGGCCTTGTCGCAACGAGCGAGCGTCCGATCGCACGACCCCCTGCAACCACGACCCCACCCCCAGCCCAGGAGGTCGTGGTTGCAGCACTCAATACCGATATCATTAACGCTGTTGTTGCAGATGCGGTTGATGCTGCCCTTTCCGAAGCGCTTGGATCGATCATCGAAGAACCGCAAGTGACGCAGGTCGCAGCCATAGTGCCGGCAGTCACGCCCGTCGTACGACCCGCAACCGAAGAAACACTCGTTGCCGCCGCCACACCGCCACCCGCCGCAATCGTCGAGACGGGACCAGAGGTAGTCACGCGCATTTCGACATCCGGCGGGCGTCATTGGGGCGTCAACGTGGGGCGGTATGACACCCGCTATAGCGCAGAGCGTGTCTTGCTGCAGGTCGCCCTAAACGAGATGAGCACGCTTGATGGCGCACTACGCCGTGTGACGCAACGCGCAGGTGGGTTTGACGCAAACTTCATGGGTTTGACACGTGAAGGCGCTGATCTGGCGTGTCGTCGCCTGCAAGCGCGTGGGACAATGTGCTTCATGATCGGATCAGAGGGCTAGTCCTAAGCGACGTCGCCCGCAAAAGCCGCCGCCATCAAAGCACGGGTATAGTCGGACTTGGGCGCATCAAAAATTGCGTTCGCGTCGCCTGCTTCAACTACATCGCCCTGCTTCATCACCATGACCTTATGTGACAGCGCGCGCACGACTTTCAGGTCGTGGCTGATAAACAGATATGCCAACGCATATTTCTGCTGCAGGTCGCGCAAAAGCTGCACGATTTGAACCTGAACTGTCATATCCAGAGCCGAAGTCGGTTCGTCCAAGATCAGCAGTTTTGGCCGCAGAATCATCGCCCGCGCAATTGCGATACGCTGACGCTGCCCACCGGAAAATTCGTGCGGGTAGCGGTCCATCAGGTCCGGATCAAGCCCGACCTCACCCATGATTTCCGCCACCATGTCGCGCCTGTCACGGCCTTGTTCAACGCCGTGAACGCCAAGCCCCTCAGAGATGATCTCGGCCACGGTCATACGCGGGCTTAGAGAGCCATAAGGGTCTTGAAACACAATCTGCATGTCACTGCGCAAAGGCCGCATCTGTCGTTGGTTATGGTGGTGAATATCAGCCCCCTGAAACACAATCCGGCCTTCTGACCGGATCAGTCGCATGACCGCAAGCGCAAGCGTGGTCTTGCCTGACCCGCTTTCACCGACAACACCCAAGGTTTCCCCCGCACGTACAGTCAGTGTCGCGTCGTTCACAGCCTTTACATAGCCCACGGTCCGTCTAAGCAGGCCGCGCTGGATCGGGAACCAGATTTTGGCACCATCCGTTTCGAGCACAACAGGAGCATCATCCGGCACAGGCACAGGCACACCAGTCGATTCAGCGGCAAGCAGCATTTGGGTATAGGGATGCTGAGGGTTAGCAAAAAGTTCGGCAGTCGGGCCTGTCTCGACGATTTCGCCGTCTTTCATCACACAAACACGGTCCGCGATCTTACGCACGATCGTCAGGTCGTGTGTGATGAACAGCATCGACATGCCCTCATCCCGTTTCAGAACCGCAAGAAGATCCAATATCTGCGCCTGTATGGTCACATCAAGCGCTGTGGTCGGCTCGTCTGCAATCAACAATTCCGGCCCGTTCGCCAGCGCCATTGCAATCATGACGCGCTGTCGCTGTCCGCCCGAGAGCTGATGCGGATAAGACCCAATGCGGCTTTCCGCATCGCGAATACCGACCCGTTCCAGCAATTCAATGACACGCGCGCGCACTGCAGGGCCGCGCAGGCCTTGATGCAGTTCGATACTTTCAGCCAATTGCTTTTCGATTGTGTGCAGCGGGTTCAGCGACGTCATCGGCTCTTGGAAAATGAAACTGATGTCATTGCCACGCACACGGCGCAGGGCGGCGTCGTCTGCGCCCACCATTTCTTGGCCGTTGTAGGTGATCGACCCTGCCATCACGGCACTGTCACCCAGCAACTGGACCGTGGACAGCGCGGTTACCGATTTGCCGGACCCGCTTTCGCCAACGATGGCGACAGTTTCACCTTTGTGGACCTGAAAAGATACGCCGCGCACGGCATGGCTTACGCCGCCGTCTTGGCGAAAGGCCACCCGCAGGTCAGTGACGTCTAGGACGACTTCGGTCATTGATTGGGCGCCTTTGTTTCAGCGGCCGCAAAAGCGGCATCGTCAACAGTCACATTCCCGTCCGCTACAAACGTTTTGCGCGGATCAAAGGCATCGCGGACTCCTTCAAAGATGAACACCAGCAGCGACAGCATGATCGCAAAGGTAAAGAATGCGGTGAAACCAAGCCATGGCGCTTGTAGGTTCTGTTTGGCTTGCAAAGTCATCTCGCCCAGCGAAGGTGCGGAAGACGGCAGGCCAAAGCCCAGAAAATCAAGTGAGGCCAGGCCCCCGATTGCGCCCGTCACCAAGAACGGCAGCATGGTCACAGTCGCGACCATCGCGTTGGGCAGCATATGACGGAACATGATCGTGCGGTCGCGCACGCCCAGCGCTTTAGCGGCGCGGACGTACTCCAGATTTCGCGCGCGCAGGAACTCTGCCCTGACCACCCCGACAAGGGCGGGCCAACCAAACAGCACAGTGAGGAAGACAAGAAGCCAGTAACTTCGCCCCAAGATCGCAAAAACAATGATAATCACGTAAAGCGACGGCATCCCTGTCCAAATCTCGATAAAGCGCTGAAAGATCAGGTCGGTCCACCCACCGAAATAGCCCTGCACCGCACCCGCCATAATCCCGATGATGGATGCGGCCACGGTCACGGTCAGCGCAAAGGTGACCGACAACCGGAAACCATAAATGACGCGCGCCAACACATCGCGTTTGGTATCATCGGTGCCCAGCACATTCTCTGCACTTGGTGGCGAAGGAGCCACGCCACCGACATCCACGATAGTGTTGTAGGAATAGGGAATAACGGGCCAAAGCATCCAGCCCTTTTGAAAATCACCTTCCAGCGTCTCGCCGATATCAACAGCCGCAATCAATTCATCGGGAGCATCAAAGCAGTCCTGCAAACCGCCTGTAACGATCAGACAATCAACCTCGACCTCGCCATAACCTGCCTCGGTCGGGAAATCGCCGCCGAAGTCCTGTTCGGAATAGAAGTTGAAAATCGGCATATAAAGCTCGCCGCGATAGCTGACTGCGATGGGTTTATCATTGGCAATAAACTCGGCCATCAGCGATAGACCAAACAGCACACTGAAAATGATCAACGACCACAACGCCCGCCGGTTACGCTTGAAATTGCGCACACGCCGCTGGTTGAGCGGAGAGAGAAAAGGACGTTTCGCCATCAGCCCCGCGCCTCGAAATCAATGCGGGGGTCGATCAATACATAGGTCAGGTCCGTAAGGATACCGACGACCAGCCCGATCAACGAGAACGCGAACAACGTACCAAACACGACCGGATAGTCGCGGGCAACTGCCGCCTCAAATCCCAAACGTCCCAATCCATCAAGCGAAAACAGCGTTTCAATAATCAATGATCCGCCAAAGAACACACCGATGAATAAGGCTGGAAAGCCGGAAATCACAATCAGCATCCCGTTGCGGAACACATGCCCATAAAGCACGCGTCTTTCAGACAAACCTTTGGCGCGGGCCGTCATCACATATTGTTTTTTGATCTCGTCCAGAAAGCTGTTTTTTGTCAGCAATGTCAGCGTCGCAAAGGCCGAAATCGTAGAAGCCAGCACAGGCAACGTGATGTGCCAGAAATAGTCCAGAACCTTGCCAATCATGCTAAGTTCTTCAAAGTTGGCTGAAGTTAGACCGCGCAGGGGGAACAGGCGCCAATACGACCCACCCGCGAACAAAACGATCAATAAGATCGCAAATAAGAAACCCGGGATCGCGTAGCCCACAATGATCGCACCAGAGGTCCATGTATCAAACGGCGTGCCGTCGCGGACTGCCTTTTTGATGCCCAACGGAATCGAGATCATGTAAGCGATCAACGTCGACCAAAGTCCCAGGGTAATCGACACAGGCATCTTTTCCATTACCAGATCAAACACGCTGATCGACCGGAAATAGCTTTCGCCGAAATCAAGCCGCATATAGTTCCACATCATTGTCAGGAACCGCTCAAGCGGGGGCTTGTCAAACCCGAACTCGCGCTCAAGGTCGGCGATAAAATCGGCCGGCAAACCACGTCCGCCGATATAGTCGTTGTCACCGGTATCAACCAGCTCACTCCCGCCGCCGGAAATGCCTTCAAAGACATCGCCGCCGCCTTCCATCTGGGCCAGGATTTGTTCAATCGGACCGCCAGGAACGAACTGGGTCAGGGCGAAGTTGATGATCATGATGCCCAAAAGTGTAGGTATCACAAGCAGCAGCCGCCTTAGGATATATGCGCCCACTTAACGTGCCTTACTGAAATGCGCCGGCAGCTTTCAAAGCCGCCGCGGCATCTGCATCAAACCACCAGTTATCAATAGGCGACAAAGCCAGTGGCGGCACTTCTTTGAACCTGTACATGTCATAGTAAGCGACAGTGTGGACGCCCTTCTGCCATTGCGGGATCCAGAAACGTTCGGCCCGCAGCACACGGTCCAATGCACGGGTACGTATGGTGAGGTCCTCAAGGGTTTCAGCTTCGACAATGTCGCGGATCAGTCGGTCGGCTGCGGGCAGCTTCAATCGCATCGGGTTGCGCGAACTGTCATCGGCGGCTTCTGATCCGAAAAACTGGGCAAGCCCCTGCCCCGGTTCATACCCCTGCCCCAATGACGCATTGATGATGTCAAACGATCCGGCCCGGCTGCGTTCAATAAATTGCGCGGGATCAACCCGTTCCAATGCCGCATCCACGCCCAGTCGCTTCAGGTTTTCGACGATAGGATTGATGATACGATCAAACTGCGGTGACCGCTCCAGAAAGCTCACAGACAACACTTCGCCGTCCTTGCGGCGCAGGCCGTCTTCGCCTGCGATCCAACCCGCCTCGTCCAGCAAAGCAGAGGCAGCGCGCAGATTTGTACGATCCAGCGGACGCTCCGCGGTGGCGGACACCGGTGGAATCGTAGCCTCGTCAGTTAAGATTGAAGCATCAAGCAAACCTTCGTCGACCAATGGCTGCAAGATCGCCACTTCTTGGGCAGACGGTACACCAACGGCCTTTAGATCAGAGTTATCCCAGAAGGATTCCGGACGTTCATAAAGACCGTAAAACAGCGTTTCATTCATCCACTCGAAGTTCACCATCAATGTTAACGCTTCGCGGACCAACGGGTCTTGGAATTTTTCCCTGTTCAGGTTGAACACGAATCCCTGGCCGGTGCCAATTGATCCATCGGGCAATTCTTCAACCGTCACCCAGCCCTGTTCGCGGGCAGGAAAATCATAGCCTGTCGCCCACTGCAAAGAACTGTTTTCATCGCGGAAAGTGTAGACGCCGGATTTAAAACCTTCGAAGGCCGCACTGCTGTCAGCAAAATATTCTACGCGGATCGTCTCGAAATTGTTGCGACCTTGGTTAATCGGCAGATCAGCACCCCACCAGTTGGGGTCATAGCGGTAAACGATTTGGCGTCCTATATCGACCGTATCCAAACGGTACGGACCCGTTGCCATGAACGGCGCATCAGACGCTTCGTCGAGGCGGGTTTCAGTGGTTTCAAACCATGCTTTGGAAAAGGCGGATGTGCCACCGACCCAAGTTACAACATCACGTCGCGGCGCGCTTTCGGTGAAGTTGAACTTGATCCTAAAGTCATCCAGCACCTCGACGCTTTCAATGAACTGCGAATAGACACTGCGGTATTCGGTGATCCCCTGCTCTAGGTAGAGCTCGAAAGTGAATTTGATATCCGCGGCGGTCATGGTTGTGCCGTCCCAGAATTTGACGTCATCGCGCAGATTGAAAATCACCCAATCGCGGCTTTCCGGGTACTCGAGGGTTTCACACAGATAGCAATAAGCGCCGTATGGGTCATCAGCAGTAGAAGTTAGGATACCTTCAGAGCCGATTGTGGACAGCGCTGCGGGCACGCCCTTGCGGGTTGATAGGTTGAAGCTGTCGAATGTGCCTTGCGCCCACTGTGAAAACTCGCCGCCCTTTGGCGCGTCTGGGTTCACGTAGTCCAGAGTTTCGTTAGGGCCGTACTTCAAATCGCCAAAATTCGTATAGCCGTGGCTTTGAATGACCGTCTCATGGGCGTCGGCAAATACCTCTGATCCGGCCCAGAATGCGGCAACACCAATAACCGACCCCAGCAACCAATGTCTTGCCACACGGTCGCGGGCTTCACGTTTTGCGGCGACAGCTTGGGCCTTGGGGCGATTTTGCATCATTCTCTCCGTGTTTGGTCTCATACCATCGTAAATGAACTAAAAGGACAGTTTGGCAAACTTTCAAGTTGAGTTTCCGTGATCTGCCCGTGTGAAACCCCAAACTAGCAAAAAAAGGCCGCCCCGAAGGAGCGGCCTTTGAATTCATCATCACAGTACGGTCTAGCCGCCGATGGTTGCCAGATAAGCAATCAGGTTCGCGCGGTCTTCGACGCTGCGCATACCGTTATAGCCCATCGCGGTGCCGGGTGCGTAGCCACGTGGGTTTTCAAGGAAACCGTTCAGGTGCTCTGGGGTCCATACGTCTACAACTTCGGCCAATGCGCCAGAGTAGTTGAAGTCGGCGTAGAACTGCACGGGGCGGTTTACGACACCGTAAAGTGCGGGGCCGGTGCCATGCTGGCCTGATTCAAGTGCGTGGCAAGAGCGGCAACCGCGCCACAGGGCCTCGCCGTCGGCAGCGCTTGCAGATGCCATGACAACTGCGAAATCGACTTCCACAACATCTTCTTCAGGTTCACCTTCGGCGCCTGCGACCTCAATCACGTAGGCTTGCTCACCATAGTGGCCGCCCGAGTGATAGACTTCTTCCGCTAGCCAAGCGCCCAGCAAATAGACAAGAAAAGTACCACAAAGTGCACCAATCACTTTAGTCGTCGTCATTGTGTCGAACATGTCGCGTTCCATTCCGTTCAAATATTTGCGGTTATCTATCCGCTTCCCACACCGAGTTGCAAGGTATACTGCCGCGTTCTAACACCCCTTTTTTAGTCGGGGAAGCGTCAGGAGGTCACATTCATGTCTCAGAAAATCGCATTTCAAGGTGAATTGGGTGCTTACGGGCACGAAGCTTGTATCACTGCATGCCCCGATTTTGAACCTCTGCCTTGCGGCACTTTCGAATCTGCAATCGATGCTGTGCGCAGTGGCGCGGCTGATATGGGCATGATCGCGGTCGAGAATTCGACTTATGGTCGCGTCGCGGATGTTCATTCGCTTCTTCCCGAAAGCGGTCTGCATATTGTCGATGAGACTTTTGTACGCGTGCATGTGAATTTGCTCGGCAAACCAGAAGCACAGCTAAGCGACATCAAAGAGGCGCATGGCCATCCCGTCATTTTGCCACAGTGCGGAAAATTTCTGCGCGAACATGACATTATCGGGCGGACCAGTTCTGACAATGCACGCGCAGCACGTGAGGTAGCCTCTGGGGATGATTTGGGAAGGGCGGCACTGGCGTCCGAGCTTGCCGCTGACATCTACGGGCTCAAAGTCCTTGCGCGGCACATCGAAGATCACGCGCGCAACACGACCCGCTTTTTGATCATGGCCCGCGAGCCCGACTACACGCGACGCGGGGAATACGGCATGATGACCAGCTTTGTTTTCCGGGTCCGCAACATCCCTGCGGCTCTGTACAAGGCGATGGGCGGTTTTGCGACCAATAGCGTCAACATGACCAAACTGGAAAGTTATATGGTCGACGGCGAATTCACCGCGACCCAATTCTATTCAGAGATTGAAGGGCATCCCGATGACGCCAATGTGCAGCTCGCACTCGAAGAACTGGGTTATTTCACCGACCATTTGCATGTGATGGGTGTTTATCCTGCCGCGGCACGGCGGCACGAAAAAGCCGGTTAAACGTCGCGACGGTACCGGTCTTCGATTTCTTCTGCGAAATCCAGAACGCGTCCATTGAAGCGCTTGGTCATTTTGGTTTTTGCAAGCTTCAGTGATTGCACCAAAAGGCGTGCAGTCAGTGTTTTTGCGCGCAGATCAAAGCTGACCAAGACACGCGTTCTGGTCTGCGATAACGCGATCAATTCAATTTCCGTAGAGGCGTTCAAACCGTCTGATGCACTGTCGATTGTCAAAGCGTGCGGCTGATCCAACACAGTTAATTTTGCCTCGGCCTTACGGTCGCGACCTCGAAAGTTGAACTTGATGTCCCAAATAGTACCTTGCACCACCACATCATCAGGTCGGCGCGTAACATCAGCACCTTGACGCATTGCACGCCGTTCAAAGGCAGCAAAATCGCTGACCTGTGAAAACACATAGTCAATTGGCGCTTCAATATCTTCACGTGTGCTGAATTTCATTCAGATCGATCCCAAAAACGTTTAATCCAGCTGGTCAGACAACCAAGCATCAAGCAAGAAATGTGCAATCGACCCTTTGCGTGCAGGAAGAAGCTTAGGGTGATTTCCAGTGAAGGCCAACGCGATATTTTCACGTGTAACCCACATAGCATCCTCGATTTCAGCAGGATCAATCGTCAGTGCGGTGTCCTCTGCTTCGCCAGCGCAACCAAACATCAAGGAAGCGGGAAATGGCCACGGCTGGCTGGACAGATACGTCACCTGGCCGACACGTACGCCCGCCTCTTCAAAAACCTCACGGCGCACGGCTGCTTCGATCGTCTCGCCCGGTTCCACGAAACCGGCCAGAAGCGAATACATTTTCTCTGGCCACCCCGGCGAGCGCCCAACAAGAACTGAATTACCGTGAGTGATCAACATAATGACGACCGGATCAGTGCGCGGAAAGTGATGTCCGCCACAAGCCGCACAGTCACGCTGCCAGCCTGCCATCGCAAAACTGCTCTCTTCACCACAACGTGCGCAATAACGGTGCGACAGATGCCAACGCATCACTGCCTTTGCGGTAGCAGCCAGTTCAGCATCGCGTGCTGAAAGACGCGTCATGATCGCCCGCAACTCTGCAAAAATGCCGCCTTTCAAAGCAGGATGTTCCTGCTCGGAAGGGTCATGGAAACCACCAAGTGTTGCCTCATCAAGATCGGCTGGCATCCAGCTTGCAAGATCTGCTGCAAAAGTCGGCACATCACCTTCGAGGCCAAGAAAGACGTGGTCTTTTGTCGCGTCCGCCATAATCGGGTGATCAAGAGGTACGCGAACTAAAACATCACCCGCAATCATAGGCTTGCCGCGCCACATCAGAAGTGTGCGCGCGTTCTTTTGCACTGCAAGCTTATTTGCTTGCCCGCGCAATTCTGCGGCGCGGTTCAGACCTGATCCGCCAAAGGTAACTGTTTCTGCAATTTTCATTTCGCCCAGATGCCACGACCGCCTGACAAGTGCAATTTTTTCCGCACGAAGGGCGTATGGGCCGAACGGTTTGGCCAGCCGCACAAATGCGACCCATGCAGAATGACAATTCAGGGATATAGCGGCTGTGCATGATCAATTCCAAACCGTGACGCACCCTATCACATACGTCAGCGCAGCCAGGAGGAGTTTGAAACCTACTGCATAACGTTCTGATGCCTTGCAGAGCGTCTACACCTGTCTTATATGACTTTTGAGAGGTTGGCGCGGGCGAGCGCCTCGCCAACCTGGTCAGATCCGGAAGGAAGCAGCCATAACGAGCCCCGCTTGGGTCGTTGTCAGCCTCTCACCCACGCGATTTGCCACAGGCAAGCGCGACGCCCGCCAGAGTGAAATCGCAAAGCGATATCGGTCAATCGGGTGAATTTTCAAGCCACGTACAAAAAAGGAGGATGTTTATGATTGTCGCCAAGAATACCCTCCCGGTCCGGGTGCGCTGAAGCTATTTCCGCCCCCTCGTCCGGTTCCCGCTGAACGCCTCAGGCCGACAGCGTTTCCCACCTTTATGACGAGGATGATCCGTTGACAGATCTTACCCGCGCCGACCTTGGATGGTCGCCATTCTACATGTCCCAGCTTGAAATCGAAGAGCTGGAAACCCTTACCCCTGCCCGCATCGCAACCGTACACCGCGACCGCGTTGTTGGCTTTTCCGACATCGGTCCGCTTGAAATGACCCTTGATCCCGGCATCACAACCGCCGCAGTTGCCGTCGGAGATTGGGTGCTTTGCGCAACAGAGCAACACCGGCTTATCCGTGTGCTTGATCGCAAAACAGAACTCACGCGTGGCACTGAATACCACACCGGCGACAAACAGTTAATCGCTGCGAACCTTGATACGCTTTTTATCACTTCATCGTGCAACAACGACTTCAATCCGGCCCGGCTCGAACGTTACCTTGCCCTTGCCCACGACGCGATGATTATGCCGGTCATTCTGCTAACAAAAGCAGATCAATGCGATGATCCCGATAGCTACCTAGACCAAGCCCGCAAGCTTGGACGAAACCTCGAAGTGATCGCCTTTGACGCCAAGAACGACAATGTGCCCGAAATTCTGGCGCTTTGGTGTGGCAAAGGACAAACAGTGGCCTTGGCCGGATCGTCGGGTGTTGGCAAAACGACAGTTGCGAACGCATTGACCGGCGGCAACGCATTAACCCAAGACATTCGCGAAGACGACGCGCGGGGGCGGCATACGACAACAGGCAGATCCCTGCACCGCATGAACACAGGCGGTTGGTTGATCGACACACCGGGCATGCGCGGACTAGGCGTGGCAGAGGTTGCTTATGGTATTGACGCAACCTTCCCTGAAATTTCGGAACGCGCCATGAAGTGCAAATTCCGCGATTGCGAACATGAATCCGAACCGGGGTGCAAGGTGCAGGAAGCCATTGCAGCAGGCGATATTGACCCTGATCGGTTGGATCGCTTCAGAAAGCTCAAGCGCGAGAACGAACACGCGACCCAAACGATCGCACAGTCACGCGAACGCGGCCGTAAACAAGGCAAGATCTACCGCGCTGCCGTGCAAAAGAAGGGTCGTTAAGTCGATCCCACGTCCTGCATTGCCCACGTCATCTGCGCCATTGTTTCAATTGCGCAGGGGCGTGTTTTGCGCAATCTAAGCAGCGCCGCATCCGCAGGTTCGCCTGCCGCGATCATCAGGCGCAGGGCAATCATCCCCGACCGTCCACAACCGCCCATGCAATGGATCAAAACGCTCTCGCCCGAACGCAATCTAACCAGAACATCATTGCAGAGATCAAACCAGTTCAGCGTGGCTGGCACACCATAATCAGGTACCGGAACATGACGCCACTGTATGCCTGACGTCAATAAATCATCGCCAAATGATGCTGCCCCTTTGCTCGCGAACTCTGCGGTCTCAACCATCGAAATCACCAAAGTCGGCGACCAGTCCGAAATCTGCGAAAGATCGGCGGCATAGGTCCCATGCCGTCCCGGCATCGGCGCTATCGCAAGGCTACCGCCTGCCACGGGGAGTGAATGGATCGCATATGCCGTCAATTTGATCGCCTCGGAAATCCACACCTCGCAGTGCGCGATAAACCTGCTATATCAACCCCTATGTCAGAGGAAAACAAACAAGCGCAAAAGCGCACCGAATGGTCCGAAGATCGCACGATCATGGCCAATGAGCGCACCTTTTCAAGTTGGATGGGCACAGGGCTTGGCGCAATCGGCGTCGCGATCGGCTTGAAAGCTGTGTTTGGCGCATTTGAACCAACATGGGCTGCCAAACTGGTTGCGACGATCTTTCTTGGTGTGGCCATCGCAATCTTCTGGTCTGCCAGAAATCAAGCCTGCCAAACCTTTGCACGTCTCAGCGAACGCGATGTTGAGGCCACGTCATCGCGCAACTACACGCGTCTTGCGACCATCATGACAATTGCAGCAATTGCCACCGGCGTGATCCTCTGGTCACTTTGACCAACTAGACCTCTGCGGTCGCTGCCCCTAGTCTGACATGACGCCCGAATCCTTGCGAAAGCCGCTATGACCGATCAACCAACTTACCAAGTGCTCGCCCGTAAATACCGCCCTGAAACCTTTGCAGATATGGTCGGGCAGGACGCGATGGTGCGCACACTGAAAAACGCGTTCGCGGCGGACCGGATCGCGCAGGCGTTTATCATGACAGGTATTCGTGGCACGGGTAAAACCACGACTGCCCGCATCATTGCCAAGGGCATGAACTGCATCGGGCCGGATGGCACAGGTGGTCCAACAACCGAACCTTGCGGGAAATGCGAACATTGCGTCGCGATTATGGAAGGGCGTCATGTAGACGTCATGGAAATGGACGCCGCGTCACGTACAGGCGTGGGCGATATTCGCGAAATTATTGATTCTGTGCATTACCGCGCGGCCTCTGCCCGCTTTAAGATTTATATCATCGACGAAGTGCACATGCTGTCCAAGAACGCGTTCAATGCGCTCTTGAAGACGCTCGAAGAACCGCCAGAGCACGTAAAATTTATCTTTGCGACCACTGAAATACGGCAGGTTCCCGTCACGGTTCTGTCGCGCTGTCAGCGTTTTGATCTGCGCCGCATTGAACCCGAAACCCAAATCGCGTTGCTACGCAAAATAGCAACCGCCGAGGGCGCTGAAATCACAGATGAGGCGCTCGCGCTGATCACCCGTGCTGCCGAAGGATCCGCGCGTGATGCGCAATCGCTGCTCGATCAAGCGATCAGTCACGGGGCTGGCGAAACCACGGCCGATCAGGTCCGCGCAATGCTTGGCCTTGCGGACCGCGGGCGCGTTTTGGACCTGTTCAATATGATCCTCAAGGGCGAAGCCGCCGCCGCCCTGACCGAGCTTTCCGGCCAGTACGCTGACGGTGCAGATCCGATGGCCGTACTGCGCGATCTGGCCGAAGTCTGCCACTGGATCAGCGTGATCAAGATCACACCCGAAGCTGCCGAAGACCCTACAATCAGCCCTGATGAACGGACACGCGGGCAAGCAATGGCCTCCGACCTGCCGATGCGGGTGATGTCGCGGATGTGGCAAATGTTGCTCAAGGCACTCGAAGAGGTGGCAATGGCACCTAACGCGATGATGGCTGCCGAGATGGCCGTGATCCGCCTGACCCATGTCGCCGACCTGCCCAGCCCCGAAGAACTGGTGCGCAAACTGCAAGACGCGACACCGCCCCCAAGTGGTCCATCAGGTGGACGTCCGGCGCCGCAAGGCGGCAACACAACCGCGATCGCAAGCACACCCACCCCGACGCATATGGGATCAAGCGGTCCCGGCGCATCTGGGGCGCAAGCGGCTGTCGCATTGCAGACAGAAGCCTTGCAACATTACGCGCGTTTCGAAGATGTGGTCGAACTAATCCGCAGGCACCGCGATGTAAAATTGCTGGTCGAGGTCGAGACGGGTTTACGGCTGGTCAACTATCAACCCGGCCGTATCGAAGTGAACCCAACCGACGACGCCGCACCCGATCTGATGGGGCGGCTTGGCGCGCGTTTGCAGGCGTGGACAGGCAATCGCTGGGTCATCAGCCTAGCAGAGGGTGACGCGCTCACCATCGCGGAAACCCGCGATGCCGCTGAAAACGCAATCCGTCATGAGGCGGAACAGCATCCCTTGGTACAGGCCGTAATCGCCGCGTTTCCAAAGGCCAAGATCACAGAAATCCGCACCGAAGCCGAAAAAGCCCAAGAGGCCCTGCACGACGCCCTGCCCGAAGTTGACGAAGAATGGGACCCGTTCGACGAGGATTGATTGCGAAGCGACGGCAAAGCCCCTAACTGAGAACAAACGACAACGTAGGAGAGACGCAGATGCTCAAAGGACTTGGTGGACTTGGCGATATGGCCAAGATGATGAAGCAGGCTCAGGAAATGCAGGGCAAGATGGCCCAGATGCAGGACGACCTTGAAAGCATCATGGTTGAAGGCGTCAGTGGCGCTGGTCTTGTTAAGGCAACCGCGACTGCAAAGGGCGAATTGAAGGGCCTGAACATCGACCCCTCCATCTTTAACGGCGACGACAAAGAAGTTGTCGAGGACCTCATCCTTGCCGCGATCAAAGATGCGCAAAGCAAAGCGACCGCACGCGCCCAAGAAGAAATGTCCAAAATGACCGAAGCTTTGGGCCTACCGCCAGGCATGAACCTGCCGTTCTGAACATCAGATGAGCAATGGCAACGAAGATCTTGATAATCTGATCGCCTTGATGGCGAAATTGCCTGGGCTTGGGCCACGTTCAGCCCGCAGGGCGGTTTTACATTTGATCAAGAAACGGTCTTTGGTGCTTCTGCCTTTGGCCGACGCGATGCAGCAAGTGGGTGCTACTGTGCGCGAATGTCTGAATTGCGGGAACGTCTGCACGGCTGATATCTGCGACATCTGCGCATCCGAAAAACGCAGTATTGGACAGATCGCTGTCGTCGAAGACGTGGCCGATCTTTGGGCAATGGAACGCGCCAAAGTGTTCAAAGGCCGCTATCACGTCTTGGGCGGCACGCTTTCCGCGCTTGATGCTGTTGGGCCGGACGAATTGCGCATCCCCAAGTTGCTTGACCGGATCAAGACTGAAAACGTAACCGAGGTCATTCTGGCACTTGCCGCCACGATCGACGGACAGACGACGGCGCATTACATCGCGGACCAACTTCCGGGAATTGCGGTGACGTCTCTTGCGCAAGGCGTGCCAGTGGGCGGTGAACTGGATTACCTTGATGATGGCACGATTACAGCGGCGCTAAATGCGCGGAAGGCGATTTAAGCGCTTCTGCCAAAGCGTCAAACACGATGCGAATTCGGCGGCTGGTCCGCAACTCGCGATGGGTAGCCAGCCAAACCGGAAATGTGATTTTTGGAACATCCAGAAACACCGGTTCGACACCTTCGATATGCGGCCAAAGGTTATCCGGAAGCACCCCGATCCCAAGCCCCGCGCGCATCATTTCCCACATCACGACACCGCTGTCAGAGCGAAGCCTGAATTGATCTTCGCGAATAACGACACCATAGCCAGCAAGGATTTCCAGCATCATCTTTGTATCGCGTGGCCCCAGAAAAAGGTGGCCCGACAAATCATCCGTTGTGACAGGCCGTCCATGGATGCGGATATATTCGGTTGATGCAAAAAAGCCGGCGCTAAAATCTGTCATCTGACGCGCAATCAAATCGGGCTGGTCCGGACGGACATGACGGATGGCGATGTCGGCATCACGGCGTGTCAAATTCTCAAGTCGGTCAGAGGCGACGATCTCAATATCGATCCCTGGGGCATCCTCACGTAGCTTGCGCATCACGGGCGGCAGAAAACCTGCGGCCATCAATTCGCTGGCGGTGATTGTTACGCGGCCGGCGACATCTTGGGACTGCCCCGAAGCGACCATCGAAATCCGGCTGGCCGCGTCACCCATTGCTTGGACATGTTCCAACAAATCATGCCCCGCAGACGTCATTTCAAAAGTTCGCCCTGCCCTTTCAAATAACGTGACGCCAAGCGCCTCTTCGAGGGCCGACACTTGCCGCCCCACTGTCGGTTGAGTTGAACTGAGCGCACGCGCAGCAGCGCTCAACGAGCCTTCCTCAGCTGTCGCCAAGAACGCCCTGATCTGGTTCCAGTCAAAAGAGATCGCCTGCCAATTCATACAAATATGTATACCCAATCGACAAATTTTCGCAATTTATATATTATATGCGTATATATAGTGACGGCTGTAACGGGCAGCACGCCCCGACGCATTCAAAGGACTATAACCATGGCCAATGCCACCTTCTGGGACAAAGCGGCGAAGAAATACGCGGCCTCCAAGATTGCCGATATGGGCGGTTACGAGGAAACCCTCGCCCGCACCCGCAGTTTTCTGCATGCAGAGGATCATCTTCTTGAAATCGGTTGTGGTACGGGCAGCACCGCGCTGAAGCTTGCGCCATCTGTGCGGCAAATGACGGCCACGGATATCTCTGGCGGGATGCTCGCGATTGCCAATGAGAAACTGCAAAATACAGACCTCACAAACTTGAACTTTGTCCGGACGGAGGCAACCAATGCCATTGAAGGCGCGCCATTTGACGCTGTTTGCGCGTTTAGCCTGCTGCATCTGCTAGACGATCTGGATGCGGGACTTGCGCATTTTCACAGTCTTCTCAAACCCGGTGGAATGCTGATCACCAAAACGGCCTGTCTGCGCGATATGAGCTTTGCCATGGGCCCGCTGGTCAAAGTAATGCAATGGATCGGCAAAGCACCACATGTCAGCATATTCAATGCGCAAGAACTTGAAGCCGCTTTCTTAAAAGCTGGCTTTGAACTCGTGGAAACCGGGTATCACGGAAAAACAAGATCGACGCGGTTCATCGCCGCGCGGCGCAAATAAAAATGGGCGCTACATTCAAGAATGCAGCGCCCACTAAATGCAGAAAAGTGAATTGCTTTAGTCGTTGTCGTCCTGATCATCATCGTCAGGCAGGTTAAAGAAGCTGTCAGCGTCTTTTACGTCGCGCTTGTCTTCAACGTCTTCATCATCGTTGCTGTCTGACAGGCTGAATGTTTCCAGACCGGCCATCGCAGTCGGCATCTTTGGCTCTGCTGGCATGCCAAGCGATTGCTCTGTGCTGACCAGTTTGCGACGCTCATCATCGGTCATCGCTTCGCCGTCTTTTGCTTTTTTGGCGTTGGCCTTTTGAACCGCAGCGTCCAGTTCGGACTGCTTGCACAACCCCAGCGCCACCGGATCAATCGGATCGATGTTGTTGATGTTCCAATGGGTCCGCTCGCGAATCGCTTGGATCGTTGGCTTGGTTGTGCCGACAAGCTTGGAAATCTGGCCGTCCGTCAGCTCTGGGTGGAATTTGACCAACCAATAGATTGACGCAGGGCGATCCTGACGCTTGGACAGGGGTGTGTAACGCGGGCCACGGCGTTTTTCTTCGCCAGCAGCGGCAGCGTAGAACTTCAGCTTCAGCTGATGCGTTGGATCTGCTTCGGCCTTATCAAGTTCTTCTTGGGTCAACTGGTTGTTTGCAATTGGGTCAAAGCCTTTGACACCTGTCGCAACATCGCCATCAGCGATACCCTGCACTTCCAGCTCGTGGAAACCACAGAAATTCGCGATTTGCTTGAAGGTCAGCGTCGTGTTGTCGCAAAGCCAGACAGCGGTTGCTTTGGCCATGATCGGTTTATCGGACATCTTCTATCTCCATCTTATCATCAGACAAGCCTTTCCCGCGCCCTTGAATTGGGCAGACTGCACTGGCAGCCGGGTTCGCATTGTCGGGGAACTTGGCAACTGTATAGTGTCAGCCAAACCGATAGGAAAGATGAAAAATGTATCGCTTGTTTGCTCTGCTGTGTTTGCTAGCCACACCTTCTGCAGCACAAGACCGTGCAGGTGACTTTGATTACTATGTCATGTCGCTTTCGTGGTCGGCAAATTGGTGCGCGCTCGAAGGTGATAGCCGCAATTCGCCCCAATGCGATCCAGAGGCAGATTTCGGCTGGATCCTGCACGGTCTTTGGCCCCAACACGAACGTGGTTTCCCTGCCAATTGCAACACTGCGCAGCGCCCACCTTCTCGTGGCGATACGGCTGAAATGGCCGACATAATGGGCACCTCGGGGCTGGCTTGGCATCAATGGCGCAAACATGGGGTCTGCAGCGGGCTATCGTCCGATGATTATTTTGCTTTGTCGCGGATAGCTTATGACAAGATCACGCGACCAGAGGTCTTCCGCACACTGGCAAGAAACGTGACTTTGCCTGCGTCCCTGATCGAAGATGCATTTCTGCGTGAAAACCCATCGCTTGAGGCGGATCAAATCACGATTACCTGCAAGTCAGGCTATATCCAAGAGGCGCGAATTTGCCTGACACGTGACTTGGAATTCCGCGATTGTGGCCGTGATGTCCGGCGCGATTGTACTTTGACAGATGCGCAGTTTGACCCAATGCGCTAACGAAAAAAGGCACCAGTTAACTGATGCCTTTCTCGATATCGCTATGTCGGTTTCGTCTACGCAGTCGGCTCTTGCTCTGCAGCGACCATCGTGCCGTCTTTCAACATCACCTGTCCACGCGTGTCCTGGCAAACGGGCGTTCCGTCACGGTTCAAACGAGGCGTCATGAAGCCTTCTAGACCGTCGTCAATATACCAATGCTGGCAGCCGTCCGGGTCGATCCAAACGTTCGCTACGCCATCGCGCAGAAAGCCGCCGTCGATGCCGCCATCGACGATATCGTTATTGTCACCAGAGCGTTCGCAAGCCACCAAAGCCGTCGCTGCCAAAACCAAAAATGTACTTCTTACTAAATTCATTCGTTCCACACCATTTAGATTGCGCGATTCGCGCGTTAACCGTCGCCCCCACATTATGATGCTGCGGGTTCTCGGTCTACCGTATGTAGGCCACAAAGGGCATTAATGTGGCTAAGCAGGCCAACAATCGCACCGGACAGGTGTTTTGAACCAAGAATCCCGCGCTAAAGCATGATCTCGGAAAGCAAATCACTGCCTTGATCTGCCATTCCTTCGATGACATCGAAATGATGGCGGTTGTTTTCGACCACAATCTTACAATCCCAAGCCTGCGCCAACCCATGCGCCTGAGCAATAAACACCGGACGTTCGTCAGCACCAACCCAAACCGTCACAGGTACGTCAGGGGCAGGCTGCCGCACGGGACTTTCGCGCAATGCCTCTGTCTGGGTCAGTTTCAAATCGCCATTCATCGCTGTCTGCATCAAGGGAACCAAATCGGCAACAGGCGAGATCGCGACGATTTTTTGCACGCGTTTTTGCCAACCGATTGCGTCAGGCAAAGCCATAACCCGCGTCACCAGATGACCGCCTGCCGAATGCCCGACAAGCCTGATCGGCCCGTCAACGCGCGCGGCGGCAAATGCGATTGCCTCTGCAATCTGCAATCCGATTTCTGTAATACTGACATCCGGGCAAAGCGCGTATGATGGCATCGCAACCGCCCAGCCTTGGGACAGTGGGCCTGCCGCAAGATGAGACCAGAATGATTTGTCAAAGCGCAGCCAGTACCCTCCGTGAACAAACACAACCAAACCTTTGGCGGGTTGAGACGGGTAGAAGAAATCCACCTTTTGCCGCGCGGTTTCACCGTAAGCCACGTCAATTTCGCATCGGTTCTCCGCGCGAAAAACGGCGGCGGATTGCGTCCAAGCGCCCGGATAGGCCTCAGACCCCGGAATATACGCAGCATTTGCGTATGCATCATCAAAATCCATCATGTCCCCCTTTACGGCACTCCCTTGGATCGGTCAGATAGCGCCAATCTTAAAGGGAGACCACCATGCTCGATGAAACAACGAACTTGAAGTCTATGCTCAAACGACCCGATCTGCTTTGCGAGGCTGCTTTTGTCTCTGGTGAATGGGTCCAAGCCGCCAGCGGAAAAACATTTGCGGTCACAAACCCCGCCCGCGGTGACGTAATTGCGCAAGTCCCTGATCTGACCCGTGCGGAAGTTGCCGCAGCAATCGCCACGGCTGAAAAGGCGCAAAAACCGTGGGCTGCCCGCGCTGCCAAAGAACGCGCAAACATCCTGCGCAAATGGTTTGATCTGTTGATGGCAAACCAAGAAGACCTTGCGATCATCATGACCGCAGAGCAAGGCAAGCCATTGGCCGAAGCGCGCGGCGAAGTCGCGTATGGCGCGTCATTCGTGGAATGGTTCGCAGAAGAAGCAAAGCGCGTCTACGGCGAAACGATCCCCGGACATATGGCGGACAAACGCATTACCGTGATCAAGCAACCGATTGGTGTTGCCGCTGGCATCACGCCTTGGAACTTCCCCAATGCCATGATCGCCCGCAAAGTGGCACCGGCATTGGCCGCAGGATGCTCCTTTGTAATCCGCCCTGCGTCGCTGACGCCGCTGTCGGCACTTGCAATGGCAAAACTTGCTGAAGAAGCAGGCGTTCCCAAAGGGTTGTTTTCGGTTGTCACATCAACTTCCGCGTCCGAAGTCGGCAAGGAATTCTGCGAAAACCCGATTGTGCGCAAACTGACCTTTACCGGATCAACCGAAGTTGGCCGCATCTTGCTGCGTCAGGCTGCCGATCAGGTCATGAAGTGTTCGATGGAACTTGGCGGTAACGCACCGTTCATCGTCTTTGATGATGCCGATCTTGATGAAGCCGTCATTGGTGCGATCGCGTGTAAATTCCGCAATAACGGTCAAACCTGTGTCTGCGCCAACCGGATCTACGTGCAAAAAGGTGTTTATGATGCCTTTGCAGCCAAACTAAAGGTAGCGGTTGAAAACCTTCTGGTCGGCGACGGCCTAAGCGACGGCACAACCCTTGGCCCGCTAATCGAACCTGCTGCCGTTGATAAGGTCCAAGAACACCTTGACGATGCGCTGGCAAAGGGCGGTCAGATTCTGACTGGCGGCAAACCGCACGCATACGGTGGTCAGTTCTTCGAGCCGACGATCGTCACCAATGCCTCAAAAGATATGCTGGTCAGTACTGACGAGACCTTTGGCCCCTTTGCGCCGCTGTTCATGTTCGAGGACGAAGACGACGTCATCGCCCAAGCCAACGACACGATCTTTGGTCTGGCGTCCTATTTTTATGCCAAAGACCTAAGCCGCGTGACAAAAGTCGCAGAAGCGCTGGAATACGGGATTGTTGGCGTCAACACCGGCATCATCTCGACCGAGGTGGCCCCGTTTGGTGGCGTCAAGCAATCCGGTCTGGGCCGTGAAGGGTCCAGCCACGGGATCGATGACTACCTTGAAATGAAATACATCTGCACAAGCGTTTAAGCGCGCTTTTGCGCGGGCCTTTGTCGGTGCTGTTCCGCACCATGACATTGGCCCGCACACCAACCCAACCAAAAAACTTTAGCTATCCGCCAAGGATTGACCTATCGCGCGCGTCAAACCACCGTAATGCGTATGACAACGAGCGACGAAGACTTGGCCGAAGCGGCCGCAACCGGCGACGGCGCGGCCTTCGCAAGCTTGCTTGATCGGCACTACGATCGGCTTTTTGCGTTTTGCTTTCGCCTGACAGGATCGCGAGCGGACGCCGAGGATTTAACCCAAGACATTTGCGCCGCTTTGCCAGCAAAACTAGGCAGTTACCAAAGACGGGCGAAGGTCACGACGTGGCTCTACCGTGTTGCCGTAAACGCAGCCCACGACAGGCGGCGCAAACGGGCAACATATGCCAGAGCAACAACGGGTTGGGGTGACTGGGAAATCCAGCGCACAGCCGAAAACGACGACACAGCTGAAAAACTGGACTGGCTAACGGTGGCGATGCGGCAACTGCCGATCGACCTGCGCGACACGCTCGCGCTGGTGCTTGATGAAATGACCCACGCACAAGCAGGCGACGTACTGGGTGTCTCAGAAGGAACGATTAGCTGGCGTATATCCGAAGCAAAGAAGGCCTTGCGCGTCATAAAAGAACAGGAGGCCAAGACATGAGTGATGACCTCAACCATCTGAAATCATTGATGGACGACGCTATTCCAAAACCTGATGCAGCGCGTCGGGCAGCGAATTTATCGCAGGCGCAAAGCAATTTTGCGACGCTTCAGCAGTCACGGATAGCGACGGATAGCAGTCTATGGCAGCGCCTTGTCGAATGGATGCAAAGTGGTGTTGGAAAAGGGGCGGTCACCGCTTCTGTCGTGCTTGTCGCGGCTGGTTTGTTTTTTGCCGCGCCACCAGAGCCTTCGCAACTGAACGCACCTTTGGCTACCGCCACAAAAATCGGCCAAAGTGCGCAGGAGGGTCTGGTCGCAGAATTCGCGGCTCCAGCCCCGATGATGGAAGCTGACGACGCCTTTGTTGCAAGTCGCACAACCGCATTACTTGACCAAAGTGCAGCACCTCTAACTTCTTACGAGAGTGTACGCGCAGCCCTTATGCAGGGGGTCTTTCCGTCAAAGGACGACGTGCGGATTGCAGAAATGGTCGATGCATTCACCTACGATTCTGAAAGTGCAATGACCGATGAAAATTTCGCAGCCGCGATTTCAAGATTTGGACAATTACTGCACAGCCCTCAAGCATTGGGTAGGTCCGGCTATGATGACGTCATCGCACTTGCGCAGGCCAACCTTGGGTCAGATCCATCCGGCGAACGCGCCGAAGCCGTCATGCTGATGCAGCTGGCACGGGATTTGTCGCAATAACTGCAACATATAGCGCGGATTGAAACCAACCTTATCCGAATTGCGCGCGTGCTGTCGGCAGTATTTGTCGTTCAATCAGGTTTTTCAGATCACCAAAATATCCACCACTGCGGGCAGGTCGCATCGGGTCAGACGTCAAAGCCATCGTCATCTTGACCGAAGGTGCAACACAAATGATCTGCCCTCCATAGCCGCGTGCCAGCGCATAGGGTACGCCATCTGCAGCGCCTAAAAACCAACCATAGCCATAGTTCAGCCCCGAAAATGCAGACCGGGTGCGCACCTCGAACGACCGCTGCACCCAATCCGCGCTCAGAACTTGCGCACCTTCGAAGACACCGTTTTGAAGGTACATTTCGCCGAAACGAACCATACCTTCCAAGGTCAAAGACATCTCGTTTCCGCCCAAGTACCGCCCCTGCGGATCACGGGTCCAGCTAGGTATTTCAATCCCCAATGGTCCGCCGATCCGCGACCGTGTCAATGAACGCAAAGATTCGCCCGAGACTTCTGATAGAATGGCACCCAGAACGTGAAACGATCCTGTCGAATACAACATCCGCTCACCTGGCTCTGCCACGAACGCACGACCTAATGCGTTCGCGACCCAGTTGCTGCTGCTGACCCAACCACCATAGTTAGCGCCCGAAGTTCGCTCTAACCCTGCTTGCATCGTGATCAAATTCGCAATGCTGATCCCGGCCACGCGCGGATCAGCCCCGCGCGGTATCAATTGAGGGGCCACATCGCCCAATTCTGCATCCAACGAAGCGATTTCACCGCGATCAAGTGCGACCCCGGTCAACGCCGCCACAACTGTTTTTGAAACCGACTTGATCGGTACAGCTTGGTCGATCGACGGGCCGCGAAATACCTCTGATAAAAGATCCCGACCGGATTGACGAATAATCAGAGCGTGGCATTGATCCAATGCCCGCGCGCTGTCTGCAATGTCCGACCACGGGTCAGCTTGCGCAAATGCAGGCGTCGCAATGAACGCCCCCGTGCCTGCCAAAAACCGCCGCCTGTCCATGTTCATTTTCCTCAATCCGATTTAGGGTACGAACATAGGTCATCGATACACTTTGGCGACTGACATTTCCGTGGGGTGCTAGCCTTTGGCGGCCCAGCCAACACCTGCAACCGTCGTCGTTCGTGGTTTATATTCACCCGCAACCCAACCAGCATAGCCTTGCGCATCAAGGCCTGCAAAGAATGCGGGATAGTCAATCTGCCCTTTGTCCGGTTCTGACCGATCCGGCATTTGGGCGACCTGAACATGTGTTGTGATATCGCGCATCTTGTCCCACGTTCCCAGTACATCGCCAGTGATCTTGGCAGCATGAAACGTATCAAATTGCAGCCGCAGGTTGGGCGCATCAATCAAGGTGACAATCTCGCGACCTAGATCAAAATCGTTCAGGAAATATCCCGGGATCGTATCGTTGTTGATCGGTTCGATTGTCAGGCTTTGTTCCGGAGCCTCTGCTGCAGCCCAGCGCAGATTATCAATAAATGTAGCCTTCGCAGCTGCCCCTTCGGCCACACCCGACATAATATGCAAATGCTGCGCGCCCAGCGTTTGTGCATACCGCAATGCGCGTTTGAAGTCCGTGCGAAAGCGCGCCTCTAGGCCCGGAACAGCAGCAAAGCCCTGTTCGCCGCCCGTATAATTTGGCGGTGGGCAGTTGATCAGCGCCATTTGGAGATCATGTTTGGCGAGTTCTTTGACGATATCTTGGGCGTTCACGTCATAGGGCGAAAGCACCTCGACCGCGTCAAAACCTGCCTCTTTGGCAGCCTCGAAGCGTTCCAGAAACGGCAACTCGGTGAACAACCATGTGAGATTGGCGCAGAATTTAGGCATCGGGATCTCCAAAAAGGGTGTCAGTTTGGCGCGGAACCGGCAGGCTCATTCCAATTCTGCAGACGGGATTATCGGGAAAAAGACGTCCTGCGAACGCACACCGAACCAACGCGCGTCATTGTAAGACGCATGTTCGCCTATCTCGACCAAGCGGTAGAACGACTTGCGGTCAATCAAAGCCTCTAGGTTTGCACGCACCAGAACATAGGGCGACGGCTCACCCGTCTCGGGATCACGCACCACACGGATTGGATGGTCAGGTCCTGCAATCATCCGGTCACCGACATTTGTTTCGAATTCCAGCCCATCGCCGCGTTTATTGAAATCAACAGCCACAAACGGCGCGTCATCAACCGTGATGCCGACCTTTTCAACTGGCGTGACCAAAACATAATCGTCACCATCGCGGCGCATGATAGTCGAAAACAGCTTTACCAACTCTGGTCTGCCGATCGGCGTGCCCATGTAGAACCATGTCCCGTCGCGCGCGATCCGCATGTCGATGTCACCACAATGCGGCGGATTCCACAAATGCACAGGCGGCAGCCCCCCTTTTTGGGCGGCACGAGCGCTCTCAGCAAGGCTTTGGGCGGTTGGAGTCACAATCTTTTGTGTGGTCATTGTTTTTGCCATTGGGTGAGATGGGATTATCTGTTCGTATACAGACTATAGCTCATGCGGAGGAATGTCATGGCCAACGACGCCGATCTTGTCGCCCAAATCGAAACTTTGGGTGTAAAACTGGGTGAAGCCCGTACCAGTATCGCGGCCCGATTTATCGGCCAACCGCGTGTTGTCGACCTGACACTGACCGCATTGATCTGTGGGGGGCATGCTCTTCTTGTCGGATTGCCAGGCCTCGGCAAGACCCGTCTTGTTGATACGCTATCGACGGTGATGGGACTAAATGGCAATCGCATCCAGTTTACGCCGGACCTGATGCCTGCTGACATTCTGGGCTCTGAAGTGTTGGAAACAACCGAAGACGGCAAACGCAATTTCCGCTTTATCGAAGGTCCAATTTTTTGCCAGCTTTTGATGGCCGACGAAATTAACCGCGCGTCCCCGCGCACCCAATCAGCGCTTTTACAAGCGATGCAGGAAAAAGAAGTGACTATTGCTGGTGCCCACCGCGCCCTTGGTGTGCCGTTTCATGTCCTCGCCACCCAGAACCCCATTGAACAAGAAGGTACCTATCCGCTGCCAGAAGCCCAGCTTGACCGCTTCTTGGTCCAGATTGATGTGCCTTACCCTGACCGCGCTACAGAAAAAGACATCCTGATCGCCACAACGGGTGCGACCGACGCGCAATCAAGCCAGGTTTTCACAGCACAGGAACTGCTCGACGCCCAAGACCTGCTCCGCCGCATGCCGGTGGGCGAAAACATCGTCGAAATGATCCTTGATCTGGTACGCGCTTGCCGCCCTGATGACGAAAACGCACCTGACCTTGTGCGCCAAAACGTAAGCTGGGGGCCTGGTCCACGTGCCGCGCAAGCACTGATGCTGACTGTCCGCGCACAAGCCTTGCTCGAAGGCCGCCTTGCGCCTTCAGCCGAAGACGTGCGCGCAATGGCTGTTCCTGTGCTCGAACACCGCATGGCGCTATCATTTGCAGCACGCGCACGCGGCGAAAGCATCCACAACGTCATCAACACTGTCGCCGATCAAGTCACCACAGTCGCAGCGGCCGCATGACAGAACCACTCGCCCTCAGGTCACAAGCAGAAGCAATTGCCGGATCTTTGCCACCACTTCTGGCAGAGGCAGAGCATTTGGCGACGACAGTTCTGCTGGGTGATCACGGGCGCAGGCGTGCTGGTACGGGTGATACATTTTGGCAGTACCGTCCGGCGCAGCCACATGACGCTGCGCGCAGTATCGATTGGCGACGCTCTGCGCGGTCTGATGCGAATTTCGTTCAAGACAAGGAATGGCAAATCGCGCAATCGATTATCCTATGGGTTGATCAGGCCGCATCTATGACCTTCCGCTCGGACGACAACCTGCCAAGCAAAGCGCACCGCGCACGGACGTTGGGTCTTGCGAGCGCGATTTTGTTGATCCGTGGCGGCGAAAGGGTCGGCCTGTCGGGCTTGCGTCTCCCCCCGCGTCGCGGCGAAGCGCAACTGATGCAGATGGCGCAACTTTTGTCCCAAGAAGATGACACTGACTATGGCGCTCCTGAATCGCAAGGTATGTTGCCGCATTCACGCGCTTTGTTCATCAGCGATTTTCTGGGCGACATCAAACTGATCGAAGACGCACTTCTGCGCGCCGCTGATCGTGGTGTCGGCGGTGCGCTTCTCCAAGTCCTTGACCCCCAAGAAGAAGCATTCCCTTTCGAAGGGCGCACTGTATTCGAAAGCATGTCAGGTGGGTTGCGCCACGAAACGCTCAAGGCCAGCGACCTGAAATCACGCTATCTGGACCGACTTGCTGCACGCAAAGACCGCCTGCAGCACCTCGCACGCGTCACCGGCTGGCAATTTCAAACCCACCATACCGGCCAAAGCGCGACTGGCGCACTGCTCTGGCTCTACAACGCGTTAGAGCGGCACGCATGACTTACAAAAACCCTCCTCGCTTTGTTCGAAATACTCATAAGGGCCACGCCTGATGTGGTCGCTAGGTCCCATAGGTTTTACTGCGCCTTGGCTCCTGCTTGGGCTGATCGCGCTGCCGATCTTGTGGATATTGCTGCGCGCCGTCCCGCCCGCGCCAATCCGGCGCCGCTTCCCCGGTGTTGCACTCTTACTTGGTCTCACCGACGATGAGAACCAAACTGACCGCACTCCTTGGTGGCTCCTTTTATTGCGCACTTTGGCGGTTGCCGCCGCAATAGTCGGATTTGCTGGCCCAGTCCTCAATCCGCAAAACGCGCGTGAAGGGTCTGGTGATCTGGTAATCTTGCTGGACGGTACTTGGGCAGGTGCAGCAAGCTGGCAGTCGCGGATCGACCGTGTGGATAATCTGTTAACCGAGGCAGCATTGGCCGATCGTCGCACGGCAGTTGTCAATCTCAACGACCTTCCTGTCGACGCATTGCCTTTTGCAGCACCCAACGATTGGCAAAACCGCTTGGCAAATGTTCAACCAAAACCGTGGCAACCAGATAGCCCGGCCACTTGGTTTGCAACTCTCGACGGCGCGTTCGAGACCTACTGGATTTCTGACGGGCTTGATTGGGAAGGCCGCGCCGATCTGTTGGCAACGCTTGAAGACCGCGGCGCCGTGACGGTATTCCAAACGCCGCGCCAAACCATCGGCCTGCGCCCCGCACGGTTTGAAGGCGGCGAAGTTCGCGTATCTGCCGTGCGCTCGCCCATCGGCAACCCGTTCGAGACGACGATCTCCGCGGTTGGCCTTGATCCGGCAGGGGTGGAACGCGCACTCGCCACAGTACCACTGACCTTCGAAGCTGGTGCAGCCGAAGTTGAAACTGCCATGGTTCTGCCCCCAGAATTACGCAACCGGATCACGCGGTTCGAGATCACAGGCACCCGCTCGGCTGGCGCCGTAACCCTGACAGACGATGCGCTTAGACGGCGCGAGGTCGCTCTGATTGCGGGACGCGATGACCGCGAAGGTCTGGATTTGCTTTCGCCGCTTTACTATCTGCGCGAAGCATTAGAGCCCACCGCAGACATCATCGATGGCACGATCGATGATATTTTGCTCGCCAATCCGGACGTGATCGTTCTAGCAGATGTCGCAACCTTGGCCGAGGCTGAGGCCATCGCGGCGTGGGTTGAAAAGGGCGGAATGCTGCTGCGTTTTGCAGGACCTCGACTGGCAGCGTCGGACCAAGGGCGCAGTACGGACGATCCGCTTTTGCCTGTGCGCCTACGCTCTGGCGGACGGTCGGTCGGCGGCGCGATGAGCTGGGGTGAACCCAAGACCCTTGCCCCCTTTACCCAAGACAGCCCATTCTTCGGCCTGCCCGTACCAGATGACGTTACGGTGACATCCCAAGTCATGGCGCAGCCTGACCCTGCATTGGCGGACCGTGTCATTGCGCAATTGTCGGACGGCACGCCATTGGTCACACGCAAGTTAATGGGCGACGGCCAAGTTGTGTTGGTCCATGTCACTGCAAACGCGGAATGGTCCACATTGCCTCTGTCAGGTCTGTTCGTACAAATGCTTGAGCGTCTGGCTGTTTCTACCCGCCCTGCCGCGATGGAAGAAGGCGCGCTGGACGGCACGACATGGCTTCCCAACAAAGTCCTTGATGCATTCGGCAGGCTAGAAGACGGCAGCGCCCTTTCCGGCGTAGCCGGCGAGGTTCTTGCGCAAGGTACCCTTGGACCTAACTTGTTGCCGGGGCTTTACTCCGGTGGCGATCGCCAGATTGCAGTGAACGTCATTGGTCCTGAAACCACCCTTGCCGTTGCGCAATGGCCTGCACGGATCGCGGTCGAAGGCATGTCAGTAGTGCGCGAAACCGCGCTGAAGGGGTGGTTGTTGAGTGCGACGATCATTCTACTACTGATAGATGTTATCGCGTCGCTCGCGATTGGTGGCCGCCTTCGTGGACCACGCGCCGACGTCGCTGCCGCATTGCTGCTGGCCTTGCTCTGGACGCCTGAAGCTCATGCGCAATCGGCTGATGACTTTGCCTTGCGCGCGACTTCCGAAGTCGTCTTGGGTCATGTTTTGACGGGTGACCGTGAAACCGATGACATCGCATTTGCGGGGCTATCAGGGCTGTCACAAACCCTGTTCCGGCGCACGTCAATCGAACCCGCAGCGCCAGTTGGCGTCGATTTGGAAAACGATGAACTTGCGTTCTTTCCTTTCCTGTACTGGCCTGTCACTGCCAACCAGCCCCTGCCCAGCCGCGACGCTTATGCCAAGCTGAACCGCTATCTACGCACGGGTGGCATGATCATGTTCGACACCCGCGACGCGGACACAGCACGGTTCGGGTCAAGCTCGCCTGAAGGGCGCAAACTGCAAGCCATCGCGCGATCTTTGGATATTCCCGCTATCGCACCTATTCCGTCCGATCACGTTCTGACGCGAACATTCTACCTGCTGCAAGACTTCCCCGGGCGCTACGCCAGCCGCGATGTTTGGGTTGAAGAAGGCACCCTTACCGGACCGCAAACTGACGGGATGCCGTTTCGCAATCTCAATGATGGTGTGACACCTGTGATCATTGGCGGAAATGATTGGGCGCGTGCATGGGCCGTTGACGCAAGCGGGCGGCGCATGTTTCCCGTCGGGCGCGGCACATCGGGCGAACGACAACGCGAATTCGCCCTGCGCTTTGGTGTGAACGTGATCATGCACGTGCTGACGGGCAATTATAAATCCGATCAGGTCCATGTGCCTGATCTGCTGGACCGGTTGGGGCAATGATGACAGGTACTCTTGTTCTTGATCCGATGATCCCGCTTTTACTGTTTTACGTGGTAGCAGCATTGGCAGCCCTTGGTATCACTCTTGCGATCTGGCGCAGGCTGGTGGGCTGGTGGCTGCGCGGACTTGCAGCGCTTGTCTTGTTGATCGCCTTGGCCAATCCCGCTGTCCAACAAGAAGACAGAGAACCGCTTAGCGATATTGTACTTGTTGTTGTTGATGAAAGTGCCAGCCAGCGTATCGGAGACAGGTCTGCACAAAACGCATCAGCCCTTGCAAACATCGAAGCAGAGCTGGCCCGCTTGCCCAATACCGAAACCCGTATTGTCACATTGGGCGACGGCGATGGTGACGCTGGCACGGCACTGATGACATCACTTGCCCAAGCACTTGCCGACGAGCCCCGCGCGCGTGTCGCGGGCATTATCCTTGTCACTGACGGGCGCTTGCATGACATCGAACGCGCACCTGATCTGCCTGCGCCGCTCCATGCCATCTTGACCGGCAAGCCCGACGATTGGGACCGGCGTCTGGTTGTGTCAAATGCCCCTGCATTCGCAATCCTAGGTGAAGAAGTCACCCTGACGTTGCGCGTCGAAGACCAGGGGGCAGGCCCTGACACGTCATCGGTGCCACTTTCGATTTCAATTGATGGCGAGCCGCCAATCACGGTCGCAGTCCCGATAGGGCAAGACATTGGGCTGCCCGTAAAACTGCCGCATGGCGGGATGAATGTATTACAGTTTTCGATCCCGGAGGCCGAAGGCGAATTGACGAACCGCAACAACGCGGCCGTCGTGCAGATCAACGGTGTGCGTGACCGCCTGCGGGTTCTTCTGGTCTCGGGTGAACCGCACCCGGGCGAGCGGACATGGCGTAATCTTCTCAAGTCCGATGCAGCTGTTGATCTGGTGCATTTCACCATTCTGCGCCCACCTGAAAAGCAAGACGGCGTGCCTGTGAACGAATTGTCCTTGATCGCATTTCCAACGCGTGAATTGTTTCTGGAAAAGATCCACGACTTTGATCTGATTATCTTTGATCGCTACCGCCGTCGCGGCATTCTGCCCAGCGCATACCTCGACAACATCCGGTCCTACGTTGAACAAGGCGGCGCTGTGCTGATCTCGTCAGGGCCGGAATACGGGTCCGCCGACAGCATCTACCGGTCGCCTTTAGGTCAAATTTTGCCAGGTGCCCCGACGGCACGTGTTTTCGAAGAAGGGTTTGTTCCGCAAATCACTGACATCGGGCAGCGCCATCCTGTGACCGAGGGGCTAGATGCGCTGTCACCCAATGCCGATGGCGACGGTCCGGGCTGGGGCCGTTGGTTCCGCTTGGTTGACGTGCTGGTTCCAGAGGGTGCGACTACTGTCATGTCCGGCCTTGATGACCGCCCGCTTTTGACCCTGAACCGAATTGGCGATGGCCGCGTCTCATTGCTAGCGTCGGATCATTCTTGGCTTTGGGACCGTGGCTACGAAGGCGGCGGGCCGCAGTTGGAGTTGCTGCGACGTCTGGCGCATTGGATGATGAAAGAACCCGAGCTTGAAGAAGAAGCGCTTTGGGTGGAACCCACGGGTCAAACCATGCGGATCATCCGACGCACGTTGCAGAAAACAACAGGCAACGTAACAATCACCCATCCGGACGGGTCCACGTCAATTGTGACACTCGAAGAAGTTTCGCCCGGACGATTCGAAGCACTTTGGACTGGTCCCGAAATCGGGCTTTACCGTCTGGAAGACCAAGACAAGTCCGCCGTAATTGCGCTTGGCCCTGCTGCCCCGCGCGAGTTTGAGCAAACCATTGCCAGCGCCGATGCGTTGCAGCCTTTGATCGACAGCCAGCGCGGTGGCGTGATGCCCATATCAGCAGGCGACATCAATATCCGCAATGTCCGCGAGGGCCGTCCCGCTGCTGGGCGGGGCTGGATTGGCATCACGCCTCGCGGCGCATACCGGACCGCCGACATCAGCATCACGCCGCTTTTGCCCGCTTGGGCATTCTTGCTTTTGGCGGCAATTCTGATCGTAGGCGCTTGGCTGCGTGAAGGGCGGCGGTAGGGGATTTCTGACGCCATGTTCATTGCTTTCTTGAAGATCACGGGTGCAATCTTGCTGATCTTGGTTGCCTTGGTCGGCTGTCAGACTGTGCGCCATTCAGGCAACCAGCCATTGGTCGATCAAGCCGCCGGAACACTGCGTGTGGCGACGTATAACGTCCATTACATCATCTTAGGCAAAGACACCGGGGCTTGGTCACGTAGCGATTGGGAACGCCGAAAGGGGCCAATGGCATCCGCATTCACTGATATCAACGCTGATATCATCGGCTTTCAAGAGATGGAAAGCTTTGCACGTGGAAGCGAGGGGCAAACCAACCTGAAACTAGATTGGCTTTTGCTCAACAACCCCGATTACGCCGCTGCCGCTGTCGGCGACCCTAAGGTTTTTCCGTCCACGCAACCGATTTTATACCGCACCGCGCGCCTTGCGTTGCTGGATCAGGGCTGGTTCTTTTTCTCTGACACACCCGATGTGATCTATTCATCCACGTTCAACGGGTCATACCCCGCCTTTACGTCTTGGGCGGCTTTCCGCGATCTGGACAGTGGTGCAGAATTCAAAGTTGTGAACATCCACACTGACTTTGGCAGCCTGTCAAACCGTGTGCGATCGGTTGAACTGGTGGCTAAGCGGATCGCGCCGTGGATCGACGCAGGCGAGACCGTGTTCGCCATAGGTGATTTGAACGCACGCATTGGCGACAAAGTTGTCGATATTCTTGCAGAGACCGGATTGGAATTTGCGCCTGTAGAAGGGGCGACATTCCACTTTAACCGCGGGATTAATCTGTTCGGCGCGATTGACCATATTGCAGCAACAGGCAGCGCGACATTGGCTGCAGGTCCGTATGTACTGCGTCAAAAATATAATGGTGAATGGCCGACGGATCACTATCCGGTCGTCGCTGACTACCGTCTAAATATTGCGCCTTAATCGTCCAAGCGCACTTCGAACAATGCGTCTGACCAGCCGTCAACGTTGCAGCGGGCACGGACATAAACCACCTGCGCACCAACTGGTATCTGCACACCCGATAACGATCGCGTAAACGGCTGTTCGGACACATGCGGATGTAGAAGTTCGCGGATGCCCAGGCTATTGCCTTCCGCATCCAAAACTTCCCAACCATCCGCATAATGGTCCCACCCACTATCAGGATGGGACAGGGTCACGCTAAAGCTGGTCCCGCTCACAACGACATTTTCAACGACAGGCGCATCCGCAAAAACAGGCGTCGCAATCACAGCAAGAAGGGCAATAATTCTCATACGCTGTCTTTTAGCAGAATTGAGCGCGGCAGTGATGCAAATTCCCGTGACCATACAACCCATACAACCACAACCGTCGCAACGATCAATGCGGTCGCGCCCAAAAGCCACGCCAAAGCGGCAAGCGCGAAATACATCGCCCGCAATCCGCGGTTAAAGTTGATGGCAGCGCGAATGTTCAATTCTGCCGCTTGTGCCGCACGGGGAAACGCAGTCGGATCGGCGGGGTCGTTTGGCACCGCAGCCATCAGAACCGCGCAATAGCCAAAGACGCGATTGGCCCAGACGAATTTTAAAAACGCATTGGTCAAGAGCAGGGCAACCAGACCCAGTTTTAGTTGAAAGATCAAAACCGGCGTCGTCATTGCAGTTACTTCAGCCTCAACCCCCCGCAAAGGTTCGGTGTTGCCCGCCAGAGCCAGAACACCCCCTACGGCCAGCAGGCATGTAGACGCAAAGAACGCCGTCCCCTGACGCAGGCTTGCCAGAATTTGGCTGTCAAAAATCCGCGGATCACGGGTGACGAAAACCTTCATCCAATCGCGCCTGCGTTCAGACATCAGAACCGTGACCGAGGGCCGTTTTGCAAACGGATGTTCGATCATCCAACCCAAAATGTGCCAAGAGACGAGGATCGCGCCTGCGGCGATCCAGTCGAGCGGTGAAAGAAGTGCCATGTGATCAAGTATTTGCATGTGGACATCCTTAGCCCTTCCAGTTCAGACTTGCCATATTGCAAAATTGGTAATATATTTTTACCAAATAGAAGAATAGGGAGTCGCCACATGGAAATGCCAACCCCAAATGCGCATGTTTTGATGCGCAAAGCGCAAATTGTTGCGCGACTGGAAGAGGTGTTGCCGCGCGACGCTGTGATCTCGGATGAACGCGAAACACGCGCTTACGAATGTGATGCGCTAACCGCTTATAAATGCCCGCCGCTTTGTGCCGTCTTGCCCGCAAACACGCAAGAAGTCGCGGCGGTTCTGAAAATTTGTCACGAAATGGGCGTCCCTGTTGTACCGCGCGGGTCAGGCACTTCGCTTGCCGGTGGTGCGTTGCCGACGGCTGACTGCGTTATCCTTGGCGTGGCCAAGATGAACGATGTGATCGAGACAAATTACGACGACCGTTACATTCGTGTCCAGACGGGCCGGACCAACTTGTCTGTAACTGGTGCGGTCGAAACCAACGGTTTCTTTTATGCACCCGACCCGTCCAGCCAGTTGGCCTGTGCGATTGCGGGAAACATCGCCATGAACTCTGGCGGTGCGCATTGCCTGAAATACGGTGTGACCACAAACAATCTAATGGGTGTGAAAATGGTCCTGATGGATGGCACCATCGTCGATATCGGCGGTGCGCATCTGGATGCGGGCGGCTTGGATATCTTGGGTGTGATCTGCGGATCCGAAGGCCAGTTGGGTGTCGTGACCGAAGCCACATTGCGGATCTTGCACAAGCCAGAAGGCGCGCGCCCTGTTTTGATGGGCTACGATAGCTCCGAAGTTGCGGGCCAAGTTGTGACCGACATTATCAAAGCAGGCATCTTGCCTGTGGCGATTGAATTTATGGACCGCCCCTGCATTGAAGCAACCGAAAAATTCGCGAAAGCGGGCTATCCGATGTGCGAGGCGCTTTTGATCGTCGAAGTCGAAGGATCAAACGATGAAATCGATGCACAACTGAAACTGATCATGGAAATCGCGGCCAGCCACAATCCGGTTGAATTGCGCGAAGCCAAAGACGCTGAAGAAGCTGGGCGCATCTGGTTGGGACGCAAGTCCGCCTTTGGTGCAATGGGCCAGATCAACGATTACATGTGTCTTGATGGCACGATCCCTGTGTCTTCACTGCCGCTTGTACTGCGCCGCATTGGCGAGATGTCCAAAGAGTTTGGCCTAGATGTGGGCAATGTGTTCCACGCAGGCGACGGCAATATGCACCCGTTGATCCTGTTTGATGCCAACAAACCCGGCGATCTGGAATTGTGCGAAGAATTTGGCGCGGAAATCCTCAAGCTTTGTGTCGAGGTCGGCGGTTGCCTGACTGGCGAGCATGGTGTGGGCATTGAAAAGCGTGATCTTATGAATGTGCAGTATGATCCTGCCGATCTAGAGGCGCAGATGGCGATCAAGGACGTGTTTGATCCCGCATGGTTGCTGAACGCCGCGAAAGTGTTTCCGCTGGTAAACTCAGAGGCACGCCGCGCCGCATAGTCGGGGTATTCCCCCTCGCCCCGTTTCGGGGCCCCAGAACACCCTTACTCGGAAGAAGCCCGATATGACCCCCAAGACCGAAGAAGAACTGGCCCAGATGATTAAAGGGGCCAATGGTCCTTTGCGCATTCAAGGCGGCGGCACACGTCCAATTGGCAAGTGTGATGGCGAGACGCTCAGCACATCTGCGATGAGCGGGATTTCCCTTTATGAACCAGGAGCGCTGACGATCGTTGCAGGTGCAGGCACGCCAGTGGCCGAGGTTGAAGCGGCGTTGGCAAAAGACAACCAGCGCCTCGCGTTTGAACCGATGGATCACCGCGCTTTGCTTGGCACCACGGGTACGCCCACAATGGGTGGGTTGGCGGCCGCGAATATATCAGGCCCGCGCCGGATTTCTGTCGGTGCCTGTCGTGACTTTATGCTGGGCGTCCGTTTCGTGGATGGGTCCGGCAATATCGTCAAAAACGGCGGCCGTGTGATGAAAAACGTGACCGGTTATGACTTGGTTAAGTTGATGACAGGTGCGTATGGCACGCTTGGTGTATTGACTGAGATTTCGATGAAGGTTTTGCCAGAGGTTGAGACCACAGGGTCTGTCTTGTTGCATGGGCTCTCTGACGCAGATGCGGTTGCCGCCATGTCTGCCGCACTCGGGTCGCCGTTCGAGGCAACAGGTTTGGCGCATTTCCCCAAGGGGCCAACTGATGATCCGCTGACGATGATCCGTGTCGAAGGGTTTGAGAAGTCCGTGAATTATCGCGCTGAAAAACTGCGTGACCTTCTCAAGAAATTTGGCGAGGCCACTATTGAAACTGGCGATACAGCCAGATGGCAAGGCGTTCGCGATGTCGCAGCCTTTGCAGGTCAAGATGGTGATGTATGGCGCCTATCTGTCAAACCATCTGACGCCGCCGGACTTGTCGCCAAGATGGATGCCAAAGCCGTGCAATACGACTGGGGCGGTGGCCTGATCTGGGCAATGACCGACAGCGGCCGTGATTTGCGCGCAGCGATTGGCCCGTTCGATGGCCACGCAACACTGATCCGCGGCACCGCCGACCTGCCCACTTTCCAACCAGAAGCCCCTGCCCTTGCAGCGATCACAAATGGCATTCGCGCCAAGTTCGATCCACGCGGCATCCTCAACCCCGGGATCATGAGCTAATGCAAACCACATTCACCCCAGAGCAGCTGACCGATCCTGCGATTGAACGGTCGAACGAAATCCTGCGCTCCTGCGTCCATTGCGGATTTTGCACGGCGACGTGTCCCACATATCAGGTGCTTGGCGATGAACTCGACAGCCCGCGTGGCCGGATTTATCTGATCAAGGACATGCTTGAGAATAACCGCAAGCCAGACGCAAAGACGGTCAAACATATTGACCGCTGCCTGTCCTGCCTTGCCTGTATGACCACGTGTCCTTCCGGGGTGCATTACATGCATCTTGTCGATCACGCGCGTGCCTACATCGAAAAGAACTATGACCGCCCCTTGTCTGACCGCGCATTGCGTTGGGTCTTAGCGCGGATTTTGCCTTATCCGATGCGTTTTCGTGTGGCCTTGCTGGGTGCCAAGATCGGACGCCCTTTTGCCCGCTTTATGCCAGATGCCCGCCTGCGTGCGATGTTGGAAATGGCCCCGAAAACAATCCCTCCGGTCAGCCGCAATGATGATCCACAAACATTTCCTGCGCAAAATAAAACCATGCGCGTTGCGTTGATGACAGGCTGTGCCCAAAAGGCGCTGAACACTGATATCAACGATGCAACCATCCGGCTGCTGACCCGTTTGGGTGCCGAAGTTGTCGTAGCCGAAGGTGCAGGCTGCTGTGGTGCGTTGACCCACCACATGGGTAAAGAAAACGAAAGCCACGCGACTGCCGCCAAGAATATCAAAGCTTGGGTCAAAGAAATCGACAATGGTGGCTTGGACGCCATCGTCATCAATACGTCAGGCTGCGGCACAACCGTCAAAGACTATGGCCACATGTTCCGCAATGACCCACTGGCCGCAGATGCGGCACGAGTTTCTGCCATCGCAATGGATGTCTCCGAAATTCTGATGAAACTGGATATGCCCGAGGGCGATCATAAAGGCACCAAAGTCGCCTATCATGCGGCCTGTTCGCTGCAGCACGGTCAACAGATCAAGACATTCCCCAAAGACTTGCTGAAGAAAGCTGGCTTCACCGTCTTGGAACCTGCCGACAGTCATCTTTGCTGTGGATCAGCAGGGACATACAACTTGATGCAGCCCGAGATTTCGAAGCAATTGAAGGCCCGCAAGGTACAAACCCTTGAGGCGTTGACGCCTGATATCATTTCGGCCGGTAACATCGGCTGCATGATGCAAATTGGTGGCGGCACCGACGTACCGATTGTACACACCGTCGAATTGCTGGATTGGGCGACAGGTGGGCCGCAACCGCCCGCATTAACCGCACCGGGCAAGCGTGAACCGCAAGTCCCGATTTTGCGCTAGCGCCACAATGCTGCCCCAAGTGTCGGCCAGTTTGACAGAATGAAAATTGGACCGACCCTCAGGCGTATTTTGCAAAGTGCCATTGTGACCTGCGCCCTGACCGTTGGGGCGCAGGCCCAGCAAAGCGACCTGATGCCACTGCACACCATGCAAGACAGCCAAGGTTGGGCGGCGGTCGGTCGCCTTGATATTCGCGGCAAAGGGTTTTGCACCGCAGCCTTGATCCGCGAGCAATTGATCCTGACCGCAGCCCACTGCGTCTTTAATAGCGATGGAACGCCAATCGATACGACACTGTTCGAGTTCCGCGCAGGCTTGCGTGACGGGCGCGCAGAGGCGACCCGCAGTATTTCCCGTGCCGTTCCCCATCCAGGTTATCAATTCAAAGAAAACGCAACGGACGCCCCCGCAGTCGCCCTTGATATCGCGGTGCTGGAACTGGCCCGTCCAATTCGCATGGCCCGTTTGCAGCCATATCAAATTGCGCCGCGCCCTTTGGCTGGAGACGAAGTCAGGGTTGTGTCCTATGGCCGTGGCCGCGAAGAGGCGCCAAGCCTGCAAGACAGCTGCCACGTGTTGGGACGGGATGTCAGGGTCATCGTGATGACGTGTGATGTCGAATACGGCTCAAGCGGGTCACCGGTCTTTATGCTGGTAAACGGGGAAATGCGTATCGCGTCCGTCGTGTCCGCAATGGCCCAACTAGACGGCGCGCGTGTGGCCTTGGGGCCGTCACTGGCGGGGCCTTTGAATTCACTCTTGTCACATTATGCAACTTTGAGGCCTGCGCGTCTGGGCGGATCACAGCGCTTGATCAGCAGCGGCGAGCGCAATGATACAGGCGCAAAATTCATCCGTCCGTAAGGCTCTTGAAAGCGAACAAATCTCTTCCCACATAAAAGTCATCGGGATGCCAATGCTGGGTCCCGTGCTGAACGCCTGTCCCCTATGGGAAGGCATTACATTGTTATCGCTTAAGAAAAGGATGACCCAAATGCGTGCATTTGACCTAACACCACTTTATCGCGCCACCGTTGGCTTTGATCAAATCGCCGATCTTATGGATCGCGCTATCGCCAATGACGTCGGCCAAAACACCTACCCCCCATACAACATCGAAAAAACGAGCGATGACGCTTGGCGTATTTCCATCGCCGTTGCGGGTTTTTCCGAAGATGATCTGTCGATCGAGGTCAAAGACCGCGGCCTGCACGTCACTGGCCGCAAAGCCTCTGACGAGGAAGAGCGGACATACCTGCACCGCGGCATCGCCACCCGCGCGTTTGAACGCCGCTTTCACCTTGCAGACCATGTCCGCGTAACAGGCGCGAGCCACGAAAACGGCATGCTGCATATCGACCTGACCCGCGAAGTGCCAGAAGCGCTTAAGCCGCGTCGCATCGAAATTGCATCAAGTGCGAAAACCGATGCGAACCTCGTTGACGCAAAATCAGTGAACTAACGCAACACAGCCTGAAGGCCTGCTATCTCCGGAGGTAGCAGGCCTTTTTGCGTTTACCGATTGCAAGAATTCACCCGCGACAGCGTTCCTGCGGTACGAGATCGATTTGCTGTCCGGGGAATAGAACGCGTAGATTGTCAAATTCGATGATGAAACCGCCATCTGTTGCAAGCCAGCTACCTTCACCGTGTTCCATGCTGAAAGCATCACAGACGCGCCCAAGATAAAGCATATCTCCGACTTTGAACTGCGACGATTGTTCCATTTCTTCAAATGGTTCGACCGAAGTCAGCACTGCCCCATGCTTGTTCTTCTCGTAAGAGAAAGCAGCGCCGTCCCCCGAAAGATACTGCAGGTTTTGCGCCCAAGCGGGGCAAGCTAGCAGCGCGCAAATTACAATCATCAGCTTTTTCATAGTCGTCCCCAATCTGGCTAGTGGGCCTCGGCCCAATTTCTCCCTTGGCCTGCATCGACAGACAGTTTTACATCTAGTTTGACGGCCGGATCACTGGCGTTTTCCATGACGTCGCGAGCGGCATCAATCAAAGCGCTTGCCGCACCTTCTTCAACTTCAAAAATCAATTCGTCGTGGACCTGCAGTAGCATCTTTGCAGGTATTCCCTGAATCGCTGCAGGCATCCGGATCATGGCACGTCTGATCACGTCGGCTGCCGTCCCTTGGATAGGCGCGTTGATCGCTGCACGCTTCGCGAACCCCGCCTGCGGACCTTTTGCATCAATCTGAGGCGTATTGATCCTGCGCCCGAACAGCGTTTCGACGTACCCATGTTCTTTTGCAAAGGCGACCGTATCGTCCATGTATTTGCGAATACCCGGGAAGCGTTCAAAGTAACGGTCAATAAATCCCTGTGCCTCGCCGCGTGGAATGCGCAGGTTTCGCGCCAGACCAAAACCGGAAATGCCGTAGATCACACCAAAGTTGATCGCTTTTGCCTGACGGCGCACGTCTGGCGTCATCTCGTCCAGCGGCACGCCGAACATTTCAGATGCGGTCATGGCGTGAATATCAATCCCGTCCAGAAACGCCTGTTTCAGGGCATCAATCCCCGCCACATGCGCTAGAATGCGCAGCTCGATCTGGCTGTAGTCAAGGCTAACAATCACCTTGCCATCGTCGGCCACAAAGGCTTCGCGGATGCGCCGCCCTTCTTCCGACCGGACAGGAATATTCTGCAAGTTCGGATCGGTCGAAGCCAAGCGACCCGTGTTCGCGCCTGCAATAGAATAAGACGTATGCACGCGCCCCGTGTCGGGATTGATGTGTTCTTGCAGCGCGTCTGTGTAGGTCGATTTCAGTTTCGACAATTGTCGCCAGTCCAACACGCGCCCCGGCAATTCATGTTCAGTGGCAAGGTCTTCAAGGATATCTGCCCCCGTCGCATACGCCCCCGTCTTGCCCTTTTTGCCGCCCGGCAATCCCATTTCGTCAAACAGGATTTCACCCAGTTGCTTGGGCGACCCCACATTGAACGGCCGTCCCGCCATTTCCTGAATTTCAGCCTCTAGCCCCGCCATTTTTTGTGCAAAGGCGTTCGACATCCGGCTAAGTGTATCGCGGTCAACCTTGATCCCGTTACGCTCCATCTGGGCCAAAACTGGAACCAAGGGACGCTCCATCGTCTCGTATACGGTTGTGACGCGGTTCACATGCAGAAGTGGTTTGAATTTCTGCCACAGACGCAGCGTGATATCGGCATCTTCTGCTGCATACTTCACAGCTTCATCAATCGGAACGCGGTCGAAAGTGATCGCTGATTTACCTGAACCCAGCAGTGGCTTGATCGGGATTGGCGTGTGGCCCAAGTATTCCTGCGACAGCGTGTCCATACCGTGATTGTGCAGACCTGCGTTCATTGCATAAGACATCAGCATCGTGTCATCGATTGGATCAACCGCGACATCCAAACGCGCAAAAATCTTGGCGTCGTACTTCATGTTCTGCCCGATTTTTATAATCGCGGGGTCTTCCAGAACAGGTTTGAGAAGCGCCAGACATTCGCCGATGTCCATTTGCCCTTCGGCCACATCATCAGAGCCGAAAAGATCGTCAGACGCTGACGCCTTATGTGTAAGCGGAATATAGCACGCCTGCCCCGCCTCAACACAAAGCGAGATACCGACCAGTTCGGCGGTCATGTCATTCAGACCTGTCGTTTCGGTATCAACAGCAACATAGCCACGTTCGCGGATACGGTTCACCCAGACCTGCAAAGCAGCGACATCGCGCACGCATTCGTAGGTGTCGGGTGCAAAATCAACTGCTTCGGGGGCCGCTACATCGGCGACAGGCGCCGCGACAACAACCTCCGGGGCTTCGACACCCAGCTTATCGGCGATCCGCTTTGTAACGGTACGGAATTCCATTTCTGCAAGAAAACCAAGCAGGACCTCGGGGTCAGGGTCGCGGACCTCCAAGTCATCAAGGGTAAACTCTAGCGTCATGTCGCAATCAAGCTGAACAAGCCGCTTGGACAACTCGATCTGCGCACGGTTATCAATCAACGACTCGCGGCGCTTGGGTTGCTTGATTTCGCTTGCGCGGTCCAACAGCGTTTCCAGATCGCCGTATTCGTTGATCAGCAAGGCCGCCGTCTTGATCCCGATCCCCGGCGCACCGGGAACGTTGTCAACAGAATCCCCCGCAAGCGCCTGCACATCGACAACACGGTCAGGGCGCACCCCGAATTTCTCGACCACGCCGTCACTATCAATCCGCTTGTTTTTCATCGGGTCGAGCATTTCAACACCGTCACCAACTAACTGCATCAAGTCCTTGTCGGACGACACAATCGTAACCTGCCCACCTGCATCACGCGCCATATGGGCCAAGGTAGCGATGATATCATCGGCCTCAAAGCCTTCAACTTCTTCACAAGCGATGTTGAATGCCTTGGTCGCCACGCGGGTCAACGGCATTTGCGGGCGCAAATCCTCTGGCATCGCATCACGGTTGGCCTTGTACTGGTCATACATGTCGTTGCGAAATGTATGGCTTCCCTTGTCGAAAATCACGGCCACATGGGTGGCGGCACCATCACCATTATTTCCTTCGACATAGCGCTGGAGCATATTCACAAAGCCACTGACAGCGCCGATAGGCAAGCCGTCAGACTTGCGCGTCAGCGGAGGTAGCGCGTGATAGGCCCGAAAAATAAATGCTGATCCATCGATCAGATGCAGATGACAGCCTTTGCCGAACGCCATGGCGAACCCCCTAAAGATACACCTTCTACCTATACGCGGGGGCCGCGACGGTCTAGTGCGCCGCCTGAATGAAGGTCCCGTTTTGCAGGTCTTGCATCGCTTTGCGCAACTCGGCCTGCGTATTCATCACAATTGGTCCATGCCACGCGACAGGTTCCTGAATGGGACGCCCCGCTACCAACAAAAACCGCACCCCTTCAGGGCCTGCTTGCACAGTGACATCATCGCCATTGCCAAAGCGAACCAAAGTGCGGTTTCCAGTCATGTCCCGGATGTTCAATTCCTGCCCAGCAACTTCTTTTTCGACGCGAACGCCGATAGGGTTGGCGGCATCAACAAAGCTGCCTGCACCCGCAAAGACGTATGCAAATGCATTGGCCCGAGTATCAACCGGCAAGGTCTTGCGACCATTCGGCGGGATCGACACATCGAGGTATAGCGGGTCTGCCGCAATGCCGTCTACGGGCCCGGTCTTGCCCCAGAATTTCCCCGTAATGATTTTCACACGGGTACCATCATCATCGATAATTTCCGGCACGTCGCTTCCTGCGATATCCTGATAGCGCGGTGCAGTCATTTTCAAAGAAGAAGGCAAGTTCGCCCAAAGCTGGAAACCATGCATCTGGCCGGTAGCATTTCCCTTTGGCATTTCCTGATGCAGAATTCCTGACCCAGAGGTCATCCACTGCACCGATCCGGCGCCCAAAGTGCCGCGATTGCCCAGCGAATCGCCATGTTCAACTTCACCCTCGAGCACGTAAGTAATCGTCTCGATTCCGCGATGCGGGTGCCAGGGAAAACCGCGCTCGTAGTGGGCGGGAATATCGTTGCGGAAATCATCCAACAACAAGAACGGATCACTCTCGGTCGGATCACCAAAGCCGAAAACGCGGTGCAGATGCACGCCTGCGCCTTCCATTGTCGGCTGGGCATGGGTGGTTTGGGTCACAGGACGGAAAGTCATCGCAGGCTCCTTAACTGGTTAAGAAACATATAGCCCAGACGAACTTCTGCGCATATGCGCAGCCGCGAACAATATCTGTGCGGCAGGCTCAGACTTTGCCTTCAAAGTCCTTGTGAACCAACTTAGCGTCACAATATGGGCATTCAATCCAACCGTGTTCGTTGGGGATTTGCAGCCAGACACGTGGGTGACCCAACGCGCCGTCGCCGCCATCACAGGCCACGCGCCAATCGTGAACAATCTTCGTCTCGGGTGCCGGTGTGGACATGATCTTCCTTGTCTGGTTGCCGTGGGCCAGTGCCCAGCTTAGATGAGATATAACATACCGCAGGTGCGGCACGGGGGAAAGACCAGCATGACCGACAATGCCATAGAAATTCAGGGCCTGAAAAAGACCTACGCTGCAACCAAACGCAGCGAAGCAAAAGAGGCGCTAAAGGGCATCGACCTGAACATTCCGCGCGGGTCGATCTTTGGTTTGCTGGGGCCGAATGGTGCCGGAAAGTCCACGTTAATCAACATCTTGGCTGGTTTGGTCGTCAAGTCGGCAGGATCGGTGAAAATCTGGGGATTTGACCAAGACAAAAACCCGCGCCAATCCCGCGCTGCGATCGGGATTATGCCGCAAGAACCGCATCTTGACCCATTCTTTACCCCCGCCGGATCACTTGACGTGCAAGCGGGGCTATATGGCGTTCCGAAATCACAACGCAAAACCAAAGAAATCCTCGAACTTATCGGACTGACCGACAAGGCAAACGCTTACGCACGGTCGTTGTCGGGTGGGATGCGGCGCAGGCTTTTGTTGGGCAAAGCACTTGTCCACTCCCCCCAGATCCTCGTGCTCGACGAACCGACCGCTGGCGTGGATATCGAGCTGCGCAATCTGCTGTGGCAGAACGTGCGCAAACTGAACGAAGACGGCATGACGATCATCCTGACGACCCACTACCTCGAAGAAGCCGAAGAAATGTGCGACGACATCGCCATCATCAACCACGGCGAAGTCATTATCCGCGATAGCACAAAAAACCTGCTTGGAAGGCTGGACAGCAAGACACTCGTGATCACACCCGACAGTGTGGCCGACTTACCTGTGCTGCCAGATACGATTACAGGCAAAAAACAAGCCGACGGCACGCTTAGCTTTACTTACCAAACCGGTGTCACACCCGCCGAACAAATTCTGTCATTGGTGCGGGATGCCGGAATCACAATCAAAGACGTCAAAACGCAAGAAGCGCATCTTGAAGATGTCTTCCTTTCACTGACTTCAGGTCGCTAAGGCGGCGAATTCCGACCCCGATGTGATCTTTGCCAAAGGCACCACGTTTAGTCAGCCAACATGCGCCCCAAAGGACGGCCACCCATAATGTGCATGTGATAATGCGGCACATCCTGAACGCCGTGCATGCGGGTGTTGGACACAGCCCGAAACCCGTCGTCCAAATCTGAAATCCGGCAAACCTCTGCAATCGCTTGGAAAAAACCTGCCTGCTCTTCAGGTGAACCATCACGCGCGAAATGATCCAAGCTCACGTATGGCCCTTTGGGAACGACCAACACATGCACAGGGGCCTGGGGGGCGACATCCGCAAAGGCAAGCGCGACATCGTTTTCGTACACGGTTTTGCTGGGTATTTCTCCGCGCAGGATTTTAGCAAAGATGTTTTGATCGTCGTAGACGTATTCCATGAGAATCCTCAATCAACAAAAAGGTGGGGGGTTTGAGCCAAGTCGCGCGCAACCTCAGGTGACACAGTCAGGAATTGAGCGATCGCGGCGGCGTTCTCTTCAATGCTCGCGTTCTCACGCAGACGTTTTGCATCACTGAATTCCGCGTCCCGTATCGCGTCGCGTTCAAAGACCATGTCATTGCGGATCGTGGGCAATAGGCGTTCTATCGTCGCTTGCGTGGTTTGTTCGCCAGCAAGACCGACGCGTTTTGCGTGACCCACCAGATATTCATCATCGAAATTACATTCGATCTCAAGCAAGCGAACGGTCGCTTTGTCAGAATGAAAATCCGCAATCAGATCAAGGCTCGCAGTATCAAGGCAAATCACCAAACGGTCGCTTTCGAAATGATCAAACAACATGCGCATCATGGCACGGCCATGGCGGCCACGCTTTTGCAGTGATGTTTCGATCCCGCCTAGATCAGGCAATGGGGTGTCATCTTCGTTGAAAAGATACTGCAGCGCGGGCACATCGGTTTGCGCGTTGATCGCCGCAACCAAACGTTTGGCTACATGCCACTTCTTGCACGCAATAATCATCAATTCGCGACTACGGCCCAGCGTAGTCTCGCGTTCCCAGAACCGTTGTGCAAATCGACGTCCAACCCGCCCGCGTTCCGTCAGGAATTGAAACAGCTTGCGGCCCTCGTCGGTGACGTCGAAATCCATTCGGTCGCTTGCATAAAGCGCGCCAAGGTTTTCGCGCAAATCGTCCGCTTCAACGCTAATCTTGCGGGCAAAAAGGCCATTCTGCCCCAGCAGAAGGTCAAAATGGTCGTTATAAAACGTGATCGGCATCCCGTAATCCGAGAACATCAAGAACGTCAGCGTCCGGTTTTCGATCTCGCGTCCGGGAACGAGGTGTCGCACCAACGTCTGGAAAAAAGTCTCGTCAGGTATCCAAGTCGTCTTAAAGAACCGCATGACATCGCGGCGTTCTTTGGTAAAGGCAAGAACCGCCTCGATCGTTTGGCGACGCAGGCACCACCACTGGCTGCCAATCATCACCTGGATATCTTGCGGAATTTCTCGTGTGATATTCAATTTCTGTTGCAGGCCAAGTGCTGCATAAAAGCGGAACTTCTGGGTTCGCTCATTGAAAAAATGGCGGTAGATCAGGCGTTCTTCACGAAAACCGGTCTTGATCCAGTTGCTGTCGAAAAAGTCGTAGCTTTCGATATAGTCAACGTCATTGTGATCCAGCATCTGATGGGCAAACTGCGCCGATTTGATTGGCATACAGTCGCCAGACACCATGTAGAAATGCGTGGCCCGCGCAAATGCGTCTGTGGCGGCTTCAACGGCGTTAAGCGTCGCCTGTACAAGGCTCCATTCACCCCAACCGCATTTGACGCGCCGCTTGGCAAACGCAACATTAGGGTTATCTGAAAGGCCTTCTTGAATTGCACGATAGTCGTCAGCCGACGCCGATCCATCAAAATGGATCGCAACGTAGTCGCCCGCTGCAGTCAATTGCGTTGCCTGCGTGACAATCGCCGCAGGGTTCTTATGACAAAGAAGAATAAAGGCTATTCTTGCCATCGTTTTTCCACAGACCCTGTTTTTCAGTTGCGCCAGAGACGTCATAGCGCGAACAGTCATTGAAGTTACAGTGTTTCTTTGTTCTTATTTCCGACAAGAGCAGAGTACTAAATTTTGGAGTTTACTGCGTGGCGAATTTTCCAGGGACATGGATGACCACAAGCGAAAGCATGGTGTACCGCGTGGTGCCCAAATGTGCGTGTTCGTCTATTGGTCAGATTATGTATTATTCCGACCATGGCCGTTTTTTTGACGGCGATATACATGACGCAAAAACCGACATTCACAAATGGGCGATTGATGGAAGCCAACCCCTGATTGCGAACACTGTCGCTAACCATTCAAGCTATACGTTCACTTGCGTCCGTAACCCTTATACGCGGATATTATCCTCGTTTTTCGACAAAATCTGCGGCGTTCAGCGCAATGGTAAATACTACCGTGGCAATCTTGTTCCGCTTCTTGTTCAAAAATACGGGATTGAAGTCGGCGATCCGGACAATGGATTTGAATTTGACCAGATTGAAAGCTTCCGCCGCTTCTTGTTGTTTGCGCGGGATACCATCCGGTGGCGTCGCCCGATGGAGCCCGACATCCACTGGTCTGCAATGTCCGGCCATATCTCGACGTTCATTGTGAACGGTGGGCGCTACGACAAGATTTTCTGGACTGAAAAATTCAACGAAGGCATGCAGGACGTATTGGACAATACAAATACGGCCCATGCGATTGATCTGGCCACGATCCCACGCTTTAACGAAAGCGAAGGTCATGGACCCAAACGGGCACATCCGGTGGCCGACTACTTCGATGACCTTTCGATGCATTTGGTCTACGAGATGTACAAAAAGGACTTCAATATTTTTAAGTACGATTTTGAAAACCCTGCAAACAAAATGCCGATTGGTGAAATCGATCTTGAGGAAGTCCACGCGAAACTGGGTCAGTAACTTTCACTGAGGGTCTTTGGTGTGACGTTCAAGCCAACCGCGTTGGATTGTCTGGTCTTTAAATTTATCCGAACGTCCCGAAGGGATCATTTCCTTTTCATCCTCGACGGCCAGACTTCCTGACTTAGTTATGTCGGTAGCAACCGATAAGGAAATCAGTTTATGTCAGTCGTCTTGATCTTAGGCAGCGGGCCCAATGTGGTCGCGTCGCGCGATTGGCCGCGTGACCATTTCGACCGGATCATTGCGATTAACAACGCGTGGGCGGTGCGACCTGATTGGGATGATCTGATACACCCTGATGATTTTCCGACATCAAAAATGCCACCCCGTTTGAAGCCAGACCAGCGCATCATTCGTGCAGCAGATTACGTGCCACTTCAAAATACATTTGGCGGATTTGTCTACGCTGGTGGCACGATGGCCTTTACTGCAAGCTATTGGGCTTTGGCTGCACTAAAGCCCAAAGTCATTGCCGTAATGGGATGCGACATGGTTTATGATGACACACAGAAAACCCATTTTTACGGCAAAGGAACGGCTGATCCGTTGCGAAAGGACGTAACCTTGCGTTCGCTTGAGGCAAAGTCAGCCCGCCTGATGGCGCTTGCGGCCCGGCAGGGCTGCGCCATGGTGAACTTGTCCCAGGACCCAAGCCGGCTTGTCTTTCCTAGGGGGACACTGGATGGTTTGACGGATATCCAGCCAAGTTCTTACAACGAAAGGGCTGTATCAAAGGCCCTCATCCAAGAGGCAGCGCTGGATTATTACGTGCCGTCGGGAAAATACTGGAAAGAAGAATCCCGCTTTGACACAACCGCCATCGACGCGCTGGACGCGCTTTGGCTTACAGCAACCCCTGCGCCTTAAAGATCGCTTTCAAATCTGCCTCGGGCCGCGCCCCGATATGGCTAATGACTTCGGATGCAGCAAGGTTGCCCATCTTGCCACAGGCTTCCAGATCATGCCCGTTGCTCAACCCCCAAAGGAACGCACCCGCAAACAGATCGCCGGCCCCAGTTGCGTCAACGATCTTTGTCGGCACAGCCGGAACATGCCAACGCTGGCCTTCCGAAAGGATATGCACCCCGTGTTCACTATCCGTGCAAGCAACGATATCGACATGGGACGCAGCCTGCGCCAATGCACCGTCAAAGTCCTCGGTTTCGTACATCGACAGCATCTCGGCGCGGTTGCAAAACAAAAGGTCAACGTGATCGCGGACCATATCGCGGAATGCGTCGCGGTGGCGCCCGATGCAGAATGGATCAGACAGCGTAATCGACACACGCCCGCCCGCGCCCTTGCATGCGTCAATTGCTTTCGCAAAGGCCGCGTGGCTTTCGGGGCCATCGAAACGGTAGCCTTCCAGATATATCCATTCGGCTTGCGCCATCTGTTCGGTATCGATGTCGTCGGGCGACAAGAACTCTGTCACGCCAAGATAGGTGTTCATTGACCGTTCCCCATCGGGCGTGACGATCACAATGCAGCGGCCTGTTTCAGCCACTTCCGACTTTGGCGCTAGGGCAGTTTCATAGACTGCCCCTTGGGCGCGCAGATCATGGGCAAAGATCGCGCCAAGTTGGTCGTCTTTGACTTTGCCAACATAAGCTGTACGTCCGCCCAAATGCGCAATCCCTGCAATCGTATTTGCCGCTGATCCACCACTGATTTCTTTGGCAGGTCCAACGCGGGAATAAAGATCAACCGCGCGGTCCATGTCGATCAACTGCATGATGCCCTTTTGCACGCCTGCTTCCGCCAAAAACGCATCTTCGGCCCGCGCGAGCACGTCCACCATCGCATTGCCGATCCCGACAACCTGAAACTTCTTCATAGGTTCTTATCCTCAAACATACATAGGTCGCGGACCAAACAGGCCGCGCATTTAGGTTTTCGCGCAACGCAAACGTAGCGGCCATGCAAAATCATCCAGTGATGCGCATGAAGTTGAAAATCGGCGGGCACATGGTCTTCAATCGCGCGTTCAACCGCGTCGACATCTTTGCCGGGTGCAACCCCGCTGCGATTACCAAAGCGGAAAATATGTGTATCTACGGCCTGCGCAGGCTGGCCCCACCACATGTTCAGAACCACATTCGCCGTTTTGCGCCCGACACCGGGCAATGACTGCAATGCAGCACGGGAATTAGGAACTTCGCCACCGTATTCATCGACCAAAAGCTGGCTCATCTTGATGACGTTCTTCGCCTTTTGGCGGAACAGTCCGATGGTCTTGATGTGCTCGGTCACACCCTCAAGCCCCAGATCGAGCATTTTTTGCGGCGTATCCGCGATCTTGAACAGTTCGCGTGTCGCCTTGTTCACGCCTGCATCGGTGGCCTGCGCCGACAACGCCACTGCCACAACCAGCGTGTAAACATTGACATGTTCAAGCTCGCCTTTGGGTTCGGCCTCTGCCGCTTGGAACCGTTCAAAGATCTCGCGGATGGTATGATAATCAAGCTGTTTTGCCATGCAAACGGGTATGCCCTTAGACACCAAAGGGGGCAAGCGTCAGATGCGCAATTTTCGGGTCGCGTGGATCGGGTCGACCCCCTAAGTTCAACGCATGGAACAAAACGAAACATATCATTACCAAGTGATGCGCCGCGCAATCGAGGCGATTGATGCCGCAGGCGACAGCCCGATGACCTTGGCCGATCTGGCCGCGGACATGAACATGAGCCCTGCGCATTTCCAGCGGCTCTTTTCGTCATGGGTGGGTGTGTCGCCAAAACGCTATCAACAGTACTTGACCCTCGCGCATGCCAAGACCTTGCTGCGCGACCGTTTCACGACGCTCGAAACAGCGCATGCAGTGGGCCTTTCCGGCAGCGGACGCTTGCATGATCTTTTCGTGCGCTGGGAAGCTATGAGCCCGGGCGACTATGCACGCGACGGCGCAACTTTAGAAATCTACTGGGGCTGGTTTGAAAGCCACTTCGGCCCCGCGTTAGTCATGGGAACGGACCGCGGCCTCTGCGGCTTGGCATTCGCCGCAGAGGCAGGACCGGAACCTGCGATGACAGACCTGAAATCACGTTGGCCCAAGGCCGTCTTTATCGAAGACAAAGCTTTCCTGCGCGATTGGGCCACAGCCGCCCTTGGCATGACAGGCGAGACGCAGTTGCACATGATAGGTGCGCCTTTTCAGCTTAAGGTATGGGAGGCATTGCTGACCATTCCGTCTGGCCATGTCACGACCTATTCCGAGATTGCACAATCTATCGGGAAACCCAAAGCCGTGCGCGCAGTTGGAACCGCCGTAGGGCGCAATCCAGTGAGTTGGCTGATCCCCTGCCACCGCGCATTGCGCAAGTCAGGTGCCTTGGGCGGGTATCACTGGGGCCTACCGGTCAAACGGGCCATGCTTGCGTGGGAATCCGCGCGCGTCGATGCGCAGCCACCGCAAGCGTGATTGGTGGGCGGAAGTTGACCTATTGTCGGCGCGTTATTGGATAACACAACGCAAAGGTCTATAGATTGCCCTATGAAGCCTGCGCGACATGCGCACCCATATCAAATGGAATCATAACTATGACTTTTAGAAAACTACCCCTTGTCCTTGCTGCATCTGCAATGACGTTCGTCGCCGCCTGTGACGCAAACGGGCCAAACCAAAGCCAGAACACTCAGCAAGGCGCATTGATTGGTGCTTTGGGTGGTGCTGCTGTTGGCGCGATTGCAAACCGCAATGACGACCGTCGCGGTCGCAATCAGGCTGTGTTGCTCGGCGCGGCTTTGGGTGCTGGTGCTGGTGCTGCAATCGGCAACAACCTCGACAAGCAAGCCGAAGAACTTCGCCGCAGCCTTCGCAGCGACGTAGGTGTATCGAACAATGGCAGCAACCTTGTTGTTGTTCTTAGCCAGGACCTGCTGTTCGCGACGAACAGCACATCCGTTTCTGGCACATCGCAGAACGAATTGCTGACTGTGGCAAACTCGCTGAACCGCTATCCAAACACGACTGTGAACGTGATTGGCCATACCGATAACGTCGGTGATGCAGCCTTTAACCAGGACTTGTCAGAGCGTCGCGCACGCGCTGTTGCAAACATCCTGCTTAACGGTGGCGTTGCTTCCTCGCGCGTCCGTGCAATCGGCGCCGGTGAAAATCAGCCAATCGCGTCGAACCTGAACGCCTCTGGCCGCCAGATGAACCGCCGTGTTGAGATCATCATCACACCAAACTAAGCAATCCAAACAGATTGCCGAAGAAAGGGGTCGCAGAAATGCGGCCCCTTTTGTGTTGTGAATACATGCTGTTGGTCATATAAATTTACCAATAAAGCGTGGTAATTGAATGCCTTTTGAACCCATCCAACAAGAAAAACTGTCCTACGGCGTGATCCGTCAGATCGAAGGATTGATCCTGCGCGGCATCCTTCGCCCTGGGGAACGCCTTCCGTCAGAACGCGAGTTGAGCGAACGCATGAGCGTCTCGCGGCCATCTCTGCGTGAAGCGTTGGGGGAACTCCAAGAGCGCGGTTTACTGACCTCCAAAGCGGGTGCAGGCGTCTATGTTGCGGATGTGCTGGGCTCTGCCTTTGCGCCCGCGCTGGTGAAATTGTTTTCGACCCATGACAAGGCGGTCTTTGACTACATCAGCTTCCGCCGCGACATGGAAGGGTTGGCCGCAGAACGCGCAGCACGGTTCGCCAGCGACACTGATCTAAAGGTTATCAATACAATTTTTGAAAAGATGGAGGCCGCCCATCAAAAGCGGAACCCCGCAGACGAAGCCCATCTGGACGCAAACTTTCACCTCTCGATTATAGAGGCCAGCCATAATGTGATCATGCTCCATATGATGCGGTCGATGTATGAACTTCTGCGCGAAGGCGTTTTCTACAATCGAACAATCATGTTCAAACAACGGATGACGCGTGATGCGCTTCTCGAACAGCACCGGACAATCAACACGGCATTGCAGGAACGTGATCCCGCGGCCGCACGTGCAGCAGTCGAGAACCATCTGAATTTTGTTGAGATAGCCCTGTCTGACCAGCAAAAGGCAGACAGCAACGAAGCCTTTGCCCAACGCCGTTTGGAACACGAAGCCAAAGGTTAGACGGCAGAATGAAAAAGGCCCGGCCGTCTTGCGACAACCGGGCCAAAATTTAACAAAGCAAACTGTGTTAGTGCAGCTTTTCGCCGACAATCACGATTGAATCGTCGATCGAAGCACCGGCAGACTTTGCGTCCATCTGGCTTGCGATCACATCTTTTGCAGCAGCAACAGCAACCAGAATCGCCTGATCACGAACATCTTTGACTGCAGCGGCATGTGCGCTGGCAATCTGGTCTTCAGCACCGGCAAGGCGGCGCGTGATCGACTTTTCGATATCTGCTTTTGCGGCTTTGGCAGCGTTTGTTGCCTCTTCCTTAGCGGCAGCAACGATCCGGTCAGCCTGTTCCTGAACTTCTTTTTGCTTGCGCTCATAAGTAGCCAACAATGACTGCGCTTCTTCACGCAGTGCTTTGGCCTCATCTAGTTCGGCTTTAATGCTGTCAGCGCGCTTGTCCAACATGCCGCCCAAAAGGCCAGGGACCTTGTAGTACAGCAATATTCCGACAAAAAGCGCGAAGGCGACAGTGACGACAAAATCAGTGTTGCCAAGCGAAAAGAACGGCTTGTCACCAGCAGCCAGCGCTGGGCTGGCAGCAAGTGCGAAAAGGGACGGGAGTAGAATTCTCATGGTTTACCCTTTCATCCGTGCTGTCACCGCAGCAGTGATTGTCTTTGCGTCAGCCTTACCGCCCAATGCAGCAACCAATTCCTTGGCTGTGTCTTTGGCGACAGCGGTCACGCTTTTCACAGCAGTTGCGCGGATCTCGCCAATGGCGGCCTCGCTTTCGGCTGTCTTGGCTGCGATCTGCGCGTCGGCTTTCTGAAGCTCGACATCCAGTGCAGCTTGCATCTCTGCTTTTGCTTCGGCCACGATCTTTTGTGCCTCGGCGCGGGCGTCCAAAAGTGCCTGTTCATAGGCAGCTTCGGCTTCGGCCGCTTTATTCTTCAGCTCTTCAGCTGCGGCAATATCGTTTGTGATTGTGCCGGAACGCTCTGCCAGAACCGCACCGATGCGGGGAAGAGCGATGCGTGACATCACAAAGTAGATTGCGATCAGAGTGACCAACAACCAGAAAATCTGGTTTGGCATCCAATCCGCGCAAAGCTGCGGCATACCAAGGGCGGAGCCCCCTGCATCTACGCAAACGCCTGCGACGGTTTCGTGTGTTTCTGTTGCCATGATGGCCCCCGAATACCTTGATGTTTCACTGACCAACGCGAAAATCTCCGCGTCGATCAGCCGTAAGGATATGGGTCGTTCTTAGACTGCGAACATCAGCAGAAGCGCGACGAGGAACGCGAAGATCCCCAGTGCTTCGGCGAATGCCAGACCAATGAACAATGTTGCTGTTTGACCAGCAGCGGCAGATGGGTTGCGCAGTGCGCCAGCCAAGTAGTTGCCAGCAACTGTACCAACACCGATAGCGGCAGCGCCGGAACCGATTGCAGCCAGACCAGCGCCGATGTGTGCGAGTTCGCCTTCCATGTGAATTCTCCTTACGATTGGAAGTTGAGTGTACGGTGGGCCACGCCCACCAAACCTTTTTAGTGAGCGGGGTGAAGCGCGTCCTTCAAGTAAACGCACGTCAGAATTGTGAAGACATAGGCCTGAATTCCACAGACCAGAATTTCGAGACCGTAGATGGCAACGATACCAACGATCGCCACAGGGCTAACAAGCGTCAGAGCAGCAAAGCCCGCGAACACTTTCAGAACCGCGTGACCCGCCATGATGTTGCCAGCCAAACGAATGGAGTGGCTTACAGGGCGCACGAAATAAGAGATAACCTCGATAACTGCGATGATCGGGCGCAAGATCGCCGGCGCGTCTTTCATCCAGAACAACCCGAGGAATGCAGGGCCGTTCAGTACGAAGCCAAGGATCGTCACCGCAAAGAACACACCGAAACCAAGGATCGCGGTAATCGCGATCATCGAAGTGGGCGAATAAGACATCGGGATCAAAGCAAGGTAGTTCGAGAACAGGATGAACACGAACAGTGTCATGATGTATGGGAAATATTTGACGCCATCTTTGCCGCAAACATCTTCAACCATCTTGTAAATAAAGCCGTAAGCAAGTTCACCCAGCGACTGAACGCGGGTTGGAACAACTGCGCGACCGCGGCTACCGATGGCAAACAATGCAACAATGCACAAAAGCGCGATGCCCAGCCAAAGTGTCACGTTCGTTGGTGTGTACCAGCTGACCGCACCGTCACCAAACAGTGGTTTGACGATAAACTGATCCAATGGGTGAAATACTAGACCACCTGTTTTTTCTTCAGCCACGCGCGTCGCCCTCTTCTTTTGCAGCTTCAAGCTGCTTTCTTTGCACTTCTTTAGCCGATCGCATCATGGTCAAGACACCAGCCGCGAGGCCCAGGAATATAAACAGCACCAGAAATATCGGCATGGTTCCAAACAAGGTATCCAGCCCGTATCCGATGCCAAAGCCGATCCCAAGACCAGCCACCAGCTCTATCACCATCCGCCATGCAAGCTGTGCCTGCGAATAATGTTCTTCCGAATGGTGCTTCACCTCTGTCGGCGCTTTGAGCGCTGCAATTTTCGCTTCAAGCGCCTTTAGGCGGTCAGCGTCATGCGGATCAGACATCAGTTTTGTCCCCTCGGAAGGTTGCCAGAGGTCTATGGTGGGACCATATCAGAGTCAAGAAGACGTTTCATCACCGTTCTTTCATTAAAATCAACAGCTTGACGTTGCTACTCTTGGATAAATTCGACCAGTTTCGTGCGCGAAACCCCTAATTTGATATTCAACCAAGTGGTTGACGTTTCCAGCCCTACCCGCTTAATCGCAGCTATGACCATGCAACTAGATCAGGTTTTCTCTGCTTTGGCCGACCCGACCCGTCGGGCGATCTTGGCGATGTTGCTCGAAGACGACATGGCCGTCACGGACGTGGCCGAGCCTTTCGAGGTGTCGCTGGCCGCGATATCCAAACACTTGGGCGTGTTGTCTGCCGCGAAACTTATCAGCCAGGAAAAACGCGGGCGGGTGAAATGGTGCAAGCTAGAACCAGACGCACTGCGGTCCGCTTCGGTCTGGATGCAAGCGTTTGGTCAGATGGAACCCGTTGATCTTGATGCCTTCGAGGCGTTCTTGGCACAACAACTTGAAGAATGACCGCCTAGCAGTCCATCGCCTTGATACTGTCTTTTAGGAACCGCAGAAACGTTTGCACTTTTGTTGTACGGTGCAAATCAACATGGGTGACAATCCATAGCGGGGCTGACCATTCTTCGCGGCTGGGAATGACTTCGGTCAAGGCGGCATTTCTTGCAGCCTCTTGTGACGTCACAAACCCGATCCCCGCACCTGCCAGTATCGCATCTTGCATGTTGCGGTTGTCGGTTGTGCGGAAAACATACGCATCATCAGGTACAATATCCCGTAGCCACCGCGCAAAAGGCGCACGGCTTTGCGCGCTATCTGGGCCTACAAAGAAATGGTTCTTAAGATCATCTTCATCTTTGGGCATGCCATGCCGCGCGATGTAAGCTTCTGACGCGACAAGCGCCATCTGCTGCTGCATGAAAGGTTGCACAACGTTGTCCGGTTCTTCTGGCATGCTGCCGGCCCGAATAGCGACATGCGCCTCACCATATTCCAACCGAAACAAACGGTCGCCCGTGCGGTACCGAATACGCAAGTCCGGATGCGCAGCCTGAAATGCGACCAAAATCGGCGTCAACATCGGCGAAGCGCTTTCCAAGGACGTGACGGCCAGATCCCCAGACACGCCCTCGCCCTGCCCTTTGATCCGCCCTGCCAACTGGGTAAACTGATCATCAGTTGCTTGGGCGACCTGCAACAAATCCTGCCCCGCCTCGGTCGCGGTATACCCGCGTGCGTGTCGCTGAAACAGTTTGACGCCCAAACGCTGCTCTAGCGCATCAATATGACGGATCACAGTTGCATGGTGAACACCCAGTTCATCTGCGGCACCACTCACGGTCCCACGGCGCGCCACTTGAAAAGCAGTTCTGATTTCGTCCCAATTATCCATCGGTCATCCTGTGCGCTGATAAACATACGCTGTGGAAATTCAGCCATTTCGTTCGTCAATGCAAGGGCATAGTTCCTGACCAACACCGCAAAGGAGCATTCACATGACAACGGTTCTGCACATTAACGCCTCCGGTACAATCGACGGCTCAGTTAGTCGCGAAGCAACGGCCAAACTTCTGACAGGGCTGGACCCGACGCGTGTTATCACACGCGACTTGGCCGCAACGCCACTGCCGCAAGTAGACGCCACATGGATCACAACACGCTTGATCCCTGAAGATTTACAAACCCAAGAGCACAAAGACGTGCTGGCCTTGTCCGACGCACTGGTCGCCGAGATCAAATCCGCTGACGTGATCCTGATCGGCATGCCGATGTATAACTTTGGTATGCCCGCAGCGCTCAAGGCGTGGATCGATCTGATCGCGCGGCCCAAAGTGACATTCGCCTACACCGAAGGCGGCCCTGTTGGACTGCTGGAAGGCAAGCGCGCGGTCGTGGCGGTTGCTTCGGGTGGCGTGCCAGTCGGCGCACCGATTGATTTTGCAACACCGCATTTGCAGCAGGTCCTCAAGTTTATCGGCATCGACAACATCGAAATTCATACGGCGAAAGACGTCGTCGCAGAACTTGCCGCCTAACACTGGACAATATGCCCAGCGCACTAAGTGCTGGGCATGACACCTGCATCCCCTTTTATGACCGTCGTTCGCGCGGCACTTACATTAGCCTTCCTCTATTTCGGTCTGCGCAAGCTGGGCGGTTTCAGCACGGACGTTGCCATCTACGAGGCGATCGGCTTTGGCCAGTTTCCCCGCTACATCACCGGATCGGTAGAGGTCGCGGGCGCAGGCCTGCTGTGGCTACGCGGCTGGGAAGGTCCTGCAGGGCTCCTCTTGCTTGGTACGATGATCGTTGGACTAAGCGCTTTGCTAATTTGGGTTGGTCCACCTTACTGGCACATGCTGGTGTTGATGGTCGGTACGGCCTCGGTCGCATGGACCTACCGCGCCCAACTGATCGCCCTTGTTAAATAGCGCTTTGTTCGCTGCGGCTGTTGTTGACTCGCAGCTTTCCACGTCGTAAACGCCCCCAACACCCGGATAGCTTCAGCTTTCCGGTCCCTATTCATAGGGATCGCCCTCCGTCAGCGCGTCGCGCCCACGGGGGCTCTACTGCTTTTTACGGCGCGTACATATATACGTGTCGTACCCGAAACGAGACGAGGGCCTTGGCCAATGTTTGAAAATCTATCCGATCGCCTTTCCGGCGTCTTTGACAAGCTTACCAAGCAAGGTGCGCTGTCGGATGATGACGTCAAAACCGCACTGCGCGAAGTCCGCATCGCTTTGCTAGAGGCCGACGTGTCGTTGCCAGTGGCGCGCGATTTCATCAAAGCGGTTCAGGAAAAAGCGACCGGTCAAGCGGTCACGAAATCAATTACCCCCGGTCAGCAAGTCGTCAAAATCGTCCACGACGAACTGCGCCATGTGCTGACAGGCGACACCGATCCGGGTGCACTGAAAATCGACAACCCGCCTGCGCCGATCTTGATGGTGGGTTTGCAAGGCTCTGGTAAAACGACCACCACCGCAAAGCTGGCAAAGCGGCTGAAAGAAAAAGAAGGCAAGCGCGTCCTGATGGCGTCGCTTGACACAAACCGCCCTGCCGCGATGGAACAGTTGGCGATTTTGGGCGCCCAGATCGGCGTCGATACGTTGCCCATCGTCAAAGGCGAAGATCCGGTCGCGATTGCAAAACTCGCCAAAGTCCAAGCAAGCCTTGGCGGTTATGACGTCTATATGCTCGACACGGCAGGACGCTTGCACATTGACGCAGAACTGATCGCGCAAGCCGCTGCCGTCCGCGATGTGGCGAACCCGCGCGAGACGTTGTTGGTTGTGGACGGTCTAACCGGTCAAGACGCGGTCAACGTCGCCCAAGAGTTCGACGACAAAATCGGTGTCACCGGCGTGGTCCTGACCCGCATGGACGGCGATGGACGCGGTGGTGCGGCGCTGTCGATGCGCGCAATCACTGGCAAGCCGATCCGCTTTGTTGGTCTTGGCGAAAAGATGGACGCGCTTGAAACATTCGAGCCGGACCGCATTGCTGGCCGTATCCTTGGTATGGGCGACATTGTTGCGCTGGTCGAAAAGGCCCAAGAAACCATCGAGGCCGAACAAGCCGAACGCATGATGAAGCGCTTTCAAAAGGGTCGTTTCAACATGAACGACCTCAAGATGCAGCTCGAGCAGATGATGAAAATGGGCGGCATGGAAGGCATGATGGGAATGATGCCCGGTGCCGCAAAGATGAGCAAACAGATGGCCGCATCCGGAATGGACGACGGCATTCTCAAGCGGCAGATCGCCCTGATCAATTCAATGACCAAGAAAGAGCGCGCCAACCCCGATCTGCTAGCCGCATCGCGCAAGAAACGCATCGCCAAAGGCGCTGGCCTTGAAGTGTCAGAACTGAATAAACTGGTCAAACAACACCGCCAGATGGCCGATATGATGAAGAAAATGGGCAAAGGCGGCATGCTGAAACAAGCCATGAAAGGCATGTTCGGCAAAGGCGGCGGAATGCCAGACGGCATGCCCGACATGAACGACCCAAAGGCGATGGCAGAAGCAGCAAAAGTGCTGCAAGGCAAAATGCCCGCAGGCATGCCCGGACTTGGCGGCGGCGGCATGCAGTTGCCACCTGGCCTGTCAGGCTTCGGGAAGAAGAAATAACCAATGACACCCGCCCCGACCCTTACCACAGCGCGCCTTGAATTGCGCGGCCCTCAGAAACGGGACTTTGCGGCATTTTCCGCATGGGTCACGGGATCTGAGCGGATGTTGGCTGTGGGTGGTCAAGGGACTGCAGGGCAAGCATGGCGCGGTTTTATCGCAGGCATCGGACATTGGCAGTGGCATGGTTACGGCTTTTTCACTGTGATTGAACGCGCAACAGGATTTGCCGCTGGGCGTGTCGGCATCATCAATCACGCCGATTGGCCCGCACCAGAGCTTGCTTGGCATATGTTCGACGGGTTTGAAGGGCGGTCGTATGCGTTTGAAGCCGCCTGCGCTGTGCGCGACTGGGCAGGGCGGACGCTTGGTTTGGCGCCTCTGATCTCGATGATCGCGCCTGCAAATACACGTTCACTTGCGCTGGCGACCAGATTGGGCGCGGTCGAGGACCGTCGGGATACCGTGGACGATGAACATGTCATCGTTTTCCGGCACCTGTCCTTTGACGACCCACGCGCCGAAGCCCAAGCGGCGGGGGCAATCACATGACCCCGACATTGCACACTGAACGCCTGACATTGCGTCCCTACTTGCGGGATGATTTCGACACCTATGCCACCTTTATGGCCAGCGACCGCGCTGTTCACATGGATGGACCGCTGAGCCGTGACAAGGCGTGGGCCTGGTTTACAAATGATGTGGCCACTTGGGCGCTTTACGGCTTTGGGACACTCGCGATCGAAATGGACGGCAAACTTGCTGGCGGCGCAGGCCTTGTGCATCCGCCTCATTTTCCAGAACCCGAATGTGGCTGGTTCATCTATGACGGTTTCACTGGACTGGGCCTTGCGGCTGAAGCAGGACGCGCGATCATTGATTATAGCTTTGCGACAACAGAACTAGACACAGTTGTCAGTTACATCAGCGAAGGCAATGCTGCGTCGATCCGCGTCGCAGAACGTTTGGGCGCCACGCTAGATCCAGCTGCGAAAGCCCCCGAAGCTATGGGTACGCTCGTTTACCGCCACACACCGAATTCCCTGCAAAGGAGTGTCTCATGACTGACCCTGTCAGACTGGCCGCGGATATCCTCAAGGAACACCGCAAAAGCATCGACCGGCTTGATGCCATCCTCGTCTATACGCTGGGCGAACGGTTCAAGCACACGCAGGCCGTTGGCCGGCTCAAGGCCGAACACGACCTGCCCCCATCCGATCCCGCGCGCGAAGAAACCCAGATTGCGCGGCTCACCGACCTTGCAGATCAGGCCGATCTCGACCCTGAATTTGCCAAGAAATTCCTGAATTTCATTATTCAGGAAGTCATCCAACACCACAAACAACACCAATCGTAAGGTGGATCTTGATCCACCAAACCCCCACCATCTTTAAGGAGAATATCTGATGGCTATGAAAATCCGTTTGGCCCGTGGCGGCTCTAAGAAGCGTCCATTCTATGCAATCGTGGCAACTGACAGCCGCATGCCACGCGATGGCCGCTTCATCGAGAAGCTGGGCACATATAACCCAATGCTGCCAAAAGACAGCGAAGAGCGCGTAAAAATGAACATGGAGCGCATCAAGTATTGGCTTGGTGAAGGCGCACAGCCAACTGACCGTGTATCGCGTATGCTGGAAGCTGCAGGCGAATTGCCGAAGAAAGACCGCAGCAACCTGAAAAAAGGTACACCTGGCAAAGCTGCTAAGGCACGTGCTGACGAAAAAGCTGCCAAGGCGGCTGCGGCTGCAGAAGCGGCAAACGCACCAGCAGAAGAAGCACCTGCAGTCGAAGAAGCAGCAGCTGAAGAGTAAAGACTTTTGTGCGGTCCCGGGATTTCCTTGGGCCGCACCACCCCCCCTAACCGGACACATCCATGTTCCGCTTGTTGCGCACCCTCATTCTCGTGATGATCGCTTTTATCGCGGGCATGCTTTATGAGCGTGAAGGCAGTCAGGACATCTGCCAAAATGGCGGTGGATTGTGGATCGAAAACATCTGCGTTGGACCGGAGTTTACAAAATGACTAATCGCGTGATCGTAGGCACCATCGGAGGTGCATTTGGCGTTCAGGGCGAAGTCCGTCTCAAGTCGTTTTGCGCTGACCCGCAAGCTATTGCAGATTACGCCCCCCTTTATACCGAAGATGGCAAAGTCTTTGCACAGCTTGTGCTGACTGGCCAACTCAAGAACGGATTTACCGCCCGCATTGACGGCGTGATCAGCAAAGAAGATGCCGATCTTTTGCGTAATGTGGATCTTTATGCCGACCGCGCTGTGATGCCGTCGCTGCCAGATGATGAATACTATTATACTGATTTAATGGGACTGACGGTCGTTGATACCGGCGGAACCATATTGGGCACGGTCAAGAACGTGATGGACCACGGCGCTGGTGATTTACTTGAAGTCATCATGCCCGGTCAATCTGACACGATCCTGTTGCCGTTTACCAAAGCGGCCGTTCCGACGGTTGATCTGACGGCCAAACGCATTGTCGCCGACCCACCCGAAGGGTTGTTTCCAGATGCAACCGCGTAGCCCATGGCGGCTGATATGACCAAACCCCCACGCTCTGCTGGCCGCATCGCTGTCCAAGCTACTGTCAAACCGCGCGAGTTGATGACCGATACACCGGACATCGCGGGGATTTGGACGGCCAAGATCATCACGCTGTTTCCGCAAGCCTTTCCAGGTGTTTTGGGCGAAAGCCTGACAGGTAAAGCGTTGAAGGACGGTTTGTGGCAAATGCAAACCTACGACCTGCGCAGTTACGGGATCGGCAAACATCGCAATGTGGATGATACCCCCGCAGGTGGTGGTGCCGGCATGGTGCTGCGTGCGGACGTTCTGGAACAGGCGATCATGGATGTGCATCGCACGACACGCGGTGTCGCCCCATTGGTCTATCTATCGCCGCGCGGTCGCCGCTTTGATCAACAAATGGCGCAAAACTGGGCGCGTGCTGATGGGGTTACCTTGCTGTGTGGCCGGTTTGAGGGCGTCGATGAACGCATCCTTCAGCACTACAACATCCAAGAAGTCAGTCTTGGTGACTTTGTTATGACCGGCGGAGAGATCGCAGCGCAAGCCATGATTGACGCCACTGTCCGCTTGCTGCCCGGCGTGCTGGGCAATGCAGACAGTGCTGTCGAAGAAAGCTTGTCTGCGGGCCTGCTGGAACATCCGCAGTACACCAAACCTGCAGAGTGGCAGGGGCTGCCGATTCCCGAAGTCTTACTATCGGGCAACCACGCCAAGATCGCGGAATGGCGTAAGCAAATGTCTCTGAAAATCACCAAAGAGCGGCGCCCCGATCTTTGGGCAGCACTACATCCCGGTGATAAGGATAGCGGGTCCAAAGGGCCTTGATCGTAAGGGCCGTTGGGCCTATACGGCCACAACTTGGGTCGGTTCGCTGATTCCGGGTGTTGGTTTATGGATGAACCGGAATAACGATTGCACTTTTCGTGGGTGCGCCATCGCCGTGAATTTCAAACGACCACAATAACAGATGATGACGCACCTCTGGCGGGCGGTTTAACCGGACCCGGGTAACGACACAGAGCTCTACGGCACGCAAGAAACATTGCGGAAAACCGCAAGCATTTTTAAAGGAGCGTTTCAGATGGACCTGATCGCACAACTCGACGCGGAGCAGCTTGCTTCGTTGGGGCATGACCTGCCCGATTTCAGAGCGGGTGACACTATCCGCGTTGGTTACAAAGTAACCGAAGGCACGCGCAGCCGTGTACAGAACTACGAAGGCGTTTGCATCGCTCGCAAGAACGGCAAAGGCATCGCTGGTTCATTCACAGTGCGTAAGATTTCATTCGGCGAAGGTGTGGAGCGTGTATTCCCGCTGCATTCCACAAACATCGACAGCATCACCGTGGTTCGCCGCGGTCGCGTGCGTCGCGCCAAGCTGTACTATCTGCGTTCACGTCGTGGTAAGTCCGCACGTATCGCAGAAGCCACCAACTACAAAGCGCCTACCGGCGCGTCAGCATAAGGGTTGCCGTCATGAAAAAAGATACGCATCCAGATTACCACATCATCGACGTCAAAATGACTGACGGCACGGTTGTTCAAATGAAATCCACTTGGGGCAAAGAGGGTGACACAATGTCGCTCGACATCGACCCATCCGTGCACCCTGCATGGAACGGTGGCTCCACCCGTCTTATGGACGCCGGTGGCCGTGTGTCCAAGTTCAAGAACAAATACGCTGGTCTTGGCTTCTAAGACTGCGGGCGGGCTTTGGTCTGCCACACTGCGAATTGAAACGCCGTCCCTTATTGGGGCGGCGTTTTGCTTTGGGGTCGCTAGCTAGGAAAATAACGGGCAACCGAAGTACTGCGCATGCCCGTCATTCCATGGCAGAAATAAAATTTGATCCGAATTCAAAACACCCCCGTAACCACTACACATCAAAATTATGGGGCTTATAAAATGAAAACGACTATCGCACTTATCGCCACGCTGGCAGCACTTTCCACACCTGCATTCGCAGGTGGCCACACAGCCAATGACCGCGCCCAGAGCATGAAGTCATTGCTTGCTGGCAACGGCAAGAACGGCGGCGTTCTTGGGATGCCTGGCGCAAGCGTAGCGAGCACATTGCGTCGCGGCGGCGCGAACGAAAACCTCGGCGCTGGTGGCTGGGGAAATATTGGTAGTGCTCTTGCGAACACTACAACCTTCACACCTGTTTCGCCTGCCAATCCAAAGAACGTTGATCTGACTCCTGCGGAGTAATTGATCAACACCGACGTGGTGAACACGTATGACCCTGTCGCCGTCTGGCGGCAGGGTTTTTTTGTGGTGCCTCTTTGGAAACTGATGCCAAACCAAAGAATGCAATTCCTAGCCGCTAGCCTCCTGCGCGAATGGTCTGCACAACTTCGGCGATTTGCGGGCCGAAGCGTTGCGCAAATGCGGGATCCCTAGGCGCAAACC
>UPTN01000028.1_pt1 | contig 73385 bp, 59 predicted proteins | sample 2160111 | NCBI WGS metagenome assembly UPTN01 (sample SAMN06265058, study PRJEB28932) | marine metagenome | isolation source: Columbia River Estuary | place: USA:Columbia River Estuary, USA | collected 2014-05-05
ATCCGCCGTGACGGATTTGTCTATGTTCCTTTGCAAAGCCAGCTTTTGCGTAAACGGTCGTTTCAAACCTGTAGCCCGATCGAGATGATCGAAGCTGTTTTGAAGCACGACACAACACGGCAAGTCATGGTCACGTTGCACCCAGAGGAAACCTATAGCGCGGAAGAACAAAACGCGCTTGAGGCATTGATGGTCAAACATGACCGGCTGTTTTTGCAGGTCGGTGAAATGAACCGCTATCTGAAAACCTGCGATTATGTCGTCACGCAGAATTCAAGCGCCGGGTTTATGGGATACTTTTTCGGCAAGCCACTGATCTTGTTTGCGAAATCAGATATGCATCACATTGCGCTTAACGTCGAACAAATGGACCAAAAGTTGGCATTTGAAGCCATCGAAAATCACAAACCGGACTATGCTGGGTATCTACATTGGTTCCTGCAACAACGCGCAATCAATGCGGGCAGACCAGAAGCCAAGACTGCAATTCGCGATGTTCTGCGCGGTCATGACTGGCCTGTTTGAACGAAAAAGGGCGCCACAAACGGGCGCCCTTTTCTTTAACTTTCAGCGAAAGGTTTAGATCGAATCTTCGATCCAGCCTTGAATTGCAGCTTTGGGGGCAGCGCCCGCTTTGTTGGAGACAACTTCACCGTTCTTGAAAACGAACAGCGCGGGAATACCGCGAACGCCCATTTGCGCAGGTGAATTCGGGTTTTCATCGACATTCACTTTGACGATCTTCACTTTGCCTTCCATCTCGGCGGACAGTTCTTCAAGTGCCGGTCCGATCTGCTTGCATGGGCCACACCATTCTGCCCAGAAATCTACGACGACTGGGATGTCAGACTGGCGCACTTCGGCGTCAAAGGTTGCGTCGGTCACTGCTACGGTTGCCATCAGGTCACTCCTTGGCGAAAATTCATGAAGGCTGAAACTAGGAACCCGCGCACAGATGGTCAAGGTGTTGCAAGGCCGATCAGCGCATCGTGAAGAAGATCGTCCGGCAAAAGCATCAAAGAACCGGTGTGGGTCCAAAGAATAGCCGCCTCGATCACATGATCTGGATAGATCGCGCGCAATGCCTGGTGGTAAGCGGCCAATTGGCGTTGCAGGCCAAGCGGGGTTTGCGCAGGTGTGTTGGGTACAAGCTTGTTGGACTTGTAGTCGATCGCGGTAATTTTCTGATCGGTGATGATCAGCCGGTCAATTGCGCCATGAATGCGCCCAATTCCAGCAAGATGTGCGGTAATATCAACCTCTGTCAGTGCGTCTGATGCCCAAAGCCAAGCAAGTTCAGGTTTTTCGATCAGCGAGATAATTTCTTGCACTAGGGCCTGATCGTCGGACTGAATCAACCGTAACCCGAGATCCAGCCGTTTCTCGGATGGAACCATCGGCAAGTGTTCAAGCAGTTTGTGAATCTGTGTCCCGCGCGCCAAAGCGTCTTCAAGGTCCAATTCAGACGGATCACCTTGCATTACTTTCGGACCTCCCAAGTCGGAAGGTGAAAGCGTCTTGGTCTTTTCCGAAACAGGCAGCTGATTAAATTCGGGGACATTGACCGCAATGGTTTCCACGGGTGTCGATGTGACGCGCGGCGGTGCATCCCAGTCCAGTTCCGACACACGCTTGATCGGCAAATCGCCCAGCATTGCGTCAACGTCACCGCGCTTTGCCATGCCGTCTGCCACGATATTATACCAGCTTGCATCACCTTCGCCGACGTCACCAGCAGCCCCGATGATCAGCCATTTTTCAGCGCGGGTCATTGCAACATAGAGTAGGCGAAGCCGCTCGCGGGCTTGCTTTGCAATCACGTCGTCGCGCAGAGCAATCACCGCAGGGGCCGACGCTTTGGCAGGTGTTTTCCAGATCACATGATCGCCTGCGGGCAGCAGTTCCTGCTTGACCTGAATGTCTCGTTTGGCGGTATCGGGCAAGATTACGATTGGCGCCTCAAGACCTTTTGCGCCATGCACCGTCATAACGCGTATGCGGTCGCCTTGGCTTTCCATCTGGCGTTTGACCTCAAGATCGTCGGTGTCCATCCAAGTCAGGAAACCCGTCAAACTAGGAACGCCCGTGCTTTCGTATGCCAACGCCTGGGACAACAATGCGTCGATTCCATCTTCGGCTTCAGGCCCCAAACGGGCCAGCAATTTGCGTCGTCCATCGTGGCGCGTCAGGATGCGTTCGATTAAGTCATAGGGGCGCAAAAAGTCCGATTTGCCCCTTAGATCGTTCAGAATATCAAGGGTTTGTGTGGGGTCTGTGTTGCGCAACGCCTCCCACAGAAACGATTTGCCGCGATGATGGGACAGAGTGAAAAGCTGTTGTTCAGTCGAGCCGAATATTGGCGAGCGCAAGGTAGCTGCGAGCGAAAGATCATCCTCTGGTAACGCCAAGAACCGAAGCAGTGCTGCAAGATCTTTAACCGCAAGTTCCGCCCCGACACGCAAGCGGTCCGCGCCCGCGATCTTAAGGTTTGCAGCCTTACAGGCGCGAATAATTTCGGCAAAAAGCTCTGACCGGCGTTGGACAAGGATAAGAAAGTCGCCTTCGGTCACAGGGCGGCGGTTAAAGGTGCCAGAATTCCCATCTTCGACAGGCAGCGTTTCGTTTTCGATGATGTATTTGATCTGCGCAGCCGTGCGCTGGGCCATCAGAACAATGTGATCGGTCGCACTTGGTTCATCTACGGGTTTGAACCATTCGCGGGTATCTTCGATTTTGGATTTCTCAATCACGGGCCACAGGTCCACGCGACCGGGCATATTTTCCTTAAAGGCGATGTGGTTCAGGTTGTCGTCCATACCTGCGGCGCGATCACCTGCAAAAGTGGCATCAACCACTGACAGAATAGCCTGTGAGGACCGGAAAGAATGATCAAGTGAGGTGACTTCGAACGGCTTTCCAATCGCTTGATGCGCGGCATCGAAATGCGCTTTCATCTGATCAAAGGCGGCGGGATCAGCACCTTGGAAAGAATAGATCGACTGCTTTTTATCGCCGACCACAAAAATAGTGCGTTCACGGTCTGGGCGCGCGCCCTCGCCCGTAGCGAATTCTTGGGTCAGTTGTTCGATGACGGCCCATTGGGTCGGGCTGGTGTCTTGGGCCTCGTCCACCAGGATATGATCGATGCCGCCATCAAGGCGATACAACACCCACTGTGCAACGGCGGGGTTAATCAGCAACGCCTTGGCCTTGCGGATCAGATCATCAAAATCCAAAGCACCCATTTCCAGCTTGCGCGCCTCGTAAGCTGGCACAAAAACTTCGGCAAAATCATAGAGTGCGCGGGTACGGTCAAACGCGTCCATGGCCCAAAGATGTGCCTTTGCGGCGGCGACACGGTCCATCCAGTCATGCACTGTGTCAGCAATCGGCGCCATCGCTTCAACCGCCTTTGAGTGGTTGCTTTGCGGGAAGTTGACCGATTTTGAATCGCAGGTGTTGGCATAGAGGAAAAGACTAAAAAGCGTCTCTAACGCAGCCCAATCAGGGTTTTTGAGATCGAGTGCCGCAAGTTGTGCAGCAAGCTTTTTGTACGACGCGGCCTGATCACGGAACGCTTCCTTTATATCATCGACGATAGCGGCTTCATCGCCCTGAAAAGCCATTCGCAAAGCATCATCGCGCTGGGCGTCAGGATTGAGACCCAAAGAGGATTTTATCTGTTCGTTCGTAATTGGCGCAGCGAAAGCATCACGCTTTCCTGCAATTTCTGCGGTAAACTTGGCTAAGTCATCGCCGGTAAACTGCGCGAGCATTGCATGGACGACATATGCATCTGGCCCGATGACCATTTGATCAACAACCTCTGCCCGCAGTATCTCGGCCATACGATCTTCCATTTCGCGGAATTGCGGGCTGACTTGGGCTTCTAGCGGGAAGCGGCGCAAAACCCCTGCGCAGAAAGAGTGGATTGTTTGGATTTTCAAACCGCCCGGTGTTTCAATAGCGCGCGCGAACAGCGTGCGGGCATTGGCCAGCTGCGCGTCGTCGATGTGTTTGTCGACGCCCAGTTCCAGAAGTTCACGGCGCAGGTCTTCATCCGCCATCATCGCCCATGCACCAAGACGCTGGAACAAGCGGTTCTGCATCTCTGCTGCCGCTGCCTTCGTGTAGGTCAGGCACAGGATATTCTGCGGAGAGACATCTTCCAGCAATAGTCGCGCCACGCGGTCCGTCAGAACGCGTGTCTTACCTGATCCGGCATTTGCCGACAGCCAAGTTGACGTGCGCGGATTTGCTGCGTCCACTTGGCGTTGGGTTGCGCGGTCGCGGGTCATTTCAGCACCACGGGTTTGGGGTCTTCGTTGGTATCCCATTCGCCGTAACGCGACAGGTGATCATAGGGGCTTTGATCGGTTTTCAAAAACAAAGCAAGGCGGGCCGTATAGCCGCGATCTTGTTGCTGCCATCGGGCAAAAAGCGTCTCTAACTCTGCCCAAACCTGATCTGGAGGTTGCTTCGAAAGAGGTGCATCAACATTCCGCATGGCGGCGTTCACACCGATAAAGGCGGCCCCTTCCACAGACTTTTTTCCAACTTTTGCGAACGCGCCACGTTCAACCATCGCAGCCTCAAGCAAGAGTTGCTTGTCGAATTTCTCTTGTTGGGGGCCAGTCGGTACGACCCCCGTTTTGTAGTCATAGATCAGCGCTGCATCAGCGTCGGTCAGGTCGATCCTGTCCGCTTTACAGGTCAATCTGACCCCTGTCGCGGCAACCGGAATTTCGCCCCAAGCTTCGGTGATCCGCTGATCGGCAAGATCTTGGCGTTCGCCTTCGTCGGCAAGAAATTTATCGGCAACACGTTCCATGCGAGCGATCCATTGGGCGCGGACCGTTGGCCAAGGACACTGAGATTCAAATTCTTCATTGGCAATCCGCATGAGGTCATCGCGGTCTGCTGGACCGTGACCGTCTGCAATGAACCGCTCAAGGATCTTATGTACGATAATCCCGCGCAATGGCGCGTCAGCAGTTGGGACCAAGGGATCAAGCTCTGATAAGTTCAGGACCTTGCGTGCATAGATCGCAAAGGGATCGCGAATGAGCGTTTTGATCTGCGTAACCGATAATTGATCGGGTCGCGCAGCAGGTGGTGGGCAGGGTGACGGACGCGGTTCGGGGTCAATCCGATGCGTTGGCGCAGACAGCTTCGCTGCCGTTGCTGACCAACTCGCGCCGCGTGCTAGCATCGCGTCCAGTGCTGCCTTACCGTTCTGGTCTGGCAATCCCCTTAGTAGATTGGTCAGTCGATTTACCCAACGCGACGGCACGGTTTCTGCGTCGGCTGAACGTTTTGCGCGGGTGATCCACACCTCTTTGCCTGCGATAGCTTGTTGATAGTCGTGCGCTGAAAGTCCAATGCGCCGTTCGGGCAGAAGTAGTCCAGCCTTGGCGCGCATCATGCGGTTTAGCCATGGGTCTGGCGCGGGTGCTTCGGGCCAAACGCCATCGTTCATGCCGCCAAGAATTGTCAGGTCCACCCCCTGAACACGAGCCTCGAGTGTTCCCCAGATCAGAATATCGGGATGTCCTGCGTCGCGGTCGCGCACGACACCTTCGTTGATGACACCTCCGAATAGTGCGGCATAATCGCGGGCATTCATCTGTCCGCCAGCGTGGGCTGCACGGCGCAAGTCATCGCAAATGCGAACAGCCTCACGGCCAGCGGCCTCGGCCCATAACCCGCCTGCACCTTCGGCACCTGGACCAGCGCAAAGCGCTTCTGCCAATGCAAGATGTTGCTCTAAATACTCCCCGAGGGGTTGGATACCTGAATCTTCGTGACCCGTGACCAAAGCGGTAAGCCATTCTGCCCAAGTCGTGCGATCAGCGGATTTTTCAGCCCAAGCGTACAGATCGCCAGCCGTAGGAAACGGTGGACCCCAGCGCCGCAAATGTAGTTCCAAGTCGTGAGTGTGACGCAGGTGATCGCCGCAGTCGGGATGTTCAGAATGACACAAAGGATGTTTCAGAAGGGTAAGCAGCGCCTCGCCCGTCAATGCTTGACCAAATAGCCCTGCGACGTGCCGCAAGAGACGGCCAGGGGGTGACAACGCCAAAGGTGTTCCCGCGCTATCATCGGGTTTGATATTCCACCGATCAAGGGCAGCAGTAACTTGACGGGTCAGCATCCGGTCAGGTGAAATCAATGCGGCGGTGATCCCTTCCTCGGCCGCTTTACGCAGGCGCAGCGCGATAGTTTCAGCCTCGGCACGCGGTGAACTTGCCTCTATCAAGGTCAAATTATCTGTTGCCGCGATCAAATCACCCAGCTTTGGGCCGTCCGTTAGCCACTGGTTCGTTACAGGCGCAGGGCGCAATGACAAAGACACCAATGCGTTGCGTTTCGGATGTGCGGGTGTTGCCGTTGTCCAAGGGCGCACATCCTCATTTCCAAAACCGATCAGATCCATCAGGCGCCTGAAGCGGAACTGCGGATGATCTTCGGCGGTCATGTTGTCGTCCATCGCGTCCCAAACCTGATCCGGCAGATCAAAGTCATAGCCGGGCAGAATGATCGCACCTTGTGGAAGCTTCGCAACGGCCTGCATGAACAATGCGGTCGCCCCACGCGATCCTGTGGAGCCGGCGACAATTATGGAATGCGAGGGAGGCGCCTTGGCCCATTTATCAGCCAGTGCCTCGATCACTAATCGCTGGCGTGCTTCTTTGTCTGGCTGGGCATTTGTCTCGCCGAAAAAGGGGGCAATGATATTCAGGAACTGCAACGCGCGTTCCCAGTGGCCGGACTGGTCGGACACATCAAGTTGGGCAATCGTATCGGGGCTGACGCCCTCGCCCTGCATTTCGTCCATCAATTTCGCGAGGCTGTCAGACAGGTCATAAAGGGCGGCGCGCGGCGCTAAGTCAGGTTCTTTTTCCAGCAGTTTGGCAACAAACTGGGACAGTTCCAACCTGCGGGTCAACGGCGACACTGCGGGAGGAAGATCAAGCGAGATCGGATCGTCCGCCAAGTCCGTGACCAACCGGATGCGGGGCAATAATCGCGCTGGGCCACTGTCAAAGACGGCCCTGATCCGGCGCTGCATGCGGGTTGTGTTGACGTAGATTTCAACCCGCGCCCAATCTGACGGGGACAGGTTTGCACCACGTTGTTCTAGCCCACCAACAAGACCTTGGGCGAAATCGACACCAGGCGCGCTGCCGAATATGCGGGGGATGCTGGTGGGGTCAAACATGTAACATCGCCTCGGCTAAAGGGATGCTTGAAGGTTGGCCGACATCGCACCATTTGCCGTCATAAACTGCACCAAAGAGGCCGTTTCGCTTGGCGATGATATCCCATGCAAGGTTCATTGAAAAAGCGTCTTCGGTGATTTCTGACAACACATCAGTGCGGATAATTTGCACACCAGTATAGATCAATTCGGGCGCACGGTGCAGGCGGCCTTCGGCGTTTATACCGAAATCACCGGCGCCAAGATGGCCGGACACGTTTTGCTTTTTGACAAGCAACAGCAGCGCTTCCATTTGCGGTTGCCACGCGTTCTTGAGCGTCTCGATGGGGTTAGGGCCGTTCCAGACCGCATCAGTGTTCATCGTCAAAACAGGGTTTGAACACAAAAGCGGTAGCGCCTTTCGCAGCCCTCCGCCGGTTTCCAGCAGCCCATCGGTTTCATCCGAGAAAACAATGCCTTGGCCTGAAAGATGCGCCTTCAACAACTGCGGCAGGTAATGCAGGTTCACAACTATCGGTCCGACATCCGCAGCGTTAGCGATTTGCAAGGCGTGATCGATCAAAGGTTTGCCAGCGACCTCAATCATTGGCTTCGGACGGTCCTTGGTCAAATCACCCATGCGCGTACCCTTGCCCGCCGCAAACAGCATGATCGGCAACCTCATGATCTTAATCCCGCAAGCAGTTCTTTTGATGGCGCTGGAACGGTATCCAGAACGGCTTGACGCAAGCGGGCAAGTTTTGGGTCCTCAAGGTCAGTCATGATATGTCCCCAAACGCGCGGGATCAGATCCAGATACCGAACTTTGCCCATCTTCAGCGAAAGCCGCCCGAAAACCCCCAAGATACGCAAGTTCCGCTGGATCGCGACACAGGCGAGTTGTGTACGAAATGTGGGGCCAGCGTTGATCTGCTCACTGAAATACGTGATCATTTCTTCGGTAGTGTCCTGGCCAACATCGCGCCGGGCATCGCGCAGCAAGGATGCAAGATCATAGCCTGCTGGCGCGACAAAAGCGTCCTGGAAATCCAATAGACCAACGCGGTCCAGCCCCTCATGCGCGCTACGCCATACCAGGTTTTCTGCGTGATAATCCCGCAAGGCAAGCGTATTGGCGATGGGCGCATATGTTTCCAATGCGACAAGCATTTGACGTTGCAAATCTGTGATATCAGCACGGCAATAAAACATGCCTACAGGGTCCAACATATCTGCGCCGACTTGCGCAGTCATGCGGCCTAGATCGTCGGGCGGTTTGATGTTGTGCAGTTTCACCAAGACTTCAACGGACATACGGTAAAGCGCCATTTCTTGTTCAGGACGCGCCCGCAACAATGCCGCCACATCATGATTGCCAAGATCGGAGATAATCATCAGGCCGTTGTCTGGATCATGTGCCAAGATATGCGGGGCGCAAAGCCCGTGCCCTAAAAGAAGCTGCGCAATTGCCGCAAATGACACGGTGCTGCCGCCAAGCTCTGGGGCGTCGTCCATCAGGATGACGGTCTGATCGCCGTTTGTCAGCCGCCAATACCTGCGTGAAGACGCATCACCTTGGATGGGTTTGCGCGGCCAGTCTTTCCACACCGTATTTGACACAAAATCGTGGATCAGTGCGGCGCGATCAGGCATCCAGCCCCCCTAGCCGTGCAGCCCAGGATTCCGGTCCTGAAACAGTAACGTGATGTCCGTCATCGCGTGCCGAGAACGCAAGTCTAAGTGCGTTTAACGGTGCGGCATCCCCAAGCCGGTCTGGCCATTCAATCAGGCAAATGGCATTTTCAAAGGCTTCATCCAGCCCAAGCTCCAGAGCTTCATCTGGGTGGGTCAGCCGGTACAGATCGCAATGCCAGATGTCGACATCGGGTGTTTCGTATGTCTGAACCAACGTAAATGTCGGTGATGGGACGTCTTCCATCCGGCCAAGCCGCGCACGAATAAGCGCCCTTGCGAATGCAGACTTTCCGGCGCCAATATCGCCTTCCAGCAACAGGGTATCACCCGCTGACAACAGCGGAGCGATTGTACCAGCGAAAGCGGCAGTCGCGGTTTCGTCGGAAAGCTGTTTTGCAAACAAGGTGGTGGACATAGTCCTACACTATGAGGTTGCGTCCCTGCTGCAAGCGCAAATCAGCCCTTTCGAGCCAGTATCGCTGGGTCAATCTGTGTTAGTTTCTGGATGACAGGGCGCATCGGCGGAGCGATCACAAAACGGACCATTGTCATGCCGCCTGCGATTGGTTGCGCATGGCAGCGGAGATGCCGACCATCAACAAGCATCGCATTCTCGGACCACGGTTTCCGGCCTCCAAGCCGTTGTACAAAACCCCGCATTTCGGTCCACATAGGTGATGCAATACAGTTTTCCTGCCAAACAGACACTTCGGTTTTGATGTCGCGATGATCAAGCAGCAGTTCTGTTTGGGTAGACCAAAGTTTGCTGTAAGAACTGTTCGACACAACCATCGTGCCAGTGCCGGAAAATACGGCAATCGCGTCGGGCAGCGTATCAAGCACAGCTTGCCCCGTTTCGATATCAGATCGAAAGCGACGGTTAAGCGATACTTCGGCCGTGATATCCTCGAACAAGATTGCAAAGGCACCGTCGGGATGTGGGCGACCGGTTACACGATAAGTTTGTCCATCAGGCAACGCCCAGTTTTCAGTATAGGTGCCGTTTTTCGCGCCCGCCTCGACCGCTGTGAACTGATCGCGCCACGATGAATAGTCCTTGGGTTCCGGCATCATCCGCAATTCACGCAGGCGGTCCAAGACCGTATCGATTGTAGGTCGGGCACTCAGGAATGTTACGGGCAACTTGGTCATATCAAGCAGGGCCGGATTGAACATCGCCAACTGCCGTTCCTTGTCAAAAATAGCGAGCCCGATAGAGAGGTCGGCAAAGGTTTTGCCAAGCGTTTGGACAAAGTCGCGCCTGTCCTGATCTGCGCGCACAAGTGATGTCGCCTCATTTGCAAAATGTATGAAATAGCTATCGCGCGCTATTGTTGTGACGTCGAACCACTGTTTGCTGTCACCTGTTACCGCCACCCGCTGCTGTTTTTGTAACTGTCCTTGCATATCAATATTCAGGTCCGTGAAAATCAGGCCTTTGCCCTTTTCTGCGAAGCTCTGATAGGCGGCGTTGGTCCAAATTACTTTGCCGTCACGGTCTTGTTGCCAGACCAGTTGCGGTGAGAAGCTGCGAATGTCCTGCATTAATGCAGCTGTCTGTCGCGCCTTTTGGTTGTCCGGCTGGATAAGAGAATCGATTTTGCCCCGAAGCTGAAACCGGATGGTGCCGCGCAGATTGCTGACGTCTAACTGAAGCGACGAAGTCAGAGTACTGATCATCTGGCCAGTCCATGCTGGCGTTTCGATCAGATTCGTATTCAGATCGGGAAAATCGGGCGCAAGCGCATCCAGGAACGTCGAAAGCCTCTGTAAATCATGACCAAAAGCATCGAGAGCATCTTGCGTCGCGTCCAAAAGCTCATCATCCCGAAAGAGGAGAACAACGTCTTTTTCTGGCGCAGCCGTCGTTGAGTTAACCAACTTTCGGGGAAAGCCAAGAGTGGCAACAATCACAGCCGCACCAAGCAATGCGACCAGCGAGATGCTTGCGAAATCCATCAGCGTTATCATTTTTCGGTCCCATTCTGCACGCGGCACCGAGACATGATCGCTGATGAAAGTTAAATGGTTGTTAATCTACTTTTTGATCTGCCGTTAAACATCAATGCGTTGGTTTTCACCTAAAGGTGCGCTGTTCCAATCATCGCTGGTTTGCAGTGAACCGCGGGGCCAGACTACTTCGACGATAGCGCCGCCAGTGGCTTGTCCGGTCCAACTTGCGTGGCCGTGTCGGCGGCTATTGGCAAATGTCAGCTGGGCGCCAGAGCGTTCAAGGAGCGTTTTGGCGATAAAAAGCCCCAGACCCATGCCCTCGTAACCGGGTCGTTTGGCGGTATCGACGGCCTGCCGACGACGACGCACATAAGGATCACCAATGCGTCCGAGGACGGAGGGCGGAAACCCCGGACCGTCATCTGAAATTTCAACAGTGATTTCGTCTTGGGTCCAAGATAGCGAGACGGTGACCCCTGAATGGGAAAAATCTACGGCATTCTGGATCAGGTTGCGCATTCCGTGGATGATTTCGGGGCGGCGGCTGATGACAGGCTGTGTCAGGGGTGCGCCTTCAACGGGTGCAATCTGGAAATCCACAGATTTCCCACGATGCAAATGCGGTTCTGCGGCTTCGCGCAAGACAGCTTCGATTGGCGCATGTCGCAGCATCAAGTCGTCTTTGCCCGCGCGCCCCATTGATTGTAAAATATCACGGCAGCGATCAGCTTGCAGACGGATCAGTTGCACATCATCCAGAAGTTCTGGTTGATCCTCTAACTCCTCGATCAGTTCGCTGCTGACCAACTTGATAGTTGCAAGTGGTGTGCCAAGTTCATGCGCGGCGGCGGCCACAACACCACCAAGATCAGTTAACTTCTGCTCGCGAGACAGGGCAAGTTGCGTGGCCAAAAGCGCCTCGCCCATTGCATGCATTTCGGTGGTCACCTGCCGCGCATAAAGCGACAGAAACACCAGACCAATCAAAATTGCAGCCCAAAAACCGAATTGAAAAAGCGGGGGCAGCATTAAAACGACCCCGTCAGCATCGATAATGGGCAAGTAATGGCGGCTGATCAGTGTTGTCAGGGACATCGCCGTCAGACCAAGAAAGATTGTATTGCTCAGATGCAAAACGGTTGCGGCAATTGTGACGGGTGCCAGCAAAAGCATTGCAAACGGGTTGTTGAGGCCGCCAGTGAGGAACAACAACAGCCCCAGTTGAAACAGATCGAAGACGAGCCAAAGCGTGGCTTGTGATTCAGACAGGCGTTTGCTTTCAGGATAGGCATAGGTCGATGCGACATTCGCGATGACAGACGCCATGATGACAAGGACGGCAAGCCCCACCTCTATCTGAAGCCCGAAAACACGGATCGCGACCAAAACCGCCGCAATTTGTCCGACGATTGCAACCCAGCGCAGCGTGATAAGCGTCCGTATGCGGACCCAGTTACTGCGTTGTTGATCCCTGAATGTATGAAACCCGGTGGCGGGCATAATCCGTAATCCACTCTGTTGCTTGATGTATAACGATAGAGTTAATGAGCGCGGGTTCAATGCAACTTCGTTTTATATTGCGTCGCGAATTCTGAGGCAAAGTCGAGGGCGCTTTAGTTGACGCAGTGATGAACAGTCCTACTTCCTGACTTGGAAACAGGATTGGGTCACAAAATGAATACCGAGGCATTGGATCTGGGCGAAGACAAAAGCCTTCTCTTGGTTGATGATGACGAAGCCTTTTTGCGACGTTTGGCCAAAGCGATGGAAAAACGGGGCTTCGAGGTCGAAATGGCAAGCTCTGTTGTTGCAGGGCACGCGATCGCGACTGCACGACCGCCCGCCTATGCGGTCGTGGATTTGCGTCTTGAAGATGGCAGTGGTTTGGATGTGGTTGAAACATTGCGCGCACGGCGCCCTGAAAGCCGGATCGTTGTCCTGACCGGATATGGTGCGATTGCAACGGCGGTTGCTGCTGTGAAAATCGGCGCAACTGATTATCTTGCCAAACCTGCTGATGCGACTGACGTCACGAATGCACTGCTTGCACGAATTGATACGTTACCACCGCCACCCGAAAACCCGATGAGCGCGGATCGCGTCCGTTGGGAACATATTCAGCGTGTGTACGAGCTATGTGATCGCAATGTGTCGGAAACGGCGCGCCGGTTATCGATGCACCGGCGGACCCTGCAGCGCATTTTGGCAAAGCGCAGTCCGCGGTAACCAAAGCACTGTGGTTCGTGTGGCCTTCTAGCCGTCGGTGTCGCGGCTGAGCAGGTCAAATTTGCGCAGTTTCACGTAAAGCGATTGGCGCGACAGACCCAACATTTCTGCGGCGGCGACGCGATTATTCATCGTCAGCTTTACGGCGGTTTCGATGCACATCTTCTCGACGACATTTGTCGTTTCCGCGACGATATCTTTCAGGCTTGCACTGCCAACCAGCTCCGCAACCGAGCGCATGTTCTCGTCACTTGTCGGACTCGTTTTCGGATGTGCTGCATCAGCGCGGGTGGCGTCACGGATCACGAAGGCAAAGATCACCTTTGAACCAGCGGTCAACTTCGTCACTGACATATCTACGGCGCGAGGACTGCCATATTCACCAGCCAGTTTTGTGGCGTAGTTACGCATCTTGCCAGCACGGCTGGCATTTTCGGCCATCACCTTAAAATCGACGCTGCCGCGCTGCAAATAATCGGCAAAGCTGCGGCCACGCACGTTGATGTCGTGGGCAACGTCGATCATGTCAAGAAAGGCGTCATTTGCGGATAGAACGTCACCACCGTCTGATACAAAGGCAATTGCCTCTGGTCCGTCATGGTAAAGGCCGAGCAAATTCCGACCTAGATCATCCACTCGCGCAGAGCTGTCATTAATTGGCAGCAGTCGGCATAACAAAATACGGTCACCTGCAGCACGGAACATCGTTGGCGAAATCCCGATGGTTTCACCAGAGCCCCGAACTTCAACGGAAATTGTTTTGTTCAGCTGCGAAATCGCCTGTGCCGCAATAGTTTCAATCAAGTCGCCGCGCTTGCGTCCCTCAAAACAATCGATCAACTGAGAGTGCAGCACGTCATCTGAAGTGCGGCCAAGCAAAGCAAGCGCTGCTGCGTTCGCTTCGGTAATCTCGCCGGTCTGTGCAGAAACAAAGACAATTGCCTCGCTTGTGCTTTCCATCAAAACGCGGAAACGCGTGTCATATTCGCGCTGGGCTTCGTAGTCACGTTCTAGGGCAAGCTGAGCTTCGACCAATTGCTGCTGCATTTCTGCGATTGGTTGCAGATCGCGGCCCAGTAAAAGGACAACACCATCGGGACCAATACGGTGGAAACTATAGCGCACGGGTGAACCCCAGCGCTTATTTGCGTCGGCATGGTTCAGTTCGACCGGACGGACATTTGGTTTGCCGCCCACGAATTCCTCAAGGCGGCTATCAAACTTCGGGATGCTTTCTTCGGTCAGAAAGTCGCGAATATCATCGCCTTCCCAACGCGACAGCACCTGAAACGCTTGATTGCTTGGATTGACCAAGACCGACAAAACAGTTCCGCTTTCGGAAATAACCACACCAACATCAGCGACTTGCGCAATAATATCGCCGAGTATTTCCGGAGCAATCAAAGGGATTGCGCCACTGTTCCAATATTTTGCACCACGCGACGTCATGTTCGGCGCACCAAAAGAAGTGCCATGATCATGGCCTATCTCCAGTTCTCGGTGCGCGCATCGTCCTGCGAGGTGAATGGAAGGCCACAAAAGCGTAGGGCCTCGTCTGGTATTTGTGTGGCAAAGTCTGCCCCTGTTAGTGCCGTTATCGTTTCGACGGTTTCAACCTCAAGTATCGTGCCGCCAATGACGACCGGAGGCGGAGTGCGCCCCGAGGTTTTCACAGCTTCAACGATACGGCGCAGCGATTCAAGCGTTTCTCCGCGCGATGATGAAATGAACACACAGTCATAGACGGTATTCGCAACACGATCCGCAATATCGCGTGGCTTACCATCCAGAACCAGTTTCACAGAAAGCCCTTTGCGACGCAGCTGACCTCCCAATACTAGGGCCCCAAGGGTGTGATAAACCTCTTGCGGAACAACCAGTAAAGCCGACCCGACAGCCTTTTTGCCTGTGCCTTCACCTGACCAATTGGGACCAAGTGCGCGCAACATGGATTGCAGGCGCGACGCACCTATCGTCACGCTCGCAAAGTTCAGTTCGTCGATACACCATTGATTGCCCAGTTCACGGGAAACGGCAGGAATATAAAAATCAGCAAGATCAACGGCGCGAATGCCATCCGCGATAAGATCGCGCACAGCCTGCTTTGCACATTCAGGGTCAGCATCAAGAACAGCCTCGTGCAATTGCATGAGTACGGCGGGATCAAGGTTTTCAGCACTGACCAACCCAAAAGTCGCGGCCGATCTTTTGGCCACGTTGCTTGTTTGCGGGGCGTCCGCAGCAATCTGTTGTTTGGAACCTAAGCTCCGGTGGTCGTCCATTTGCTAGTCCTTAGGCTGAATCAATGCATTCAAGCGGTCTGCACAGCAATACCTCTATTGTCTAATTCTCGCATAGGAATGTCAAAGAGAATTGACATAACGCAAGTCCACATCCTTGTGATATCCATTGAAACACCCAAAAATACAACAGCTTTAGGTGAATTGTGTGATGCAGCTACATGCGCGTTATGTCGCATCAAAAGTGTAACTTAAAGTTGACACTTGCCCCAAGTGACCACTAATCTTGACATATTAAACTGTCAGGGAATGATGACATGGCAACCGCCACAACGCATGCAGTAGGTGTCCAAACGATCGGACGCCGGTTGTATTCGGACGCAGAAAGAGCCCGTCGTGATTCGACAAAATGGACTTTGGTCCAAGGTATCCTTGCGCCGGTTCAGTTCGTGGTTTTCCTGATCTCTCTGGTCCTCGTTATCCGTTATCTTGCAACTGGTTCTGGCTATGATCTTGCGACCCTTTCTATCGTTGTAAAAACGGGCACGCTCTTGTTGATCATGGTGACCGGCGCGATCTGGGAAAAAGTTGTCTTTGGCCAATACCTGTTTGCGCCTGCTTTCTTTTGGGAAGACGTCTTTAGCTTTGCGGTTATCGCATTGCATCTACTGTATATTTTCGCGCTTTACACCGGCGCGCTTGGCGCGACAGAACTGATGTATTTGGCCCTCGCGGCCTACGCGGCCTACGTCATTAATGCTGGTCAGTTCGTATGGAAACTGCGCCTTGCCCGCCTTGATGCGGAGGGCCGCAAATGAACGTTCCATTGACCCCGACAAATGGCGGTTGTCGCACCGCGCCCATCTTGAAGGAACGCGGCCAGCGCGAGGTTTTTTGTGGACTGACAGGTATCATCTGGTTGCACCGAAAAATGCAGGATGCATTCTTTTTGGTCGTCGGTTCACGTACCTGCGCGCATCTTTTGCAGTCTGCAGCGGGCGTGATGATTTTCGCCGAGCCACGATTCGGCACTGCGATTCTCGAAGAACAGGATTTGGCCGGTATGGCCGATGCGCACAAAGAACTGGATCGCGAGGTGGCCCGTCTGTTGGAACGTCGCCCCGATATCCGTCAGCTATTTCTGGTTGGTTCTTGCCCGTCCGAAGTGATCAAGATCGATCTTGCTCGCGCTGCCGAACGCCTTAGCCAAGTGCACGCCCCGCATGTACGGGTGCTGAATTACTCCGGTTCGGGTATCGAGACGACGTTCACCGAAGGTGAAGATGCTTGCCTTGCCTCCATGGTGCCAGTGTTAAAAGACACAAAGGAACGCGAGCTGTTGGTTGTTGGCGCGCTGCCTGATGTTGTGGAAGATCAGATGGTATCGCTGCTGACCGATATGGGCATTGGCCCGATCCGTCTGCTGCCCGCCCGCCGCATTGATGATACCACCGCCATTGGCGAAAACACCGTTTTCGCGCTGGTTCAGCCATTTCTGGGGGATACCCACGCTGCATTGGAACGTCGCGGAGCGCGGCACATCGCAGCGCCTTTCCCGTTTGGCGACGAGGGAACAACCGCTTGGCTTCGTGCCGTTGCGATTGAATTTGGTGTGAGCGAAGCAACTTTTGAAGCCGTTACGGCCGCACCACGTGCCCGTGCGCGCAAAGCGATTGCACAAGCTGCTGAAGTTCTGCGCGGAAAGTCGGTGTTCTTTTTCCCTGACAGCCAACTCGAAATTCCATTGGCCCGCTTCCTGACCCGCGAATGCGGTATGACCGCGATTGAAGTCGGCAGCCCCTATATCCACGACGCCCTGCACGGCCCTGATCTGGAACTGCTGCCAGCTGGCCCGCAGATTTCCGAAGGCCAGGACGTGGACAAGCAACTTGCCCGCGCCCGCGCCGCCCGCCCTGATCTGACCGTTTGCGGACTTGGCCTTGCCAACCCGCTTGAGGCCGAGGGGCTATCGACCAAATGGGCGATCGAATTGGTTTTCACGCCAGTGCATTTCTATGAGCAGGCTGGCGATTTGGCTGGTCTTTTCTCGCGTCCATTGCGCCGCAAGTCCGTTCTTCGGATGGAGGCTGCTGAATGAAGCTGACCGTTTGGACATACGAAGGCCCACCGCACGTTGGTGCAATGCGCGTTGCTACAGCCATGAAGGGGCTGCACTACGTTTTGCATGCGCCTCAGGGCGACACTTATGCCGATCTGTTGTTCACGATGATCGAACGTCGCAATCATCGCCCGCCCGTTAGCTATACAACATTCCAAGCGCGTGATCTGGGTGCCGATACAGCCACGCTGTTCAAAGCGTCCTGTTATGATGCGGTTGAGCGGTTCAACCCCGAAGCAATTATTGTTGGTGCGTCGTGTACCGCCGAATTGATTCAGGATGATCCGGCTGGTTTGGCCGAAACGATGGGGCTTTCCATCCCTGTCATCCCTCTCGAACTACCCAGCTATAGCCGCAAAGAAAACTTTGGCGCGGACGAGACATTTTACCAAATCGTCAAGCACCTTGCCAAACCGCAAGAGCGCACGGCGCGCATGACTTGCAATATCCTTGGGCCAACAGCGCTGGGCTTTCGCGCCCGCGACGATGTCGAAGAACTGACCGGCCTTCTGTCCGAAATGGGCATCGACGTGAATGTCGTGGCCCCACTGAATGCAACACCGACCGATATTGCACGCCTCCCAGCGGCGCATTTCAACGTGTTGCTGTCGCCCGAAACGGGCGAAGCCGCTGCACGGTTCCTTGAGAAAAACCACGATCAGCAATTCACCAAGATCGTCCCGATCGGCGTGGGTGCGACGCGCGATTTCATCAAAGAAGTCGCGGCAATCACTGGCGTGAGCGGCAAAATTGACGAAACCCGCCTGCGGATGCCGTGGTGGTCGCGGTCCGTGGACAGCACCTACCTGACCGGCAAGCGCGTGTTCATTTTTGGCGATGGCACCCATGTTGCCGCCCACGCGCGGATCGCCCGCGACGAGATGGGTTTCGAAGTCGTTGGCATGGGTTGCTACAATCGCGAGATGGCGCGTCCTATACGGGCGCTTGCCAAAGAATACGGTGTGGATGCTCTGATCACCGATGATTACCTCGAAGTCGAAGCTGCGATTGAAAAGCTAAGCCCCGAGATGATCCTTGGAACGCAGATGGAGCGTCACATCGGTAAGCGGCTGGGAATTCCATGCGCTGTCATTTCTGCCCCCGTACATGTGCAGGATTTCCCGGCTCGCTATTCACCCCAGGTCGGGTTTGAAGGCGCGAACGTCATTTTTGATACGCTGATTCATCCGCTGGTGATGGGTCTTGAAGAACATCTTTTGACGATGTTCCGCGATGATTTCGAATTCCATGATGCGGCTGGACCAAGCCATCACGGCGGACATAGCCCCTTGCCAGACCAGAATGCCGCTGCGGGGAATTTGCACGACAAGATGATCGAGCAGGTCATGCCTGACAACATCATTTGGTTGTCTGACGCCGAGCGTGAACTGAAGAAGATCCCGTTCTTTGTGCGCGGTAAAGCGCGCCGCAATACTGAAACTTTCGCGGCCGAAAAGGGTTTGAACGAGATCAGCCTCGATACGCTTTACGAAGCAAAGGCCCATTATGCGCGATGAGGTAATCCACAAGCCCTACCGCGTGGTGATCGTCACGCTGGATGCCCATGCGGCTGGTCCCGCATTGCGTGTTTCATCGCGGCTGGCGCCCGATTTTCCAGGTTTGGATGTGCAAGTTATTGCTGCCGCCGAGTGGTCAGAAAGCCCCGAAGCATTGGCCCGCGCTAAAGAGGCAGTCGCGCAAGGCGATATCATTATCGCCAACCTTCTATTCCTCGAAGAACACGTCAAAGCAATCCTGCCAGCCATGCAGTCCCGCCGCGACCACTGTGACGCGATGCTGGGTGTCATTGCCGACGCCGAGATTGTGAAGCTGACCCGTATGGGTGACTTGGACATGTCCAAACCTGCCAGTGGCGCCATGGCGTTGATGAAAAAGCTGCGCGGTTCGTCTAAAGCCAGCGCTTCATCCGGCGCCAAGCAAATGAAGACGCTGCGCCGCTTGCCGAAAATCCTCAAGCTGATCCCGGGCAAAGCGCAGGATCTGCGGGCTTGGTTCTTGTGCATGCAGTATTGGTTGGGCGGATCTGACGACAACGTCGAACAGATGATCCGCTTTCTGATTGGCCGCTACGCTGACCGCTCGGACTGGCGCGGTGCCCAAGCCGATCTGCCGATCGAATATCCTGATGTCGGCCTTTACCACCCTGATTTGCCGGATCATCATATTGTCACGGACCTTGCCGATTTGCCTGCACCAGCAGTGCCGGTCGCAACTGTCGGTCTGTTGATGATGCGCTCGTATATTCTGGCATCGGATTGCGCGCACTACGACGCAGTCATTCGCAGTTTCGAAGCAAAAGGCATGCGGGTTATTCCCGCTTTTGCAGGAGGCCTTGATGGTCGTCCCGCGATCGAGAGTTACTTTCAAGGCCGCGTTGATGCGATGGTTTCCCTGACAGGATTTTCTTTGATTGGTGGTCCGGCATACAATGACAGCGCCGCTGCCGTGTCCATTCTGAGCGCCTTGAACGTTCCTTATATTGCCGCCCAACCGTTAGAGTTTCAGACACTTGGTCAGTGGGCGCGAAGTGGCCAAGGGCTTGGTCCGATCGAAACCACAATGCTTGTCGCTTTGCCAGAGATTGACGGCGCGACAAATCCAACTGTTTTTGCGGGGCGGCATGGTGCTGATGGCTGCAATGGATGTGCTGTGAATTGCACGACACGGTCCGACTGCAAGGCGATGGCCCCTTGCCACGAGCGGATCACCAGCCTGACCGAAAAAACGCTCCGGTTGGCCCAACTGCGTCGCAAACAAAATGCAGATAAGAAAGTCGGCGTCGTTCTGTTTGGCTTCCCGCCCAACGCGGGTGCTGTCGGTACCGCTGCTTACTTGGCAGTATTTGAAAGCCTGTTTAACACGCTGACACGCATGAAAGCCGATGGTTACCGCGTCGATGTGCCTGAAACGGTTGACGATCTGCGCGCCGCGATCTTGCAAGGCAATGCCGCACAATATGGCCAGCAGGCCAATGTGGCCGCCCATGTCGATGCCGATACGATTGTGCGTAAAAGCGCACATTTGGCCGAAATCGAAGCGGTCTGGGGACCGGCCCCCGGTAAGGTCCAATCTGACGGGCGTGGCGTTTTTGTTTTGGGCCACCATTTCGGCAATGTCTTTGTCGGTGTGCAGCCAGCCTTTGGCTACGAAGGCGACCCGATGCGTTTGCTTTTTGAACGTGGTTTCGCGCCAACCCATGCATTCGCAGCTTTCTACCTTTGGATGCGCAATACCTTTAAGGCCGATGTCGTCCTGCATTTCGGTATGCACGGCGCGTTAGAGTTCATGCCTGGCAAACAGGCCGGACTGGGCGCGCAGGACTGGCCGGATCGTTTGATTGGCGAGATGCCAAATATCTATCTTTACGCAGCCAATAACCCGTCCGAGGCGAGCCTTGCCAAACGTCGCTCGAATGCGATCACGATTACGCATTTGACCCCACCTCTGACGACCGCTGGCCTTTATAAAGGTCTGGCAGAGCTGAAGGACAGTCTGACACGCTGGCGTGAAATGCCTGCGCAAGACGATCAGCGGGCTGATCTGGAGCAGTTGATCCGCGATCAAGCCAACGCTGTCGATATGAATGCCCGCGAGATTGATAAACTGTGGTTGAAGCTGCTCGAGACCGAAGGATCGCTTATCACTGAAGGTCTGCACGTGGTGGGCAAGCCGTTATCGGATGCTGCGCGCGCGGATATGCTCCGCTTTATGCCGCGCGGAGAGGCCGCAGATGCGGCTGTTGAATTGCTGAAAGTAGATCACGAATTACCTGCTTTGATGCGGGCACTTTCCGGGCATTACATCGCTCCGGTTCCGGGTGGTGATCTAATCCGGTCGCCGGAAATTGTCCCAACGGGCCGCAACATTCACGCTTTTGATCCGTTCCGCATGCCGACCGCTTTTGCGATGTCGGAAGGTAAGAAGCAGGCCGATTTGCTGCTGGAAACCCACCCGACGATGCCACGCACTGTGGCGCTGGTGCTTTGGGGCTCCGACAACATCAAATCGGACGGTGGGCCAATTGGTCAGGCCTTGTCGCTGATGGGAACCAAGCCGCGCTTTGACAGTTTTGGTCGCCTTGCGGGTGCTGATCTTATCCCGTTGGCAGTTCTGGGTCGTCCCCGGATCGACGTTGTCATGACCTTGTCTGGCATTTTCCGCGACTTGTTGCCCTTGCAGACGCGTATGCTCGCTGAAGCTGCTTTGAAATGCGCGATTGCCGACGAACCGCTGGACCAGAACTTTATCCGCGCACATGCGTTGAATTACGCCGAAGAAATGGGTTGCGACCTTGAAACAGCAGCGCTGCGTGTCTTTAGCAATGCCGAAGGCGCCTATGGATCGAACGTCAACCAATTGGTGGATAGTTCTTCGTTCGGTGAAGAAGATGAATTGGCCGACGCCTATGAGGCCCGCAAATCCTTTGCTTACGGTGTGAACGGCAAAGCCGCACAGAACCCCGCGCTACTGCAGAAGGCGCTGAAGGATGTGGATTTCGCGTATCAAAACCTCGAATCTGTTGAACTGGGTGTCACAACTGTTGACCACTACTTTGACACGCTTGGCGGTATTGCCCGCGCGGTAAAGCGTGCCAAAGGCGGTCAAAGTGCGCCTGTTTATATCGGTGACCAAACCCGCGGTGCTGCCAAGGTGCGCACCTTGCAGGATCAGATCGCGCTAGAAACCCGCAGCCGCAGTTTGAACCCCAAGTTCTACGAGGCGCTGCTGAACCACGGACATGAAGGCGTCCGTCAGATTGAAGCACATGTCACCAACACGATGGGATGGTCAGCCACAACGGGTGAAGTCGAACCTTGGGTCTATCAGCGCCTGTCCGAGACATTCGTTCTTGATGCTGACATGCGCGAGCGTTTGGCAAAGCTGAATCCGCAAGCGTCAATGCGTATGGCGAACCGTTTGCTAGAGGCATCCGACCGCGAATACTGGGCGCCGAATGAAGAAATGCTAGCCGCGCTGCAGGATGCAGCGGATGCACTGGAAGATCGCATGGAAGGGGTCGCTGCAGAATGACGCCCTCCGCAATGAACATAATGGAAAGGAGGCTCTCATGAGCCCCAGAGATGAAATTCCGAACCTTCGCGGTCAAGATGGTGAAGGGTCCGTTCAGGTCCACCAGCCAGAGGACGCGAAGATCGAAGGCGCGAAGGTTTTTGCCGTTTACGGCAAAGGCGGGATCGGTAAATCGACGACATCGTCGAACCTGTCTGCTGCGTTTTCGATGCACGGCAAGCGCGTGCTGCAAATCGGGTGTGATCCCAAGCATGACAGCACGTTTACCCTGACCGGTACGCTTGTGCCGACTGTAATTGATATTCTTAAAGATGTTGATTTTCATTCCGAAGAACTGCGCCCCGAAGACTTTATCTTTGAAGGCTTTAACGGCGTGAAATGCGTCGAAGCTGGTGGCCCGCCTGCTGGTACCGGTTGCGGTGGTTATGTCGTTGGTCAGACCGTGAAACTGCTTAAGCAGCATCACCTTCTGGAAGACACAGATGTTGTGATTTTTGACGTACTTGGCGACGTTGTCTGCGGTGGCTTTGCGGCCCCGTTGCAGCATGCCGATCGTGCATTGATCGTGACCGCAAACGACTTTGACAGTATTTACGCGATGAACCGGATTATTGCCGCCGTGCAGGCGAAATCATCCAACTACAAAGTGCGCCTTGCAGGGTGCGTGGCCAACCGTAGCAAAGACACCGACGAGGTTGATCGCTACTGCGAGACTGTTGGTTTCAACCGTATCGCGCACATGCCCGATCTGGATGCCATCCGCCGCAGCCGTCTGAAGAAAAAGACGCTGTTTGAAATGCCTGACGATGAAGAGGTCGTGCAGGTCCGCAAGGAATATATGCGCCTGGCCGAAACCCTCTGGAACGGCACAGAGCCTTTGGCCCCTGCATCGTTGCCGGATCGTGAAATCTTTGAATTGCTCGGGTTCGATTAATGGCCAATTACGCTGTCACACGGGATCGGGTCGAACACTATTTCGATCGCACCGCGACCAAAACATGGGAGCGTCTAACTTCCGACGCGCCCGTGTCTGGTGTGCGTGCAACCGTGCGTGCGGGGCGTGACCGGATGCGTGCGTTGATGTTGGCGCAGCTGCCCGAAGATCTGCGCGGCGCGCGGATACTGGACGCGGGTTGCGGCACCGGTGCGATGGCTGTTGAACTGGCCCAGCGCGGAGCCGATGTGGTTGCCGTTGATATTTCGCCCGCGTTGGTAGGGATTGCGGAAAGGCGGATGCCTGCGAATTTGTCTGGACGCATTACTTGGGTCGCAGGTGACATGTTGGATGCCACTGACGGCATGTTTGATCATGTCGTCGCGATGGATTCGATGATTTATTACACGGCCCCTGATATTGCCGCCGTCTTGGGCAAAGCCAGCCCGCGTGTGAACGGCAAGTTTGTTTTCACCCTGCCACCACGCACCCCCGCATTGATGGCGATGTGGCGTGTCGGCAAGCTTTTCCCGCGTGCGGATCGCAGCCCTACGATGATCCCGCAGACAACTGCCGGCGTTGCCAATGCGTTGCGTGAGGCGGGCATCAAAGGGCGGTTGTCCGAGATCGAGCGGATCAAATCCGGTTTCTACATTTCAAACGCCTTGGTTTTTGAAGGAAGCAGCAAGTGATTTTCAAAGCCTCATCACTTAAGAAAATCTCGGTGGACCTGCTGCCGTTTAGCGATGCTGTCAGCGATGATTTGCCGCTAAGCCAGTTGTTGCGTCTGTCGTTGTTTCAGGTCTCGGTAGGCATGGCGGCTGTCATGCTGCTGGGTACGCTGAACCGTGTGATGATTGTCGAGCTTGATATTGGATCGATGTTGGTTGCCGCGATGATCGCGCTGCCAGTTTTGGTTGCGCCGCTGCGTGCCTTGGTCGGGTATAAATCTGACAACTATAAATCCGCCATTGGTTGGAAGCGTATTCCATATCTTTGGCTTGGCACCATGTGGCAGTTTGGTGGTCTTGCGATTATGCCAATGGCGCTTTTGGTGCTGTCGGGTGATCGCACGCTGGATTTCCCGATTGCGGGTTATGTTGGTGCTGCTCTTGCGTTCTTGATGACCGGATTTGGTATGCACATGACGCAAACCGCTGGTTTGGCGTTGGCTGCTGATCGCGCGACTGAAGAAACGCGGCCAAAAGTTGTGGCACTTCTTTATGTGATGAACCTTGTTGGTATGGCGTTTGCTGCGATTATCATCGGCGCATTGCTGCGTGATTACTCTGCGTTGCGCTTGGTTCAGGTCGTGCAAGGCACGGCTGTTGTGACCCTACTTCTGAACCTGATTGCCCTGTGGAAACAGGAAAAGGTCAAGCCAATGACCAAAGCGCAACGCGAAGAGGCATCGCCAACGTTCCGCGATGCATGGAAGGATCTGGCAAGCGGCGGCGATGCTGGTCGTTTGCTGGCTGTCGTGTTTATCGGAACAATGGCGTTCAACATGCAAGACGTGCTGTTGGAACCCTATGGCGGTGAAATCCTTGGCCTGTCCGTATCTGCAACAACATTGCTAACGGCGATGTGGGCAGGCGGTGCGCTGATCGGGTTTGGTTTCGCGGCGCGCTGGTTGGCTGGCGGCATCGACCCTTACCGCATGTGCGCACGCGGTATTTTGGCAGGCATCCTTGCATTTTGCGCAGTGATCTTTTCGGCCCCAATCGGGTCGCCTGCTTTGTTCTATCTAGGCGCAGCTTTGATCGGTTTCGGAGGCGGCTTGTTCGGCGTCTCGACCCTGACGGCTGCCATGACAATGCCCACGACTGGCAACGCCGGTCGCGGTTTGGCCCTTGGCGCATGGGGGGCTGCACAAGCCACCGGCGCCGGGCTGTCCATCTTTATCGGGGGCACGATCCGTGACCTCGTGAACCATGCCGCCGGGAACGGTACTCTGGGAGAGGCGCTCGCCACGCCTGCCACTGGCTATTCGGTCGTTTACCACACCGAAATTGGCCTTTTATTCCTAACTTTGATCGTGCTGGGGCCGCTTGTGCGGTTGCGGCCAATAACTGACGGAAGGTCTGCCAAGCTGGGATTGGCAGACTTCCCGACCTAACCACCGAAAGGACAATACTATGGTTGGTGTAGAATTTTTTGGAGACTTCGATCTGGCGAGCGCAGCAATTTGGCTCTTCTGGATCTTTTTTGCGGGGCTTGTTTACTACCTGCAAACTGAAAACATGCGCGAAGGCTATCCCTTGCGTGACGATGCCGATGGCGTGCCTGCGAACGAAAGCCTGTTTCCTTTGCCAAAGGAAAAGACATTCAAACTGCGCGATGGTCGCGGTGAATTGACAGTGCCTTCGCGTGAATACGAAGACACTAAGATGCGTACCGACCTAGCGTTGGCGCAGTCTTCTGCGTCGACCGGTTCGCCTTGGATCCCGACAGGTGATCCGATGGTTGATGGTGTGGGTCCTGCCGCTTGGGCGCCGCGTCGCGATGAGCCAGAGCTTGACGCGCACGGCCATGTAAAGATCAAGCCGATGTCACTGCTTGACGACTTCAAGGTTTCTGCGGGCCGAGATCCGCGCGGCAAAGTCGTTGTCGGTGGTGATGGCGAAGTCGTTGGCCGTGTCACTGACATGTGGGTCGACGTGCCAGAGCAGATGGTTCGTTACCTTACTGTTGATCTGAACCCCGAAGGGTCTGGCAAAACACGTCTGATCCCGATGACGCTTGCCAAAATCGGCACCGACCGCGTGACGGTTAAGTCGCTCTACGCAAGCAACTGGGACGGCGTTCCAAAGACCAAAAGCATGGAGCAAGTCACCGTGCTCGAGGAAGACAAGATCACAGCCTATTACGCTGGCGGAACAATGTACGCGTCCTGATCTGAAGCGATGAAAATGATGTGTCCCCGGTTCGCCACCGGGGCCACCACGAAAACAAAGGGGGGAACATCCCATGAGCCACGATGACTTTAATTTTGAACCAATCAGGGGCCTGCCAGAGCAGTTGCCTGAGGGTGAACATATTTTGTGGCAGGGTGCCCCTGATCCGCGTCGCCTTGCGCGTGAAGCATTGGGTGTGCGTTGGGTCGCCGGCTATTTTGCTTTGCTTGCATTCTGGCGCATTGGCGTGTCTTCGGCTGAAATGCCGCTTGGTGCGGCGGTTTTCCACGGTGTCCCATTCTTTGTGCTTGGCGTTGTCGCCTGCGGGATCCTTTACGCGATTGCATATGTCCAAGCGCGTTCCACGGTTTACACGTTAACCAACAAGCGGGTGGCAATGCGTATTGGCGCGGCGCTGACGATGACGTTGAACTTGCCCTACACATGGATCGGCAACGCCAGCCTTGACCTGAAACCGTCGGGTCACGGCACATTGGCGTTTGAACTGATTGGCGAAACACGCGTGTCATTTCTGATGTCTTGGCCACATGTGCGCCCGTGGCGCATGGCCCGCACGCAGCCTGCTTTGCGCTGCATTCCTGATGCGCAAAACGTGGCCCGTCTTTTCGCCGAAGCTGCCGAAACACGGATTTCTGAACCGCGCGTCGAACGCATCATTCAAACAGACGGCAATGCCGTCGCTGCGGAGTAATCGCTATGTCCCAACTTGAACAACAGATGCGCCACCGCGACAAAGAAATGGTGCCCCGCTTTCTGGTGCAAGCCATGTTCGGCCTTATGGCAGCGACGCTCTCGATCGTCGCCTATGCGCAGTGGTTCGACGTGCCAAACCGCGGTGTCTTGATAGAAGCACCGATTACGCAATCTCTTGAGATTGTCATGGTTGGTGATCGCAGCGGTATCTACGAAGTTATGACGACAGATGGTCAATTGATCGCATCGTCATCGGACGAAAAAGCTGGTTTCATCGGCGTCATGGGTCGTGTCATCGACCGCGAACGTTTTGTGCATGACCTGACAGGGAACGCACCAATCACAGTTGTTCGTCGCGAAAACGGCAATATCGCAATCATTGACGATACGACTGACCTGTCCGTCGAACTGATTGGATATGGCGCGGATAACGTAGCTGCTTTTGCCAAGCTGCTAGACTGAAACAGTGCGCGGGTTAGCCCCCTGCGCCTTTGATTTGTGAAAGGGAACTCACATGGGACTATTTTTTAGAGAGACAGAGACCGCACCATGCACGGTCACGATCTCGCATCGGTTCGAAGAGCTGTCAGCGCATGTGCGTCTGGACAATGGCGCCGTCATTCATCCGGGTGACACGGTACAGGTTCAAGGACCAGAGATCATGGCAGCCTTCGGCGAATTGGTCGAAGAACAGCGCACGGCCATCATTACTCGTGCTTCAAAACTAGAGCAGATGTGGACTCGCGCGACCGGCGATTTCGAGTTCATGGAGCTTTGCGAATTCTCATTTAGCGAAGAGGTGATGTCATGAACATGCACTCATCCAATGCCGCCACAGCCGAAGAGGCGATTGCCGCCCAAGAAGCGTTGCCGCCGCTGACTAACGAAGAAGCAACCAAAGTTGCGATGTCGAACACGCTGCTGACACCGCGCTTTTATACCACCGATTTTGACGAAATGGACGCCATCGATGTGACGCCAGTGCGCAAAGACTGGGACGTCTTGATTGGCCAGATGAAAGCGGACCCCAACAAAGGCCACTTCAAGAAAAACGAAGATTGGGGCACCGTCGATTGGGACGGGATGGAGCCAAAGCTGAAAGCGGAATTCATCGACTTTCTGATCTCAAGCTGTACGGCTGAGTTTTCCGGCTGCGTACTTTACAAAGAAATGAAGCGTCGCGGTGCCAACAAAGACATCACCGAACTATTCGGCCTGATGGCCCGCGATGAAGCTCGCCACGCCGGTTTCATCAATGATGCCCTGCGTGAAGCGGGCATTGCGGTGAACCTCGGGTTCCTGACACAGGCCAAGAAATACACGTATTTCCGCCCCAAGTTCATCTATTACGCGACTTATCTGTCCGAAAAGATTGGTTATGCCCGCTACATCACGATTTATCGCCATCTGGAAAAGCATCCTGAAATGCGCTTCCACCCGATCTTCAAATGGTTCCGTGAATGGTGCAATGACGAATTTTCCCATGGCGAGGCATTTGCCTTGCTGTTGAAAACTGATCCCAAGCTGACCGAGTCGTGGGCGAACAAGATGTGGATCAAGTTCTTCCTTACCGCCGTGTTTTCGACCATGTGGGTGCGCGATCACCAGCGTCCGGAATTCCACAAAGCGCTGGGCGTTGATCCAAAGTGGTACGGCCAAGAAGTGTTCCGCGTCACTTCGGAAATCACCACGCAGGTGTTCCCGATGACGCTTGATATCAATCACCCCCGTTGGGAACCGACTTTGAACCGGATGCAGGACGCCAATGTGCAGATAGCAGCGGGCCGCAAGCAAGGCGGCGTTGGGGGTTGGGTCAAGCGTATGGCTGGGTCTGCAAAGGCTGGTTTTGCGTTTGTGTCACTTCTGACGATTCCGGTTCACAAGAACTCCGTCCCTGACAGCCCACGATTGGAGCCTGCATACTAATGTCATCGCCCTGGATCGCATCGCTAATAGCTATTTTCGTCTGGTGGTTTTCCACCGGCGCGATTTTGGTCGCGGTGCGACGGGCAGACCGCTTGAAGACACATGGCATGACCGTGTTCATGGGACTACCTTTGCTGGCCGTCGGAGTTTGGGCAGTAACTGCGTCGCTTGATGATGTATCGGTTTTTGGTGCCTATCTTGGATTCGCGGGCGCGCTGGCGATTTGGGGCTGGATCGAACTGGCGTTTCTTGCGGGCGTAATCACCGGACCCCAACGTGAAGACTGCCCATCGGGTCTTGCCCATGCCGACCGGTTCTTTCGTGCGTTTTCGACGGTCGCCTATCACGAATTGGCATTGACGTTGGGACTTTGGGGTTTGGTCATGGCTTCTGTTGGTGCGGAAAACCGGATTGCAGTTGCTATCTATCTGGTGCTGTTTCTGGCTCGTATTCTGGCAAAACTGAACCTGTTCTACGGCGTGCCGCGTATCAATCTTGAGTTCGTGCCAGATCGCCTTGCCCATTTGAAATCCTATTTCCGGCGCGGTCCGGTGACCCTTGCCTTCCCGATAGCAATAACTGTTTTGACCGCCCTTTTGGCCGTTTGTGCCGAACGACTTTGGACCGCCGGGTCTGATGTGACTGTCGTGGGCTTTGCCTTGCTGACCGCAATGGCCGCACTTGCCCTACTTGAACACTGGTTGATGGTAGTCCCATTGCCCGACGCGAAACTCTGGCGGTGGATGCTTCCCACGCCAAAAACGATGACCAAAGAAGAGAGATAAGTTCGATGGATTTTGACGCCCTATTCAACGCCCAAATCACGCAATTGAAAGCCGAAGGCAACTATCGGTATTTCGCAGAGCTGGAACGCAAGTGCGGTAAATTCCCGCGCGCCGCGAACCACGACGAAGATGGTGTGCGTGATGTCACCGTTTGGTGCTCAAACGACTATCTGGGCATGGGGCAGCATCCAAAAGTGATCGCCGCTATGTGCGAAGCGGTTGAACGCACAGGCACTGGTGCAGGTGGAACGCGCAACATTTCTGGCACAAACCACGACCACCTTTTGCTAGAACGCGAATTGGCTGACTTGCATGGCAAAGAGGCAGCTTTGCTTTTCACATCTGGCTATGTTTCCAACTGGGCCGCGCTTAGCACACTGGGGAGCCGTCTAGAGAATTGTGTCATTTTGTCTGACGCGGGGAACCATGCGTCGATGATTGAAGGCATTCGTCATTCACGGGCTGACAAGGTAATTTGGAAGCATAACGACGTGCATGATTTGGAAATGAAGCTGCGTGCTTTACCAAAGGACGTGCCCAAGATTGTTGCGTTTGAAAGCGTCTATTCAATGGACGGCGACATCGCCCCCATCAAAGAAATCGTCGAAGTTGCTGAAAAATACGGTGCCATGACGTATCTGGATGAAGTCCACGCCGTTGGCATGTACGGCCCGCGCGGCGGCGGCGTTAGCGAACGCGAAGGACTTGCCGATCGCATCACCTTGATCGAAGGGACGCTGGGTAAAGCATTTGGCGTTGTTGGTGGATACATCACTGGTTCTGTCGCGCTTTGCGATTTCATCCGCAGTTTTGCCTCTGGCTTTATCTTCACAACGGCGTTGCCACCTGCGGTTGCCGCTGCTGCACGCACATCAATTGCGTATTTAAAGTCGTCCGAAATGGAACGCGCCCAGCAGCGTCGCCAAGTTGCCCGCCTGCGCGCTGCATTGGACCGCGAAGGTATCCCGCATATGCCAAATGACAGCCACATCGTGCCTGTTATGATTGGCGATCCGGTTAAGACCCGGATGCTAGCTGATTATCTGATGCGCGAATGGGATATCTATGTCCAACCGATCAACTATCCAACTGTTCCCAAGGGCACAGAGCGACTGCGCTTCACGCCTTCGCCGTTGCATACGGATGAAGATATATCACACCTTATCAATGCATTAAGTGTTTTGTGGAAACAGTGTGCGCTTGCACGGGCGGTGGCATAAGGCCTATCACGCAAACTTTTGAGGCAAGGGGTGGACCGTGCCGCAACTTGCGCTACATTAACGCTCGACTGGGGCAAACGGTCACAGAACTAGATCGAAGAGGAATACGATCATGAAGAAATTTACAATTGCAGCAGTATTTGCTGTGCTTGCCGCACCCGCTTTTGCAGACGGTCACGCCGCGACCAGCGGTGATGCCGCCGCAGGTGAAGAGCAATTCAATCGCCAGTGCGTCGCGTGCCACGTGGTAGCGGATGCATCCGGTGAAGTCCTTGCAGGACGCAACGCGAAAACCGGCCCTAACCTGTACGGTTTGGCTGGCCGCACAATGGGAGCCGAGGAAGGTTTCCGTTATAGTGATGCGCTAGCTGAATTGGGTGAAGCGTCTACACCTTGGACTGAAGAAGCGTTTGTCGGCTATGTTCAGGACCCAACAGGTTGGTTGCGCGAAACCCTTGATAACCGCCGTGCACGCGGCAAAATGGCTTATCAGGTGCGCGAAGAAGCACAGGCTTACGACCTGTATGCGTTTCTCGCGACTTTTGCTGCCGAGTAATAAATCGCGGTCGGTTATGATGACGTAGCCGCGACTGGATTTTCAAAAGCCGTCAGGGGAAACCTTGGCGGCTTTTATGATTCCTGGATGAGACGGGCAATTGTTGCGGGGTCTTCTTCGTGGGCCAAGTGGCCGAGATTGGGCAATTCAGTCAGTTTGGCATTTGCCAGTTTGCGGGCGGCATCGACACTGACATGCGGCGGGACGGCTTTGTCCGCCATGCCGATGATCAAATGTACGGGGCAGTCGATTTGACCCAACCGTGCAAGCAGTCCGTCCAATGACCATTGTGCCATCATGGAAAGTGTTGCGTCGACATGCGCTTTGTCGATGGCCAGTCGATAGTATAGATCCAGACCCTCTTGGCCTAAATGCGAACCTGTCCCCTCAACCAGATTGCGCACGCTTGCGCGGGTGGTGATATGCGTAAAAAGACTGGCACTGAACGGCGTGACCGCTAACGCCTTCGCCATCATCGGGAAAAGCCAGCCAGCAACGCCTTTGAAATTCCCAAGTGCTGCGTTAATCCCAACAATCCCGCGTTTGGGTCGCATGCCCATTTCCCACATGCGCAAAGCAATCGCGACGCCTGCCGAATGGCCAATAACAAGATCTGGAACCCAGCCTTGGTTTCGGCAAAGCGAAAGTAAATCTTCGGACATGTGATCAAGGCCGCATCGCTGTTGCGCACCAAGTTGCGTGAAGCCTTGTCCGGGCAGATCGACGGCAACCACTCGGTTCGTTCGGGCCAAGATGGGAAAGAGGCTGCGGAAACTCTGCGTTGCACCGCCGGCACCGTGAATAAGTAACAGCAAAGGACCATCACCCGCTTCCTGAATATGCCAGCGATGGGGACGGTGCAGAACTTGGCGTGAATGTTCTACCAGCGGCCAGTTTTTTGCATCATCCGGCCAACGCATCGGTCAATCGCCCAGCACGTTAGCAACGGACTGCGACAACTTTTGTGCGTTCGCGCGTGGCAACGGCAGATAGGTGGCATCCATAGTTTGCGCTAGACTGCGCAGCGCTGGTTCGGGCCTGTTTCCCGTATCAATCACAATCGCATCGGTGCCATGTGCCCGTAAAACGCGCGCGATCTGTTGCGCGTCAAGGGCCGCTTGTTTGCGATCTGCGCTGCCATCAAGTGCAATGTTTGCGCGCCCGTCCGTAAGAATCGCGATCGTAGGGGTCAGGCCACGTCGTGTCGCTTGGATAGCTTGTTCAAATGCGGCCATCAGCCCCGCCGCAAGCGGGGTTCCCCCCCCGCCCGGCAACGCCGCAAGCCTGCGTTTGGTTTGCACCAGTGACCGCGTTGGTGGCAGTAACAGCTCTGCTTCCGTGCCACGAAACGCGACCAAAGCCACATGATCGCGCCGCGCATAGGCCTGCGCTAAGAGCAGTTCAACCGCGCCTTTGGCTTCGGCCAGTCGGGTAAGGGCCGATGATCCAGACGCGTCGACCGCAAAGATCAAAAGCCGATCTGATTTCTCTTCGAACCTTTTGATCTGGATGTCGGCCGGTCTGATTTGCAGACCGTCGCGGCCGGACGCCTCGCGCCGGATCGTCTGCCAAGGAGCCGCTGCGCGCAATGTCCCGATAATATCAATCCGCGCCCCGTCGCTCATACGTCCCGCCCGCGACGGCAGTGGACGACCACGGCGATTGCCTTTACGCGCCGCTCCCGTTCCGTTTCCACGCCCAGCGCGGACCTTTCTTGCCGCCAACTGTTCCAAAAGATCATCGGGAAGCAACGCTCGGATAGCCTCGAGAAGCAATTCGTCCGGCAAATCAAGCGTGTCATTCTCTTCACCGCTGTCGTCAGTATTCTGGTCAGGCGGTGGAGCAGGCGGTTCTTGTTCTTGTTCGGTTTTTGTGACGCGCGTTGCGCGGTGAGCAAGGGTCAGCCCGCAAGCAGCCTCTAGATCGTCAGATGTGACACTATTCCTGCCAAAAAGTGCTGCATGGGCGCGCGCTGCCCGCAACGCAAACAGGGCTGCACGCATACTGTCTATACCAAGTTCAAACGCAATGCGGATGATTTGAGGCAGTACATCGGACGGGATCATGACATCGTCTAGCCGAACGGCGGTTCCTTTGTGGGCGGTCGCGTCGGTGTCGGCAATGGCACAGTCCGACAGATCAATATGGAAAGCAAAACGCTCTGCTAGTTTGGGGTTCAGGACTTCGTCGGGCTCTGCGCCCTCGTCCAGTGCGATCAGAACATGGCCTTCGTGCTTGTCCAAAGCGGCGGCCAATCGGGCGGCCAAAGCGGTCGTCGCCCGTTCTGCCATAGCCAAAACCAAGGTTCCGGGGGTCGCGAGCAAACCTTTTTCTTGCACCAACCTCCCTGATGCCAAAGTGGCGGATAGGTCGAGGCCGCCAAAAAGCGCCTCGTCAGAGATCGTAGGATGCAGGCGGCGGGCCTTGGGGTCGAACAGCTTGGTCAAGCGATCGCGCACTGGTCCTGACCGCGCACGCACACAGATGCCACCCAATCCTGGATCAAGCTGTAAAAGCTGCAGTGCCAGTGTTGCGCGGATCCACGTGTCGCTAGCCAAGGACTTCTTCCACGGTACGGGCAACACGCGTGCCACTGCCTGCTTCGTCCAGCGGATCGCGACGCAATCGGTGCCGCAAAGCCATTGGGGCTACATCACGGATATGCGCGCGTGTCAGTGCCGTATCATCGCGCCACGCGGCATATGCGCGGGCAGCCTTTAGTAACGTCAGTTCCCCACGAAGGCCGTCAGACCCCAAAGCCAGACAAAGCTCTGCCACGTCAGTCAGCATCTTTTCGGGCGTTTTCAGCTTTGTTAGACTCTTTCTTGCCGTCAAAATCCGATCCCTGATGGTCGCATCTTCTGCCTGCCAGCGTAGCATGAATGCAGCGTTGTCATTTTCAAATGCATCGCGGCGCTTGATCACTTCGACCCGCGTTTCAATCTCTTTGGGTGACGCAACTTCGACAGACAGGCCGAAACGATCCAGCAACTGTGGACGCAATTCGCCCTCTTCCGGGTTGCCTGACCCGACCAGCACAAATCGCGCCGGGTGACGTATCGAAAGACCCTCTCGTTCAACGACGTTCTCACCTGATTGGGCCACATCCAGCAACAGATCAACGATGTGGTCTTCAAGCAAGTTCACCTCGTCGATATAAAGGTACCCTCTGTTTGCACGGGCCAAAAGTCCCGGCTGAAAGGCCTTCTCGCCCTTGGTTAAAGCCTTTTCGATATCAAGCGCACCTGTGACGCGATCCTCTGTCGCGCCAAGGGGCAGGTCGACGACGGGAGTTGGCATCTGATGGGCACGTTTCGACACTAGTCCAGCCCAATCAGGCACATTTTTGGCATCCCCGCTATTCACAGGACAGCCCTTGATCGCCCTTATCGGGGGTAACAACGCTGCAAGCGCGCGCACGGCAGTGGACTTGCCCGTGCCGCGATCGCCGAAAACCAGGACGCCGCCGATGCTGGCGTCGATGGCCGTCAGGATCATCGCCTGTTTCATTTCTTCCTGACCGACGATGGCGGAGAATGGGAATGGAGTCATGATAATGTCTCAAGCTTGGCTAGGGGTGAGGTGCCGTTCCATGTGCCGCGATCCGAATGGACTGCAAAACGGGCATATAGTTCTTCGCGAAACCAGCCTTCATCGCGCACGGCACGAATGGCATCCGCGTGGTGACCCGTACGGGCAAATCCCGCCATCGCCTTTTCTGACGGCCAGATCGAAAATGTGATTTGATGCAGCATTGGCACTTCACCAATGCCGATCTTGAAGGCGACGTTGGGGTCCTGGCCAATCATGGCCGAGATATTCGGCACCCGCCGCCAGAACCGCGTCAAAATGCTGGGCTTGATGGTTGCGCGGGTCAAGGCGGCCAGTGGGCCAGTTGTTTCCGCACCCGAAGGTTCGAAAGGCGTTTGCCCCGCCCAAGCCCCACGCGTGGTTTGCGTCTGCAAAAACACAGTCCAGTTCTCACTGGCTTTGGTTTGGTATCGCGCAAAAACACCGGTTTGCGTGCGGTCCCTTGCCGTCTTTGCATCGGGCCAGGTGGCGAGAATCGCATAGACGGCGGTGTTGGGTAGAGGCGTGAAGCCCTCGCCTGTACCTGAACCACAGAGTTTCCAGAACCCGATGTTGGGAGTGCGGGCAAGCGGCAGCCTTGCACGGCCCATCATCGTGAATGCCCAGACACGGGCCATGGGCCCGGCAAAGCGGAAAAACGATAGGCTGACTGTCTGCGTCACGTGGGAAACCTCGGCATGTGTCAGGAAATTCTGACACATTTGGTCGCATATGGGAAGGTATTGACGTTAGGAATTGTCAACTTGTGTTTACACTCCTATCATGAGGCAATGATGACAGACATTCAAAATGATTCAAATGCGGCAATTGTGGTTGGCGCTGGATTGGGTGGCCTAGCTGCTGCAATGCGCTTGGGTGCCAAGGGCTATCGTGTGACGGTGCTTGACCGATTGGATGTGCCCGGTGGACGTGGATCGTCGGTAACCCAAGACGGTCATCGATTCGATCTTGGCCCAACAATTATCACCGTGCCGCAAGTTTACGAGGGCCTTTGGGCCGCGTGCGGGCGCGATTTCCAAAAAGACGTCGATTTGCGCCCGATGGATCCGTTCTACGAGGTGCGCTGGCAGGACGGTTCGAAATTCACTGCCCGCCAAGACACCGACGCTATGCTGGCAGAGGTCGCCCGACTAAGTCCGCGTGATGTGAAGGGCTACAAGCGCTTCCTGAAAGACAGTGAACGTTGCTACAAAGTCGGTTTCGAAGGCATGGTCGCCAAGCCGATGCATCGCCTTTGGGAAACCATTAAGGTCCTGCCGCAGTTTGCGATGCTTCGCGCCGACCGGTCTATCCTTGGTCTGGCCAAAGCCCGCGTCAAAGATGCCCGACTGCGTATGGCGCTATCGTTTCATCCGCTTTTTATCGGCGGTGACCCGATGCACGTCACGTCGATGTATTCGTTGGTCGCTTATCTCGAGAAAGAATTCGGCGTGCATTACGCGATGGGCGGTGTGCAGGAGATCGCCAACGCCATGACCCGTGTTATCCAGTCCCAAGGCGGGCAAGTCCGCCAAGGAGTTGAGGTCGATGAAATTCTGATCGAAAACGGAGCCGCAAAAGGCGTTCGCCTGACAAATTCAGACACTATTCCCGCCCAACTTGTGGTAAGCAATGCCGACGCGGGCCATACTTATCAGCGTCTTCTGCGCAACCATCCCCGCAAGCGATGGACCGATAAAAAGCTGAAATCGCGCCGTTGGTCGATGGGCCTGTTCGTCTGGTATTTCGGCACCAAAGGCACTGCGATGATGTGGCCGGATGTCGGGCATCACACCATTACAAACGCTCCCCGCTACGAAGGTTTGCTGCGCGACATCTTTATCAAGGGTAAATTGTCTGACGACATGAGCCTCTATATCCACCGCCCCGCGAAAACCGATCCTAGCGTTGCACCTGCGGGTGATGATACGTTTTATGTCCTCTCGCCTGTTCCGCATCTAGGATTTGATGATGCGGTTGATTGGCAAACGGAAATGCAAAACTACAAAGCTAAAGTACAGGCTGAGGTCGAAAAGACCTTGCCGGGTTTTGCCGAGCTTATCAGCACCGAAATGGTGCTCACGCCTGAAGATTTCCGCGATCGCTATCTTTCACCCAACGGGTCTGGTTTCTCGATTGAACCACGCATCCTGCAATCCGCCTGGTTCCGTCCTCACAACATTAGCGAAGAAGCAAAAGGCCTGTATTTGGTGGGTGCAGGCACACATCCCGGTGCAGGCGTGCCGGGTGTGATTTCCAGCGCGGAAGTCTTGGCAAAGATGGTCCCGGATGCGCCAATCACCTCTCAGCTAAAGGTGGCAGCCGAATGATTCACCCTGACGATCTTGCGCATTGCCATGAAGCGATCCGGCACGGGTCTTTGTCGTTTCATGCCGCTTCCAAACTACTGCCCACAAAAGTGCGTGATCCTGCGCTTGCCCTTTATGCTTTTTGCCGTCTGGCCGATGATGAAGTGGACGAGGGTGATCATCAGGCTGGTGCTGTTTTGCGCTTGCAGGAACGTTTGGACGCCGCCTATGCGGGCAAGCCGCACAATGCACCCGAAGACCGCGCCTTTGCCGCGATTATCGAAGAATTCGATATGCCGCGCGCGTTGCCCGATGCTTTGCTTGAAGGTTTGGCTTGGGACGCGGCAGAGCGAAAATATGACAGTTTAAGCAGTGTTAGAGACTACTCTGCCCGTGTTGCAAGCGCCGTTGGTGCGATGATGTGCGTGCTGATGCGCGTGCGTGATCCCGATGCGTTGGCGCGGGCCTGCGACCTTGGCGTCGCCATGCAACTGACGAATATTGCCCGCGATGTAGGTGAAGACGCGCGGATGGGACGTATCTATCTGCCGCTGGATTGGTTGACCGAAGCTGGTATTGATCCGGTGCATTTTGTGCGTGACCCGCTGGCGACGAATGACGTGCGCAAAATGGTAAAGCGTCTGCTAGCCGAAGCCGACCGACTTTATCGCAGGTCGCAAGCGGGAATTGATGTGCTGCCGGTTCAAGCGCGCACTGGAATTTGGGCGTCGCGATTGATTTATGCGGGTATCGGCAAACAGATTCGGCGTCAGGGTTATGACAGTATATCGATGCGCGCACGCACCACGCGCGGCCAAAAACTCGGTTGGGTTATGCAGGCGGGCGCACGTGCGGCGACATCGCTCATCATGCCGAAATCAGCGGTTGTTTTTGCCAAGCCGCTGCCTGAAGTGGCGTTCTTGGTTGATGCTGCCAGCCGTGCGCGGCCAGAACAAGGGCGGTCGACCTCGGTTCTTGATATTCTGGCTGAATTGAAAGCACGCGAAGCAACCATTGGCACTGATCGTCCGATGGCATAAGTATCGCGCGTACCTCGAAAGGGACCGCTATGGATATCTGGCTATTCTTCATATTTCTCGCGGCTACGTTCGGGGCGGGTGCCACTGGGGCGCTGTTCCCGACCGGCGAATGGTACAAGACCCTGAATAAACCGACATGGACCCCGCCAAATTGGGTTTTTCCGGTGATGTGGACGTCAATCTATTTGCTATCGGCGTTTGCGGGCGCTCGGGTGGCGGTGCTTGACGGCAATGGCTATGCACTGGCGTTCTGGGCGCTCCAGATCGCGTTCAATACACTGTGGACACCCGTTTTCTTTGGGTTGCGCAACTTGCGGGGCTCTGTGCCGATTATGGTTTGCCTTTGGATCGCTGTCTTTGGTGCGACGATTACACATTTGCAGTTGGATACGTGGGCGGGTCTGGCATTTGTGCCTTATCTGGTTTGGGTCACGGTGGCCGCCGCGTTGAACGTTACGATGGTGCGATTGAATCCTGATCAAAAGCCTTTGAAGTTGCAGGATCTCGATCCCTCTTGAACGTCCCTCAATTCAGTGAAACCATTGGGGATGGAACATCACATCAAATCCTGGGCCGACGTCGCCCCCCGATTGGTCGCGGTCGCAGCGGGTCGCGAAAAGGCTGATCTGGTCATTCGCGGCGGTAAGCTGGTGAATGTGCAGACACGCGAAATTCTGGACGGCTGGCAGGTCGCGGTGGCCGAAGGGCGATTTGCATATGTGGGTCCTGATGCGTCCCATTGCATTGGCGTAGATACCCGTGTGATCGAAGCAGAAGGCCGCTATGTGATCCCCGGTCTATGTGACGGCCATATGCATATCGAAAGCGGAATGCTGACGCCTGCTGAATTTGCTGCCGCAGTGATTCCACATGGTACGACGACAATGTTCACTGATCCGCACGAAATCGCGAATGTTTTGGGCTTGCGAGGCGTCCGTATGATGCATGACGAGGCGCTGATACAGCCCGTCAATATTTACACACAAATGCCGTCTTGCGCGCCTTCAGCCCCCGGACTTGAAACCACAGGGTTCGAGATTTCAGCCGCAGACGTTGCCGAGGCGATGGCATGGCCCGGTATTATCGGTCTTGGCGAGATGATGAACTTTCCAGGTGTCGTTAACGGCGATCCCCAAATGTTGGCGGAAATGGCCGCGACCATGAATGCGGGAAAGACAGTGGGTGGCCATTATGCATCGCCTGACAAGGGCATCGCGTTTTCCGCCTATGTTGCTGGCGGTGCCGCCGACGATCACGAAGGCACCGCAGAGGCAGATGCGCTAGCGCGTGTCCGCAACGGGATGCGGTCAATGATGCGTCTTGGGTCTGCTTGGTACGATGTCGAAAGCCAGATTACCGCGGTCACCGAAAAGGGATTGGATCCGCGCAACTTTATTCTTTGTACCGATGACAGCCATTCGGGCACCTTGGTCAACGAAGGCCACATGAACCGCGTCGTCCGTCATGCGATTGCTTGCGGTTGCGATCCTGTCATCGCGCTACAGATGGCGACGATCAACACGGCAACCCATTTCGGTTTGGAACGCGAGATTGGCTCGATCGCGCCGGGCCGGCGTGCGGATGTGATCCTGACTTCCGACCTAACCACGCTCCCGATCGAAGAAGTGATCGCGCGTGGTCAAACCGTCGCGAAAAACGGCAAGATCACGGTGGATTGCCCGCACTACAATTGGCCCGCTGACGCCCGCGATACGGTGCATATGGGAAAGCATCTGGATGACAGCGATTTTGCCATTCGTGCGCCAAGCGGTAAGAACTCTGTTCGCGCCAAGGTCATCGGGGTTGTCGAAAACCAAGCACCGACCGAGGCGCTCACCGCTGAATTGCCTGTTGTTGACGGGTTGGTCGAAGGCAAGGATGACGTTTATCAAATTGCCTTGGTTGAACGACATCAAGGTACGGGCAAGGTCGTTAACGGCTTTGTGTCGGGTTTCGGGTATCAGGGGCGGATGGCGATGGCGTCGACCGTTGCGCATGACAGTCACCACATGATTGTCGTCGGGACCGACCGCGAAATGATGGCGGCCGCTGCAAACCGATTGGGCGAGGTCGGTGGCGGCGTGACAGTTTGGAAAGACGGCGCAGAGCTTGCACTGGTCGAACTCCCGATTGCGGGCCTGATGTCTGACAGCCCTGCTATCGAAGTCGCAGCGAAGGCTGACCAAATGGTTGCGGCAATGGCCGACTGTGGTTGCACATTGAACAACGCGTATATGCAGCATTCTCTGCTGGCACTGGTTGTCATACCGTCGTTACGGATCTCTGATCTGGGCTTGGTCGATGTCGACAAATTTGAAATTACCGAAATATTCGAGGAAAACGCATGAACGTGGCCCCACAGGTGTCAATCCGGACACCAGATGTCCCAAAGCACGAAAGCTTTACCGATCCGAAACTGGCGGTCGCGCGCCTGCAAGAAATCTACGCGACGGCCGTCAATTTTCTGTCCGAAAACTTCGTAAAAGCCCTGTTGGACGGGCAACCCGAAACCCGTTTGCGTGCTTTCTATCCTGAAATTCGCCTGACGACGACGACCTATGCCAAAACAGACTCGCGGCTTTCGTTTGGCCATGTGGCAGAACCCGGCATGTACGCCACTACTGTTACCCGCCCTGATTTGTTTGCGTCGTACTTGGAACAACAGATTGGTTTACTGCTGGACAGCCACGGCGTCCCCGTAGTGATTGGCGCGTCAACGACCGAAATGCCTGTGCATTTTGCTGCTGCCAATGATCCGAACCTGACTGTGCCGCATGATGGCTCAATGGAGTTCAACCTGCGCGACAACTTCGATGTACCTGATCTAAGCACGACACATGATAGCATCGTTAATGGCAAAGGGTTCACCTACGCAGATGGTGCGCGACCTTTGGCGCCTTTCACTGCTCAGCGTGTTGACTACTCGCTTGCCCGTTTGGCGCACTATACCGCCACCGCCGCAGAGCATTTCCAGAACCATGTGCTGTTTACAAACTACCAGTTCTACGTCGAGGAATTCGAAGGTTACGCCCGCCAAATGCTGGCCGATCCTGACAGCGGCTACACCAGCTTTGTCAGTACCGGAAACATCGAAATTACGGACCCTGATACCCAAATAGCTGTCCCAGCAAAGCTGCCGCAAATGCCGACCTATCATTTGAAACGCAAGAACGGCGGCGGGATTACCTTGGTCAATATCGGCGTCGGTCCATCGAACGCAAAAACCGCGACTGATCATATTGCGGTGTTGCGCCCGCACGCGTGGTTGATGGTCGGGCACTGTGCAGGGCTGCGCAATTCGCAACGCTTGGGCGATTTCGTTCTGGCGCATGCCTACCTGCGCGAAGACCACGTCCTGGACGATGACTTGCCTGTTTGGGTGCCGATCCCCGCGCTTGCCGAGATCCAGATCGCGCTCGAAAAGGCTGTGGCCGATGTGACCGCTCTTGAGGGTTTCGAACTGAAGCGGATTATGCGGACCGGCACGGTCGCCACAATCGACAACCGCAACTGGGAACTGCGTGAACAGGCTGGTCCGGTACAGCGGTTGTCCCAGTCGCGGGCAATTGCACTGGATATGGAAAGTGCCACGATCGCGGCCAACGGTTTCCGCTTTCGTGTCCCTTACGGCACGCTTCTTTGTGTCAGTGACAAGCCGCTGCATGGCGAGCTAAAACTGCCCGGAATGGCCTCTGATTTCTATAAAACACAGGTCGCGGCGCACTTGATGATCGGAATTCGGGCGATGGAAGCCTTGCGCGAAATGCCGCTGGAACGGATTCACAGCCGGAAATTGCGTAGTTTTGAAGAGACCGCCTTCCTATAAAGCAATAAAATAGCGAAAAAACGCGTATTTCATCAGGTAAAGTGACACTAATCGTTGTGGTGGCACACAAGATGCCGTTAAATGTGCGAGTAACAGGCCCTACTGCTGGGGCGATTGAGGGAGACCAGAAAAATGGCAACAAAACCACTAACAAAGGCGCAGCTTGTAACTGCACTTGCCGAAGAAACAGGCATGGATAAAAAAGCTGCCGGTGCTGCATTGGATGCGGTCACAGGCATCATCACCAAAGAAGTATCCGGCGGCGGCGCTGTGACACTTCCTGGCGTTGGCAAAATCTATTGCCGTGAGCGCCCAGAGCGTATGGTTCGCAACCCGGCCACGGGTGAGCAGATCAAGAAAGACGCTGACAAGGTTGTCAAAATGACGATCGCAAAAGCGCTCAAAGACAGCGTAAACGGCTAAGCCATCCGACCCATTGGGTCAGATGCGAAGTTAGGAAAAGGTCGCCCCAAACAGGGCGGCCTTTTTCATTTCCTACGAAGTGGTCGCAGCGCGTTCAGCGATCCGTAGACACAGGGCCGTCGCCTTTTCCATGTCCTGTACCGATATCCATTCAAGCGGTCCGTGAATGCATTGCATGCCCGTGAATAGGTTCGGACAAGGCACGCCCAACTCGGTCAGGCGCGATCCGTCGGTGCCGCCGCGGATCGGAACGGATAGTTCCTGTATGCCCAAATCGCCAAGGGCCGCACGCGCTAGGTTGACCGGTGTCATGTCATCCTCCAGCCAGTACCGCATGTTCCGGTATTGAGGCGTGATCTTGCAGTCAATTTCTGCACGCGGTTCTGTCGCCGCGATCGTTTCGCAGACTTGTCGAACCAGTGCGCCTTTGGCCGCCAATCCGTCCAATTCAAAGTCGCGTAGAATGAACCGAACCACCATTTCGGCGGCGCTGCCTTTCATATCGACCGCATGGATGAACCCTTCATGGCCTTCTGTTGTTTCAGGGGTCAATGTCGTGTGCGGAAGGGTGTCAACGATCTTGGACGCGAGGTGGATCGCATTAACCAATTTGTCCTTGGCAGTGCCCGGATGGATCGACACGCCTTTGACGGTCACGACCGCAAAGTCAGCTGAAAATGTTTCGTAGACGATTTCGCCTAGGTCTTCGCCGTCGAACGTATAGGCGAAATCGACCCCAAGGTCCTTAGGCAGATTTGCGTCAACACCGCGCCCGATCTCTTCATCGGGGGTAAAGGCCACTCGGATCGTCGGGCGTTTGATTTGCGGGTTTTCAAGTAGATGCCGCGCGGCTGTCATGATGATTGCTATACCTGCCTTGTCGTCGGCCCCCAAAAGCGAAAGCCCTGACGCAGTGACGATGTCATCGCCGACTTTTTGGGTGAGATAGGGAAAATCTTCGGGGGAAAGGGTCAGGTTTGGATCGTCAGGATAGGTGATTGCGCCGCCGTTATAACCTTCGATCAACCTTGGCTTCACGTCGGTCGCATTGAACTGCGGGGCAGTGTCAACATGCGCCAAAAACCCGACAGTCGGCCCCGGAACGTTGCCGGGGATCGTGGCGATGACGGTACCGTAGCTGGTTTTGGTAATCTCTGTTGCGCCGATTTCCGTCAATTCCGTAACCATAAGGTCCAGCATTGTGTGCTGGATTTGGGTCGACGGGGCAGCGGGGCTGTCCATGTCAGATTGGCTGTCGATGGCGCAATAGCGCATGAGGCGGGCCTTAAGTTCGGCGTTGAACTGGGTCATGAAAACTCCTTGGTCACTTTGCAAGAGCAGGCATGACGGCATTCAAGGAGTCAAGGTTGGATCCAGCTTTGGCATAGGCCAAGAACTCCATTGCATTCAGGTGACCCCTTTGGCTAAGTCCTAATCCAAAGGGGACCTTCATGGACATCAAAGCAGTCGCGATGGGGTTGGCGTTCGCGCTGATGTGGTCTTCGGCATTCACGTCGGCGCGGGTCATCGTGGAATATGCGCCGCCGCTTTCTGCACTTGCGCTGCGGTTTCTGATTTCGGGCCTTTTGGGTGTCGGGATTGCTTGGTTTTTGGGGCAATCAGCGCGCCTAAGTCGCCGCCAATGGAAAGGCGTCGTGATTTTCGGCATCTGTCAGAACGCGATCTATCTGGGACTGAACTTTGTGGCGATGCAAACGGTTCCTGCGTCGTTGGCGGTGATTATTGCGTCTACCATGCCGCTCTTGGTGGCTGTTGCAGGGTGGTTGGTTTTCGGCACAAAGGTTCGGCCGCTAGGGTTGCTTGGTCTGATTGCCGGCCTGATCGGCGTTGTGTTGATCATGGGGGCAAGGGTGCAAGGCGGCGTTGATCTGTTTGGCGTATTCCTCTGCGCTATCGCCGTCGTTTCATTGACTGTGGCGACTTTGGCGGTGCTTGGCGCATCGTCCGGCGGCAATGTTCTGATGATCGTGGGCCTGCAGATGCTTGTCGGCAGTGCGCTGCTTTGGGTTCCTGCGCTGACGATCGAGGTCTGGGATATCACTTGGTCTTGGCAGCTTGTCGTGGCCTTTATTTACGCAACACTGGTGCCCGGTTTGGCGGCTACGCTGGTCTGGTTCTTGTTGGTCGGGCGCATTGGCGCCGTGAAAGCGTCAACGTTTCACTTTCTCAATCCGTTCCTTGGAGTCGCTACAGCTGCCGTTCTTTTGGGTGAAAAGATAGGCGTTCTGGATGTCGTGGGCGTTGCGATTATCGCAGGCGGTATTCTGGCAGTGCAGCTGTCTAAGCAGTAAAGCACCCTACCCGATCTGGCCGCGCACGCCACCTGTCTGCCCACGATCCAGCAGCAGATGATCTAAAATCACACAGGCCATCATTGCTTCGCCAACCGGAACTGCACGTATCCCGACACAAGGGTCATGACGACCTTTGGTGATCACTTCGGTGGCTGATCCATCCATGCGGATCGACTTGCGCGGTGACAGGATCGATGACGTTGGTTTGACCGCAAAGCGGACGACAATATCTTGCCCTGTGCTGATCCCGCCAAGGATGCCGCCTGCATGGTTTGAAGAATATTCCGGCCCGTTCGGCCCCATGAAAATCTCGTCCGCGTTGTCGCGTCCCGTCAGTGCCGCCGCCGCCATACCTTCGCCGATTTCGACGCCTTTGACTGCGTTGATGGACATCATGGCTGCGGCTAAATCAGTGTCTAACTTGGCGTAAACGGGTGCACCGATGCCTGCGGGGACACCACGGGCGACGACTTCGATTATCGCACCGACAGAGTTATGATCGTCTTTGCGCAGCCATGTCAGATAGTCGTTCCATTCCGCCGCTGCATCTGCGTCAGGGCAGAAGAAGTCGTTCTGATCGATCTGACCCCAGTCCACTTTGCTGCGGTCGATTTGTTTGGAACCCATTTGGGTCATATAGCCTTTGATCTGCACGTTGGGCGCAATGGCCGCAATCGCTTCGCGGGCGACGCCGCCTGCAGCCACGCGTGACGCCGTTTCGCGCGCAGAGGACCGCCCGCCGCCGCGCGGGTCGCGCAGGCCGTATTTCTGGTGGTAGGTTATGTCGGCATGTCCGGGACGGAATGTATTCAGGATATCGCCATAGTCTTTTGACCGCTGGTCAGTGTTTTCAATCATCAACTGGATCGGTGTTCCTGTCGTCTTGCCCTCGTACACGCCAGACAGGATTTTCACTGCATCGGGTTCATTCCGTTGGGTCGTGTTCTTGTTCAGGCCGGGGCGGCGTTTGTCCATCCACTGCTGGATCATCGCAGCTTCAAGCGGCACGCCGGGCGGGCAGCCGTCGACAGTTGCGCCCAAGGCGGGTCCGTGGCTCTCGCCCCAAGTGGTGAAGCGGTAGAGGTGTCCAAAGCTGTTGATCGACATGGGCGACTCCCTTTTGTCCTGCGGGTCTAGCGGGCGTGACAATAAGGCTCAAGAGGTTTCCCTTGCCCTACTGCGCATTCCCGACTAGCTAAAGCGTACCTCGGGGGGCCTAAGTAGGCTGAGATTGCAGAAATGCGGACCCGTAGAACCTGAACCGGTTAGGACCGGCGGAGGGAAGGTTTAGCATGGTGCTATCCCCCATTTCCGCCCGTCGCATTTGGAGGATACGATGAATACTACCTATCTACCACTTGCTGCGGGACTTGCCCTTTGCGCCACCAGCGCATTGGCCGAGACCCCAGTACTGCAAGTTATGACATACGACAGTTTTGTCACTGAATGGGGCCCCGGCCCCGCAATTGAAGCCGCATTCGAAGCCACCTGTGGCTGTGATCTGCAATTCGTAGGCACCGGCGACGGTGCGGCGTTACTTGCGCGTCTGCAATTGGAGGGCCCGCGTACCGAAGCGGATATCGTGCTAGGTCTGGATACAAACCTGACAGCCGCAGCGCGCGAAACAGGCCTGTTTGCACCGCATGGCGTGACAGCTGAACTTGATCTGCCGATTGCGTGGACGGATGCGGAGTTCTTGCCGTTCGACTGGGGATATTTCGCCTTTGTCGGCAACGCAGGCGAAGCACAAGCGACGTCGTTGCGTGATTTGGCGGCCAGCGATCTGAAAATCGTGATCCAAGATCCGCGGTCATCCACACCGGGCCTTGGCCTGCTGATGTGGGTCAAGACGGCCTATCCAGACGAGGCAGCCAGCATTTGGGCTGACCTTGCCGACAACATCGTCACAGTCACATCCGGCTGGTCCGAAGCTTACGGCATGTTCCTTGAAGGCGAAGCCGACGCGGTATTGTCTTACACCACATCGCCTGCTTATCACCTGATCGCCGAAGAAGACGACAGCAAGGTGGCATGGGCCTTTGAAGAAGGTCACTACATGCAGGTCGAGGTCGCTGGCAAAGTTGCAGGCACAGATCAACCGGAACTGGCTGACGCGTTCTTGGCGTTCATGGTGTCTGATGCATTCCAAAGTGTGATCCCGACAACAAACTGGATGTATCCAGCAGTGACGCCTACGGATGGCCTACCTGCCGGATTTGAAACACTGATGACGCCTGAAACATCACTTTTGCTGTCGCCAGAAGATGCGGCTGCAATGCGTGATGGCGCACTGGAAGAATGGCGCACAGCCCTGTCCCAGTAACCCCGCGCTGGCCCAGCATCGTCGCGACGATGCTGGTGCTGTCGCTGACCTTTGGCACGCTGGGCGCTGTTGCTTGGCGTGCTGAATGGGCGAGCGGGCTCGCGCCTGCTGACTGGGTGGCGGTGCGATTCACCGTTGTTCAGGCGTTTCTATCTGCTGCAATTAGTGTGCTTTTGGCCATTCCTGTGGCGCGTGCCTTGGCGCGGCGCAGGTTTCGCGGGCGGCAGTTGCTCATCACTTTGCTAGGCGCGCCGTTCTTGCTGCCTGTGATCGTTGCCGTTCTGGGCCTTCTTGCGGTGTTCGGAAGAGGCGGAGTATTGAACGATGCTCTGACTGCTCTTGGTTTTTCACCCATTTCAATATTTGGCATGCATGGCGTTCTTCTCGCGCATGTCTTTTTCAATCTCCCGCTGGCGATCCGGTTCATCCTGCAAGGATGGCTGTCGATTCCGTCGGAGCGCTTTCGCTTGGCTGCCACCCTCAACGCGCCTGTTTGGCGGCTTCTGGAATGGCCGATGCTGCGGGTTGTTTTACCCAGCACGTTCTTGGTGATTTTCCTGATCTGCCTGACAAGTTTCGCGGTGGCACTGACAATGGGCGGCGGGCCGCGCGCCACAACGATCGAGCTCGCTATCTATCAGTCTGTGCGATTTGATTTCGATCTGGGAAAGGCTGCTTTGCTGGCTTGCGTCCAGTTTGGCCTGTGCGTCGGGGCTGCAATCTTGGCCCTACGCATCACAGCAGAGGACGTTACAGGCGCAGGTATGGACCGCGTCGTGCAGCGCTGGGACGTGGCCCGCGCGGGCGTCGACTATGCGTGGATTATTGCGGCAGCGGTGTTCCTGTTGGTGCCACTAGGTATGGTTGTCTTGCGTGGATTGCCCGGGATTTTTGACTTGCCGGATACGATCTGGGCCGCTGCCCTTCGTTCAATTATCGTGGCGAGCGGTTCCGCAATCTTGTGTGTTTCAATGGCGCTTGCTCTTGCGGTGCGTGGTGGGATGTTGATTGCGGTTGTTGGTGTCTTGCCGCTGGCTGCATCTGGGTTGGTTGTCGGTACCGGTGCGTTCTTGATCGTGTTTCCATTCATCCGACCTGCAGATGTGGCGTTGCTGGTCACGGTATTGGTCAATGCAACGCTCGCATTGCCGTTCGCGTTGCGGGCCATCGGGCCATCGGCAGCGCAGGTCAACGCCGACTATGGGCGGCTTGGCGCGTCTTTGGGGATGACCGGCTGGGCGTGGGTCCGGTTGGTGGTTTTGCCGCGTATGCGCAGGCCATTGGGCTTCGCCACGGGGTTGGCTGCTGCGTTGTCGATGGGTGATCTTGGTGTCATCGCGCTTTTCGCGGGACAGGCCGAAGAAACGTTGCCATTGGCAATGTATCGATTGATGGGGGCCTACCGTATGGAAACCGCCGCTAGCGCCGCTTTGCTGTTATTGTCGCTTAGCTTGCTGCTGTTTTGGATTTGTGATCGAGGAGGGCGCGCCAATGCTGACGTTTGAAAATGTACTTCTTTCGCAGGGCGATTTTGCGCTGACGGTAGATTTGACCCTGCCAAATGCCGAAATCATTGCGCTTATTGGTCCTTCAGGTGCGGGCAAATCGACGATCCTATCCGCGATAGCAGGGTTCTTTGCGCCGACGCGTGGTCGTATTTGCTGGGACGGAGCAGACCTTGCGGGTGTTGCGCCAGGTGCGCGGCCTGTCAGCATGCTATTTCAGGACAATAATCTGTTTCCGCATCTGACCGCCGCACAGAACGTCGGACTTGGATTGCACCCGAATTTGAAATTGACGCCGGCGCAGATCGAGGTCGTTGAAACGGCCTTGGTACAGGTTGGTCTTTCAGGGTTCGGCGACCGTAAACCGGGTGCATTGTCTGGCGGTCAACAAAGCCGGGTCGCTTTAGCGCGGGTTCTGGTGGCAGATAGACCACTCGTGTTGCTGGACGAGCCGTTCTCAGCATTGGGTCCTGCGCTTAAAGACGAAATGCTGGACTTGGTGAAAGACAAGCTGCACGCGGCAGGAAAGACCGTGATCATGGTGACCCATGATCCCGCGGATGCGCGGCGGATTGCAGATTGCGCAGCGTTGGTAGCGGATGGCGTGGTAACTGCGCCAGTTGCAACGGCTAAGTTGCTAGACAATCCGCCCCCTGCGCTGGCGGCGTATTTGGGATAATTTGTATCAAGATGTGCTTAACGAAAAAGGCCCGCTCGAAAGCGGGCCTTTGTTCATTGTCTGATCCGATCAAACCTAGTCTTTGTGCTTGTGCGGTGCCCAAAGACGCTTGTTTGTCAGGTAAAGCAACACTGACAGAACTGTCAGGAACAAGACGCCAGTCAAACCGGCTTGCTTGCGTGCAACCAACTTAGGTTCTGCAGTCCACATCAAGAAGGCAGCTACGTCTTCTGAGACATGCTCCAACTCAGTAGAGTGGCCATCTGCAAACTCTACGTCATCGCCGTAAAGTGGCTGCGACATGGAAATCCAGCTACCTGGAACCATATGCTTGCCCTTTTCGTCGACACAGCTTTCTGGAAAGCCGCCAGCGCCGAAGGCTACGTTATAGAAACCATCCATCGGCTCGCCTTCCAGCGCGCATTCTGGTTCTTCATGGTAGCCGGTCAGCAAGGACGCGATGTATTCTGCGCCACCCATGCCGTTCACGAACTGGCTGATGCCTGTTCCGTAGGGGCCGTGGAAACCAGCGCGGGCCTTAGCCATCAGGCTTAGGTCAGGTGCGTTGGACAGGCTTGATCCCGGGAACTTGTCGGCAGGTGTTGCTGCGCGGAAATCGCCTTCGCCGTCAAACAGGGCCTGGTCGAAAACTTCGTAGAACTCTGCATACGCGCGCATCTGATCTTCGGGCAGCGCGGGGCCGCCTTCGTCGTGCAGCGTGCGGAATGCGATCAGTTCTAGACCGTGACAAGCAGCGCAGATCTCAGTGTAAACCTGAAGGCCGCGCTGGAGCTGCATTTGGTCATAGCTACCGAACGGACCTTCGAACGAGAATGCAAAATCCTCGATTTCGGTTTCGACTTCAGCGGCCATTGCCTGCCCTGCAGTGAGGGCAAGAGCTGTTGCAGCGGTGAGTGTGAATTTACGGAACATATTTTTGTCCTTTCTCACTCGGCCGGATTCGCGACAGGCTTGGCGCCGTCACTCTTCGGCGCGTAGTGCGCGTTGAAATCGTCTTCGATAGTTGCTGGTGGCGTGTTTGGCTTCTCGATCACGCCAAGCAATGGCAGGATGACGAGGAAGTAAGCGAACCAGTAGGTCGCACCAAGCAAAGCGATGTAAGGATAGATGCCTTCTGCTGGACGGGCGCCAACCCATGTCAGCAGCACAAAGTTCACAGCAAACAACCAGAACCACCACTTGAACATCGGGCGATAACGGCCTGAACGTACAGACGAGGTGTCCAGCCATGGCGCCAACGCCATAACTACAATCGCGCCGAACATCGCCAATACACCAAAGAACTTGGCGTCAACGATGCCGAACGTCAGCCAATTCACGGCAATGACCAACCAAACTTCTTGGTCGAAAGCACGCAGGATCGCGTAGAATGGCAAGAAGTACCATTCAGGCACAATGTGCGAAGGTGTGACTAGCGGGTTTGCCGGAATGTAGTTGTCCGGGTGGCCCAGATAGTTTGGCATAAAGCCCACAACCGCAACGAAGACTGCCAGAATAACTGCCAGCGCGAACAAGTCCTTGATCACGAAGTACGGCCAGAACGGCAGCGTATCTTTGGCCGCGTCTTCTTTGGAAGTGCGACGCACTTCAACGCCAGTTGGGTTGTTGTTACCAGTCGTGTGGAACGCCCAGACGTGAACGATTGTCAGGCCCAACAGGATGAAAGGCAGCAGGTAGTGCAACGAGAAGAAGCGGTTCAGCGCAGGCTGGCCGATTGATCCGTTCGGCGTACCCAGCAGCCAAACTTGGACTGATTCACCGATGAACGGGATCGCGCCAAACAGGCCAGTGATAACGGCAGTACCGTGGAACGACATCTGACCCCAAGGCAGAACGTAGCCCATAAAGGCGGTGCCCATCATCAGGACATACATCAACATACCAACGACCCATGTCACCTCACGCGGTGATTTGTATGAACCGTAGTAAAGCGAACGGAAGATGTGTGCATAAACAGCCACAAAGAAAAGCGAAGCGCCGTTCATGTGGAAATAGCGGATCATATGACCGCCGTTCACGTTGCGCATGATGTGCTCAACCGACGTAAAGGCCATATCAACGTGCGGCACATAGTGCATCACCAGTACGATACCGGTCACGATTTGCAGCACGAGAGTGAATACAAGAACGATACCCCAGATCCACATCCAGTTCAGGTTCTTGGGTGTCGGGAGCATGAGAACGTCATACATCAAACCAACGATCGGCAAGCGCTTGTGGAGCCACTTTTCGCCGCCGGACTTTGGTTCGTAATGGTCGTGGGGAATTCCGCCCATGGCTTTCTCTCCTTAACCGAGTTGAATTGTTGTTTCGTCCACGAAGGACGCGACAGGAACAGGCAGGTTGCGCGGCGCTGGGCCTTTGCGGATCCGACCGGATGTATCGTAGTGCGAACCGTGGCATGGGCAGAACCAGCCGTGGAAGTCACCCGAGTTGCCCAAAGGCACACAACCAAGGTGTGTACACACGCCCATTTGAACTAGCCAAACGCCGTCTTCGGTCAGCGCACGGTTTTCATCCGTGGCTGGTCCGTCAGTAGGCAAGTTCGCGTTTTCGTGGTTCTGGTCAGGAAGGTCATTCACGTCAACGGCGCGCGCTTCGGCGATTTCTTCTTCTGTACGGGACCGGATAAAGACCGGTTTACCTTGCCACAGCACGGTGATTTGCGTGCCTGGGTCGACAGCGCTGACATCAACGCGGATCGAGGCAAGCGCCAATACGTCGGCGGAAGGGTTCATCTGGTTTACGAGTGGCCAAACAGCCGCACCCGAAATTACTGCACCGGCACCAGCCGTTGCGTAATAAAGGAAGTCGCGGCGTGTGCCCTGTTGATCATCTGCATGTGACACGGGATGCATCTCCGATTCTTATGATGGGCCTATTGCCCGCACGAAAAATAGACCGATGCCACCACCAGTCAATTTGGCCGTTGTTTATCCACCAAAACCAATGACGTCCAGCAGACAATCAGACACAGGCCATTTCATCGTGGTAAATAGGGTGCAATTTTTAACACTTTCCTAACTGCCTTACACCGAATCGGTTCCATTCAATGGTGCAGAAAAAGGCGATCTGGTTGCTCCGCATCGGCAAAAAACCCCTGTTTTGTAAGAGAATTTCCCCAAAATAGGCGGATTCCTTCCAGTTTCGCGTGAAAACTGTCTCCCTACAGCGACGGTTTCACGTTCCTAGTTAACCGGGCCTTAAAGTTTTTTGAGGAGGGTGTAAGCCTGCGGTAATCTGATTTTCGATCGGCTTAGGACTTTTAACATGAAACGTTTGCTTGCTTTTTGCATTGCAATGCTCGCAGCACCATCAAGCAGCTTCGCGCAAGTCGAGCTAAGCTTTTATACCGGTGTGCAATCTGCACAACCATCGGACGTGTCGATTCGTGACCCTTTGTCGCTTCCTGTGAATGCACGGCTGAATTGGCAGGGGCGTTCTTTTGACGCGCCGCTATATTATGGCCTACGTGCGACATCATGGCGGTCAGGGTCTTTTGGCGTTGGTTTGGATTTTGCCCACAACAAAATCTATCCCTCGTCACTGCCTGACGGCTATGACGTTTTAGAGATGACTGATGGGCTGAACACGCTGACCGTGAATGCGTATCGTCGTTGGGACGGTGTGTTCGGTGACGTAACCCCCTACGTCGGCGGTGGTATCGGGATTGCTGTGCCTCATGTTGAGGTCACGAACGACATATCACAAACATCCGGGTACCAATTGACCGGACCTGCCGCGACACTGATCGCAGGGGCAAGCCTGCCAATCAATGACCAGTGGTCCGTTTTTGGTGAATACAAAGGCACATACTCTACCAATACCGCCGAATTGGACGGTGGAGGGACCCTTGAAACCGACATCGCAACAAACGCGTTGAATGTCGGGGTCAGTTTTAACTTTTAAGGCGTTAGTCCGGTACCGTCGCCATCATGCTGTCGCGGGTGCAAAAATCAGCGTGCCATTTCGCCAACGCATCATTGCCGTTCCGCCAAACGCGCGCATCGTGACGCAAATCCACGTAGGATAGCGCGCAAGCCATCCCGATCTGTCCGATGTTCAGCGGACCAGTCAAATGGTGCATCCAATTGCTGTTAACGGCAGCGATGCCGCGCGCGGCCTTGGTCCATTGCACCTCAAGCCAGTTGGGTGACTGTTCCGTTTCGGGGCGCAACCGCATCTCATAGGTCATTGATACTGTCGCATCCATGATCGCATCTGCTGTCGCTTCCAGCGTCAAAATCTCCCAAATGCTGTTCTGCGGGTAAAGATTTGCGCCAGAAAGATCGTTCAGAAACCGCGTGATAACACGGCTGTCATAGATAACAGGCCCATCGGCGCGTAGCAGCGCAGGAATCTTTCCCAATGGATTGGCGGCAACAACCTCTGGTGCCGACTTGATCGGGGAAGTGGCGACAACAACCTCTTCGACCTTTCCCATCAGGTTTGCCTCGCGCAGAACAACACGGGTTTTGCGGACGTAGGGCGAAGATGGAGAGATCAAAAGCTGCATATCGTTGGGGTCCTGTCTTTGATATTCAGGGAAACAAGACCTGATCCTGCCCGTTTTGCCAAGGCGGATATTTTGTCATCACTTTTCGAAATCTATCTGAGCCAAGAAATGCATCCAGCCAAGCGGTCAGCGGACCTAGCCCTTGCGCATCAAACCAAGCCCGATCCGTATTGGCGAATTGCCGTACAAACGGCAGAATCGCCATGTCAGCCAGTGTTCGCTCTGACCCCATCAGGAAGGGGCTGTGCGACAAACGCGCGTCCAGATCACGTAGAAACACCATCGCCTTTGCCCGCTCTGCCGCTTCGTCACGGTCGGGAAAGCGCACGGCGTATTTCGTATGATCCAGCGCCTGTTTAAAGGGGCCGTCGCACGTGTCGATCAGTGTGTGACCTTCGGCGGGCATCTTGAGCCAGTTTTCAGGATCGCTGCGGCCCAGCGCCCAAAGCATCACGTCGCGGCTTTCTTCGATCACGTCGTCGCCGTCTTGAACGACAGGGACGGTTCCTTTGGGGGACGCCGCCAGAAACGCCGTGGGTTTGTCCTTGAGCAGGATTTCTTGCAGCACAACCTGCCGTCCGCTTGACTGGATCGCAAGCCGCGCACGCATGGCGTAGGGGCAGCGTCTGAATGTCCAAAGGATAGGTAGGGTTGTCACGTCTAGATGCCTTCTGCGGGAAGTGAATGCTCGGGGAAGCTAGGCGGTCAACTGCTGACCTGCAAATCCAGTGATTCTGGCTTGCACGATCTGGCTTTCGGGTTGGTCGCGGTCGAACAGGACTTCGGTGAATTGTTCAGTGCGTCCCATACGCGCATTTTCCATCAGGATTTTGTGCGTCTTGCCGGTTTGCGCAGCAAGGTGCAGGTCGACTTGAGTTGCACCTGCTGCACGCAATTTGGCCGCGCGTTCTTTGATCAGTTTGCCGTTCACTGCGGGCATCTTTGCCGCGGGTGTGCCCGGACGGGGCGAGTATGGAAATACGTGTAGCCAAGTCAGATCACAGTCTGCGACCAGGGCCAGTGAATTGGCGAACATCGCGTCCGTTTCCGTTGGAAAACCTGCGATAATGTCAGCACCAAAGGTCATATCGGGGCGCAATTTACGGGCTTCCAGGCAAAAATTGATCGCATCGTCGCGCAAGTGCCGCCGCTTCATCCGTTTCAGGATCATGTCGTCGCCATGTTGCAGTGACAGATGCAAATGAGGCATCAGGCGCGGTTCAGTTGCAATCGCTTGGAGCAGATTTTCATCAACCTCGATGCTATCGATCGAACTGATCCGCAGGCGTGGCAGGTCAGGCACCAATTTCAGGATGCGCATTACCAGATCGCCCAGTTTGGGCGTTGCAGGCAAGTCGGCCCCCCAACTGGTCAGGTCGACCCCTGTCAGAACAACTTCGTTGTACCCGGTATCGACCAAGCGCTTGATCTGATCGACAACAACACCCGCCGGAACCGACCGCGAATTGCCACGCCCGTAGGGAATAATACAAAAAGTGCAGCGGTGATCGCAGCCATTCTGGACCTGTACATAAGCACGGCTGCGCGTGCCAAAGCCGTCAATCAGGTGACCCGCAGTTTCGGTCACTGACATAATGTCATCTACCTGCACGGGCTCTGTCAGGCCGATCAGATCAGGGGCCAAACCCGCCCAAGTAGCGGGATTCATTTTTTCGGTGTTGCCCAATACCACGTCAACTTCGGCCATTTTGGCGAATGTTTCGGGTTCGGTTTGGGCGGCACAACCCGTGACGATAAGTTTCGCGTCAGGATGGTCACGCCGCAGCTTGCGGATGTCTTGACGGGCTTTGCGAACAGCCTCGGACGTCACAGCGCAGGTGTTAATGATGATCGCGTTATCGACGCCGGCACTTGCGGCCAGCTCTTTCATCGCTTCGGTCTCATAGGCGTTCAGCCTGCACCCGTGGTTTGAAAAAATCGGAGCCGCCGTCATTAGAACCGCCAAACGCCGTCAAAGACATGCGCAGTTGGACCTGTCATCCAGACGCCATCGTCACGCCAACTGATCTGTAAGGTGCCGCCATCCAGATCGATGGTTACATCTCGTTCCGTTAGACCACGGCGCGCTGCCGCCACCGCAGTCGCACATGAAGAAGAGCCAGAGGCCAGCGTGATCCCCACGCCACGCTCCCAAACCCGCATTCGCAGATGATTGGGGCCGACTAGACTTGCGAATTGTACATTCGTGCGCTGCGGGTAAAGCGGGTGGTGTTCGATTTCTGCACCGCGTTTCGCCAAATCGACAGCTTCGGCATCGTCGACGAAAAAAGTGCAATGCGGATTGCCCATGCCAGTCGCTGTAGGCGCGCCCGGGATCGGCAGTTCAAGCGTATCCATTTCTTGCGCCAGCGGCACATCGTTCCAGTTCAACTGTGGCAGGCCCATGTTCACGGACGTCAGCCCATTGCCTGCGTCTTTGGCCAAAAGCGCACCGCGGTCGGTTGTAATCGTCAACGCGTCCTTGCCTTCGGTATCCATCAAGTGACGCGCGATGCAGCGCGTTGCATTGCCGCAGGCGGCCGAAAGTGATCCATCACTGTTCCAAAACGTCAGATGCACGTCCGCGTCGGGTGTGTTGGACAAGACAGCAAGCTGGTCAAAGCCAACTCCGCGGTGCCTGTCCGCGATTGCAATCGCAATGGCAGCATCAACGCGCGGGGTGATTCCCCGTTCATCCACGACAACAAAGTCGTTTCCCAGCCCGTGCATCTTCATGAAGGGCAAAAATGATGAGTCGATAGCAGCCATTTGGGCGATATAGTCAAAGCCGGACGACTAATCCAGTGGTGGCCGCATTTGGGGGTTGACCGCGGGCCTGTGGCTTTTTAGATACCGCGCCAGTGGGCCGTTAGCTCAGTTGGTAGAGCAACTGACTTTTAATCAGTAGGTCGCTGGTTCGAACCCAGCACGGCTCACCACTTTTTCCTTGGATGCAGGTCACTTATCACGCGATCAAACGGGCTGATTCCCGTTCAGGTTTGTCTTTCTGGTCCTACTGACTGGCAGCATTGGTACGCCACTTGATCAGCTTGCTTGGAAACGTTGGGTCACACTGGTCTTGCCAGTGTCACGGCATCTTCACAAAGCAGCAAACTAGGCTATCGTCGCCCGAAAGCTTTTGGGAGGAAGTGTTTTGCTAGATCAAGATCGTCCATGGACGGCCTTTTATGGTCCGTCTGTTCGCAAGACCATAGATGCCCCGAAATATCGCACAATCGGTGATTTCATCAGCGCTACCGCTGACACTTTCGGGGACTTGCCCGCATTTACGGCCTGTTTGCCCAACGGGATGAACGGCACACTGACCTATCGCCAAGCGGACGATATGTCTGATGCTTTGGCCGTTTACCTTCGCGAAGTTGCGGGACTGAAAGCTGGTGACCGTGTCGCTATTCAGGTGCCGAACTGCCTTGCATACCCCATTGCTGCAATGGCGATTTTCAAGGCGGGCTGTGTTCTGGTGAACATCAACCCGCTTTATACCGCAGAGGAAATGGCAAAGCAGTTCATTGATTCAGAGCCAGCAGCAATCGTCATTGTAGATATGTTTGCCGACAAATTGATCGAGGCCATGAAGGGTCACCCGATCCCGAACGTGATTGTCACTCGTGTAGCCGAATTCCTGCCCGCCTTGCCAAAGATGATTGTAGGCGCTGTTCAGAAATACTGGGACAAGTCGATCCATCCGATTGTCATGCCACATGTTCGCTTACCGGATGCCGTAAATGCAGGGCACGCTAAACAGCAAAGCCTTCATAACAGCCTAGAGACTTATCGCAGCGATATTGATCCTGATGACGTGGCGTGTCTGCAGTACACTGGCGGCACAACGGGCGTATCCAAAGGCGCGATGCTGACCCACACGAATATCTTGATGAACATGGAACAAACCATGGAGCTGATCCCGAACCTTGAAAAGGGCAAGGAGGTCGCGCTGACAGCTCTGCCACTTTATCATATCTTTGCGTTTACGGTGAACTTCCTCGGATTCTATTCGATCGGCGCACGCAACATTCTGATCCCGAACCCACGCCCTCTGAGCAATCTCAAGCGTGCCTTTGAGAACTACAAAATTACATGGATGAGCGGTGTGAACACCCTGTTCAACGGCCTGAATGGCGAGGTCTGGTTTCAGGATACCCCACCAAAGCACCTGAAATTCGCTTCCGCTGGCGGTATGGCGCTGCAAGGTGTTGTTGCGGAACGTTGGGAAGCCGTCACAGGTAAGACCGTATTGGAAGGATATGGGCTAACTGAATCCTCGCCAGTGTTGACGTTTAATCCTTTCGGCAAAACACGCCTCAATTCCATCGGCGTGCCTGTACCTTCGACAGATGTGCGCTGTGTGGATGAAGACGGTAAGGACGTGCCGCAGGGCGAAGCAGGCGAGTTAATCGCCAAAGGTCCCCAGATCATGAAGGGCTATTGGAACAAGCCCGAAGAAACCGCCAAGACCATCCAGAACGGTTGGCTTTTGACAGGTGATATCGGCGTGATGGACGCGGATGGCTATTTCCGCGTGGTGGATCGCAAGAAGGACATGATCCTTGTGTCCGGCTTCAACGTCTATCCAAACGAAATCGAAGATGTGATCGCCGCCCACCCCGGTGTCGAAGAAGTCGCTGTGATCGGTGTGCCTGATGGTGCATCGGGCGAAGCGGTAAAGGCCTTTATCGTCAAGCGTGACCAGTCACTTAACAAAGACGCATTGCGTGCTTACTGCAAAGAACATCTAACGGCTTACAAAGTCCCTAAAGCGGTCGAATTCCGCGACGAACTCCCAAAATCGAATGTCGGGAAAATCCTGCGCAAAGACCTTCGTGCAGAAGAAAAAATGAAAGCGGAGGGTTAAGCGATGGTTGGACCACTTGAACAGGCTATTCTGGCCCTGATGATTTTCGTGATCATGCTAGGCATGGGCGCATCCCTGACCCCTCGCGATTTCACACTCGCGCTAAAGCGTCCGTACGGACTGATGATCGGCGTGGTATCTCAATATGGATTCATGCCGCTGATTGGTTTTATCCTCGCGTCGACCTTGCCAGTCTCAGATCCGATCAAGATTGGTATTCTGATTATGGCTTGTATGCCGGGTGGCACGACCTCGAATATTTTCACCTATTTCTCAAAGGGTAATCTGGCGTTGTCGGTCTTGATGACAGTCACATCGACCGTTTTTGGCGTGATCCTGATCCCGATTGTTTTGGTGCTATACGCTGGCGCACTTGATCTGGATATCCCGCGCGAGAATATTATCGCGACACTGGTTCTGCTGCTGGTGCCTGTGGCGATCGGAATGGTGCTGCGCAAATTCAACGCCAATGTTGGCGCGGTCACTGAATTCATGGGGTCGATGCTTGCGATCTTCTTTATTCTGTTTTTGATCGTGTCATGGATTCCACGCAACTGGGAATTCTTGTTGACGACGACCTGGGCTACGTACTTTGGTTCGATCGTGCTGGGGCTTTTCGGTTTTGCGCTGGGCTATGGGTTTTCGATCCTGTTGCGCTTGCACCCGCGCAATGCGCGCACTGTCGCACTTGAAACCGGTATTCAGAATGGCCCGCTGGCAATCGCGATTATCGCGTTCACCTTTGCAGGTACAGAGGCGCAGTCGATCATGGCCGTTCCCGTGCTGTATTCGCTGTTTATCGTGATCACCTCGACTATGGTGACTTTCTGGTTCCGCCGTGTGAACACAGCAAACGAGCAACCATTGCCAAACGGATTGCTTTAGGTCGGTTGACCTACCCCGCCACATGGCTAAGAACGGCGGCGATAAGTAGGGTTTAAACGGTCTCATAACCACGTATGCTGCGCGTTGAACGATGCGCGGCTAAAGGTAGAAATAATGAAAATTGCGATGATCGGCACTGGATACGTTGGTTTGGTGTCTGGTGTATGTCTGTCGGATTTCGGGCATGAAGTTGTCTGCGTCGATAAGAACCAAAACAAGCTGGCGCTGCTGCGTGCCGGAAAAACGCCGATTTTTGAACCGGGTTTGGACAGCTTGATGGCCCGCAACATGGCCGCGAACCGTCTTTCGTTCACCGATAACCTGAAAGAAGCGACTGACGGTGCAGATGCCGTGTTTATCGCTGTTGGCACCCCCAGTCGTCGCGGCGACGGCCATGCAGACCTCAGTTATGTCTTTGGCGCAGTCAAAGAAGTCGCAGAGGCGTTGACCAAACCTGCCGTGATCGTCACCAAATCCACCGTGCCTGTTGGAACCAACCGAAAAGTGGCCGATTTGTTGAAGGAAACCCGCCCCGATTTGGCGTGCGATGTCGTGTCTAACCCGGAATTTCTGCGCGAAGGTGCGGCGATCGACGATTTTATGCATCCCGACCGTGTTGTCATTGGGGTGCAATCGGCACGTGGCGAAGAGGTCATGCAAAAGGTGTACCGCCCCCTATCCCTGCGTGATTACCCGGTTTTGACCACTGACCTTGAAACCGCAGAGATGATCAAATACGCGGCCAACGCCTTTCTGGCGACCAAGGTTACGTTCATCAATGAAATCGCCATGTTGTGCGAACGCACTGGTGCCGATGTCAAAGACGTAGCCAACGGCATGGGTTTTGATAGCCGCATTGGTCCAAAGTTTCTGCAAGCTGGTCCGGGTTACGGCGGATCATGTTTCCCGAAAGATACCAAAGCTTTAGCGCGAATTGGGCAGGACAATTCCACCCCACTTCAAATCGTTGAGACTGTCATCAAGGTTAATGAAGAGGTGAAGCGGTTGATGGTCGAAAAGATCATCGATCTGTGTGATGAAAAACTGCAGAAAAAGACGATCACAGTGCTGGGCCTGACGTTCAAACCGGACACTGACGATATGCGCGATGCGCCGTCATTGACGGTCGTCCCCGCTTTGGTTGGGCTTGGTGCGAACGTACGGGTGGTTGATCCGCAAGCCTTCCGTGAAGCGAAAGAAATGCTGCCGAATGTAACGTGGTTTGATGATCCTTATGAGGCGGCTGAAGGCGCGCATGCAGTGATTATGCTGACCGAATGGAACGAATTCCGTGCGCTTGATCTGCGCGAAATGGCAGGACGTATGGCCGTCCCCCGTATGGCAGATCTGCGCAATATGTATTCTTGCGACGATGTACTTGAAGCAGGATTTGAAGCGTATGTGGCCATGGGGCGCAAATCCCATTTGCCGCAAAACTAGATAGGACTGGCTGACATGCAAGAATGGTGGCGCAGTGCCGTAATTTATCAGGTTTATCCACGTTCCTATCAGGATGATGACGGCGACGGTGTCGGTGATCTCGCTGGTATCACGCGGCGCTTGGATCATATTGCGTCACTTGGTGTGGACTGCATTTGGCTTTCGCCGATCTTTGCTTCGCCACAGGCAGACATGGGATATGACGTTTCTGATTATTTGGCCGTTGATCCTTTGTTTGGTGATCTGGACGCCTTTGATGCGCTGATAGAGGCAGCTCATGCCCGTGGTCTGAAGGTGATCGTGGATCAGGTTTTGTCGCACAGTTCTGATCAGCATGAATGGTTCAAGGAATCCCGCAAGGACCGAACGAACCCAAAGGCGGATTGGTATGTTTGGGCCGATCCTTTGCCGGACGGTGCCCCTCCGACAAACTGGCACAGTCATTTTGGCGGTCCCGCTTGGGAGTTTGATCCGGGGCGTGGCCAGTATTTCCTGCACAACTTTCTTGCTTCGCAACCTGACCTGAATTTCCACAATTCTGATGTGATCGACGCGATCCTCGAGACCTGCAAATTCTGGCTTGATCGTGGTTTGGACGGGTTCCGCCTTGATACAGTGAACTATTATTTCCACGATCAGAAACTGCGTTCCAATCCGCCTGCGCAGGCTAAACCGCAGGTAATGGCGACCGATCTCTATGGAATGCAAAATAATATCTACAACAAGACGCGCCCCGAAAACCTTAAGTTTCTGGAACGTCTGCGGGCGCTGACCGATCAATACGAAGACATCATGATGGTCGGTGAAGTCGGCGAAATGGGACGTCGTTCCATCGAAATTATGGGCGAATATACGGCCGGCACCGAACGCCTGCACATGGCTTATAGCTTTGCGATGCTGGGGCCGGATTTCAACGCCGAACACTTTCGCAATTGCATCGAAGGCTTTCAAAAAGGCGCCCCGGACGGTCACCCTTACTGGTCTTTCAGCAACCACGATGTGCCACGCCAAGTCAGCCGCTGGGCTGAATACGCCGTGTCCGAGGACGCAATGGCCCGCCTTGCCTGCGCAATGTTGATGTCTTTTGAAGGTACAATCGGCATCTATCAAGGCGAAGAACTGGGCCAGACAGAAACCGAACTGGTGTTCGAAGAACTGACCGATCCGCCCGCGATCCGTTACTGGCCTGCCGTCAAGGGTCGCGACGGGTGTCGCACACCGATGGTTTGGGAAAAAGACGCAACCAATGCTGGCTTTTCAACAGGAAAACCTTGGTTGCCTGTCAAAGCCCCGCAAGCGGACAAAGCAGTAGATCAGCAAGGCGAAGGCAGCGTAATGGCCTACTACAAGGACATGATCGCCTACCGCAAAGCGAGCCCCGCACTGACCCACGGCAAGACGGATTTCATCTCATTGCCCGAGCCCTTGTTGGCCTTTACCCGCACTGCGGACGACGAGGCGCTGACCTGCGTCTTCAATCTGTCGAAGGACCCGCACACCATTCCGATGCCCAAAGCCACTGCAATTGCCGTCGGTAATGCGGCAACGCTGAAGGGTGGCAAATTGATCCTAGAAGGAAACGGCTTTGCCTATTTAACCTAGGCTTTTTGCGTCCCAAATGTCGTTCATATAGCCCTTGATCGTGCGGTCCGACGAAAAGTAGCCGGATCTCGCGATATTGCGCAGAACCAGACGGTTCCAGTCGTCAGGCTGTGCGAAAAGGCTGTCAACTTTGGATTGGCACGCCAGATAGCTGTCGAAATCCGACGCAACCAAGAACGGATCATGGTTCCAGATTGCATCAACAAGCCCGTTATGGCGGGTTTTGTCGTCCGGGCTAAAGCGCCCCTCGACGACCATTTGCAGGATGTCTTGCAACGATTTGCTAGCTAGGATCGCTTGGCGGGCATGATCTTGCACTTGATAGCGGTCTTGGACTTCTGCCGCAGTCATGCCGAACAAAAAGAAGTTCTCTGCCCCCACATGTTCGCGAATTTCAACGTTCGCCCCGTCCAGCGTGCCAATGGTCAGCGCGCCGTTCATGGTGAATTTCATGTTTCCGGTGCCTGACGCCTCTTTGCCCGCTGTCGAAATCTGCTCGGACAGATCGGTCGCCGGGATCAAACGCTGCGCCATTGAGACGTTGTAGTTGGCGGGATAAATTACCTTGAGCAAATCACCGGTTACTGGGTCATTGTTGATCGTTTGCGCGACGTCATTGATAAAGTGAATGATGTCTTTGGCGATGAAATAACCAGGTGCCGCTTTGCCGCCAAAGATTTTCACTCGCGGCGTCCAATCGCCTGTCGGGTTGGCGCGAATTGCGGACCAACGCGCGATTGTTTCGAAGATATTGAGCAGTTGGCGTTTGTATTCGTGGATACGTTTGATCTGCACATCGAACATCGCATCGGGATTGATCGCTATGCCCAAAGTGTCAGAGGTCCAATTGGACAAGGCGACTTTGTTTGCGCGCTTGGCGGTGCCCAAAGCGTCACGAAGGTCGCGATCTTCCTCGTGCGCCAGTAGTCCTTGCAGTTTGTCCAGATCGCTTTCCCAGCCTGCGCCGACGACATCCGTGAGGACTTTGGACAGTGCGGGGTTGGACAGCTTGATCCAGCGGCGCGGTGTGACACCATTGGTTTGGTTCACGATTTTCGCAGGATAGAGCCCGTCGAGGCCTGCAAAGACTGTCTCTTTCATCAAATCGGTATGCAGCGCGGACACGCCGTTTACATGCGACGCCATCACAAAGGCCAACGTACCCATGTGGACTTGGTCATGCAGGACGATTCCCAATTCAGGGCTGCATCCTGTGGCCGCGCGGTGTTCCGCGTCGATCCGTTCGATGATATCCATATGGCGCGGCAGGACACGGCCCATCAGCCACGTAGACCAAGTTTCAAGCGCCTCGGGTAACAGTGTGTGGTTGGTGTAGTTCAAACAACCCGACGCGATGCGTTTCGCGGTGTCCCAGTCTAGCCCGTGCACGTCAGTCAACAGCCGGATCAGTTCTGGGCCTGCAAGGGCAGGGTGGGTGTCATTAAGCTGGATCGCGACCTTTTGGGGTAGCAGTGCAAGGTCATCATATTCGGTCAGGAACCGGCGCAGAATGTCTTGCAGAGCAGCAGAGGTCAGAAAGAATTCCTGCTTGAGGCGAAGTTCTTTGCCGGTGTCGGTCGTGTCTTCGGGATAAAGGACGCGGGACAACGTACGCGCCAAAGCTTCGGGTGCTGCGGCGGCTGTGTGATCGCCAGCGTTAAAGCGTTCAAGGTCGAAATGTTCGGTCGGATGCGCACCCCAAAGGCGCAGCGTATTCGCCCACCCACCTTGCCAGCCAATCACGGGCATGTCGTAGGCGCGGGCGAATACTGTTTCGGACGGGTGCCAAGTGGCGTTTTCGTCAACGAACCCTTTGAAGGGGATCGTATAGCGGGCCTCTGGCCGTTCAAATTCCCACGGATGCGGTTGGTTCAGCCAATCTTCAGGGTGTTCGACCTGACGGCCGCCTTCGAATTTCTGGCGAAACAGGCCGTGTTCATAGCGGATGCCATAGCCGTAAGCGGGGCAGGCAAGTGTAGACATGCTTTCAAGGAAACAAGCTGCTAGTCGTCCCAAGCCACCATTGCCAAGGGCCGCATCCGGTTCGTCTTCGATCAGATCGGCGATAGAAATACCTTCGGCGTCCAGCACATGCGCCACTGTATCGCGCAGATTAAGGTTCACCATCGCGTCCTCAAGAATCCGGCCGATCAGGAATTCCATCGACAGGTAATAAACCCGTTTGCCCTGCGCTTGATAAGTTTTGCGGGTGGCCGCAAACCACGGTTCGACAATCAGGTCGCGCACGGCATAGCTGACAGCCATCCGCCAATCATAAAGGCTCGCGTTGGGTTTATCTTTACCCAATGTATAGGTCAGATGCTGATCGATGCGCACACGCATTGCCTCAGCAGATAAGTCTTGCATCACGCTCACGAAAACCTCTTTTGCCGTCTAGTTTGTCTGCGATGTACCGGACTAGGTCACGACGTCCGGATCGATCCGACCTGTCATAGCAGTTAAATCTGACAAGGCCAGTGCAGCACCACGTACTTTGGCCAGAACGGCTTCGGGTGCCAGATGCAAACGATCAGGGTTGGTTTCCAACTGCTCTAGATAAATGCGGATCGTTGCCCCTTGCGTGCCCGTGCCGGATAGCCGGAATACTGCGCGCGCGCCGCCTTCGAATGCGATCCGAATGCCTTGGCCTGATGACGTCGATCCGTCGACGGGATCAAGATACGAGAACTCGTCCGCCGTTTCGATTGTCATCCCGCCAGCTGAAGTCCCAGCAAGTGTCGGCAGTTTAGCCCGCAGCACATCGATCATCGCATGTGCGCCTTCGCTTTCGACATCTTCATAATCAAGGCGGGAATAGTAGCACCGCCCATGTGCCGCCCAGAGTTCACCCATCAAGTCTGCTACGGATTTCTTGGTTTCGGCCAGAATGTTCAACCACAGCAAAACGGCCCAAAGCCCGTCTTTTTCGCGCACGTGATCGGACCCGGTGCCTGCACTTTCTTCGCCGCAAAGCGTGACCTTGCCCGCATCCAGCAGATTTCCAAAAAACTTCCAGCCTGTGGGTGTTTCAAAGCAATCAATACCCAGGCTTGCCGCCACGCGATCAACCGCCCGTGACGTTGGCATCGACCGCGCGACACCTGACAGACCGCCGCTATAGGCAGGGGCCAAGTGCGCCTGTGCCGTCAAAAGTGCCAAGCTGTCAGAGGGGGTCACATAAGCCCCACGCCCGACAATCATGTTCCGGTCGCCGTCCCCGTCAGAGGCGGCACCGAAATCAGGCGCGTCCGCGCCCAACATCTTTTCCATGAGTGTTTTGGCCCAGATCGGATTTGGATCGGGATGTCCGCCACCGAAATCAGGGCTTGGAATACCATTGATGACGGTGCCTTTGGGGGCGCCCAACATCCCCTCAAGGATAGCATGCGCATAGGGACCCGTTACGGCATGCATCGCGTCAAAGCACATGGTGAACCCACCCGCGAATAGCGCGCGGATCTTATCGAAATCCACGATGGTCTGCATCAAAGCGGCATAATCTGCGACGGGGTCTACGATCTCGACCGTCATGTCTTCGAGCGTCTGAGTGCCAAGTGTTCCCAGATCAACATCGTCGGCGGCAGTGATCTTATAAAGGTCAATCGTTTTAGTGCGTTCAAAGATCTTGTCGGTCACAGCCTCGGACGCGGGTCCACCGTTTGGTCCATTGTACTTAAGACCAAAATCGGCATCGGGACCGCCCGGGTTATGGCTGGCCGACAGGATCAGCCCACCGTTGGCCTTGCGCAACCTGATCAGATGAGAAGCCGCAGGCGTGGACAGAATACCACCTTTGCCAACAATGCATTTGGCGGCGCCATTCGCCGCAGCCATCCGCAAAATGATCTGGATTGCACTGTCGTTAAAATAGCGTCCGTCGCCGCCAACAACCAGATCGCTGCCTTCAATCCCGCCAATGCCATCGAAAATGGCTTGCACATAGTTTTCCAGAAAATGCGGCCGCTTGAAGACGGCGGTTTTCTTGCGAAGCCCGCTTGTACCGGGTTTTTGGCCTTCGATTGGGTTTGTTCGAACGTTTTGCATCGGCATTTCTAGTCCTCCCCTTTTTTCTTGTTCACGTGGCGCGCGCCTGCGCTAGTCCCTCGTCTCGTGCGAGAATACCACAACACTGTCGGCAGCGACTTGCGTCCCGCCGGTCACCTCGATTGCGTCTTCCTGGCTTGTGTCAAAACGGCGCACCCATGATCCGCCGTCAGGCAGATCAGGTGCAGTGATTTCGACAGCACCGCCACGATTGAGAACCACCAACAGTGCCCCCTCGCGTTGCACATATTCCGGTGATCCAGAGGCCATGCGCATTTCTGCGACCAATGTACCCAGATCAGGATCATCCCAGTCTTCTTGGCGCATTGCTTCGCCATTTGCGCGACGCCAGAACAAGTCCGGTTCACCATCAACCAACCGCTGACGCGAATGCAGGAACCGTGTCTGCCGCAGAAGTGGGTGCATTTTGCGAAAGGCGATGGCCTGTTGGCAGAAGGTAAAGAACGGGTCGTCCTTTTCTGGCCAGTTGACCCAGCCGATCTCGTTGTCTTGGCAGTAGGCGTTGTTGTTGCCGCCTTGCGAATTACTAAGTTCATCGCCCGCAAGAATCATCGGGGTGCCTTGGGACAGCATCAAAGTCGCCATCAAGTTACGTTTGCGTCTGAGACGGGCCGCACCAATCACAGGATCATCGGTCGGTCCTTCGATCCCCATGTTGTCAGAGTGGTTGTTGGAATGTCCGTCGCGGTCATCTTCGCCGTTTGCCAGATTATGCTTGTCGTTGTAACTGACCGTATCTTGCAGTGTGAAACCGTCATGCGCGGTCAGGAAATTCAGCGACGAAGTCGCGGCACGGCCTTCATGGTCAAAGAACTGTGCAGAACCGACAAGACGCGCTGCAACGTCCGCAGCCTTGCCGCCGTCGCCACGCCAGAATTCACGCACGTTATCGCGGTACTTGTCGTTCCATTCGGCAAATGGCGCGGGATAAGCCCCCAGTTGATAGCCACCCGGGCCGATATCCCAAGGCTCTGCAATCAGTTTGACGCGGTTCAGGACCGGATCTTGGCCAATTGCGCGAAAGAACGGCCCGTCACGTTCAAACCCGCGCGCCGTGCGCCCCAAAGCCGAACAAAGATCAAACCGGAACCCGTCCACATGCATGACCTCGACCCAATAGCGCAGGCTGTCCATGACAAGGCGGATCACAAAAGGATTTTCGAAATCAAGCGTGTTCCCGCAGCCCGCATCGTCAATATAATAACGCGGATTATCCGCCAATCGGTAATAGCTCGCGTTATCCAAGCCGCGGAACATGAGAGTCGGTCCCATCTCGGACCCTTCGGCGGTGTGGTTGTAAACCACGTCCAAGATCACCTCGATGCCTGCCGAATGAAAGCGGCGTACCATCTGTTGAAATTCAGCGATATCAGCGCCTTGCATGTACCGCGGATCAGGGGCGAAGAACCCGTAGGTCATGTAGCCCCAATAGTTCGTCAGCCCGCGATCCAGCAGAAACTTTTCGTTTAGAAAGGCTTGGACAGGTAGAAGCTCAACTGCTGTGACACCAAGATTGTTAAGATGCTCCAAGATCGGATCAGAGGCCATCGCCAGATATGTGCCGGGGTTGGGAATGTCGCTTCGGCCGGCGGTCAGGCCTTTGACATGGGCTTCGTAGATTATTGAACTTTCAAGCGCGTGACGCGGCTCTGCGGCGTTTTCCCAGTTGAACGCCGGATCAACTACAATGCTGCGCGGCATGAATGGCGCGCTGTCCTTTTTGCTGAAACTCAGGTCCTTGTTCTTGTGCCCCGGCTGATAGCCGAACAGGGCATCGTCCCACTTGGGGTGGCCTGTTAGCTGTTTGGCATATGGGTCGATCAGCAATTTGAAAGGGTTAAAGCGGTGCCCTTCTTCAGGTGCATAAGGGCCATCCATGCGAAATCCGTACTGTTGGCCTGCTTTCATGCCCGGAAAATACCCGTGCCACACATGGCCCTCACGTTCGGGCAGCGTGATAATCTGGTGTTCGTTTCCGTCTTGGTCGAACAAGCACAGCATCACCTTGGTGGCGTGACGCGAAAATATCGCAAAGTTTACGCCACCTGCATCAAGCGTCGCACCTAATGGTGACGGCAGGCCCGGCCGCGTTTCGAACTGTCCGGTGTTCAACTGCGTGCCTCGATCAAGTCGCTATAGATCGCTTGATAGGCCGCAGCAGAAGTTTCCCAGCCGACGGGCTGTTTCATCGCATTGCGTTGCATGATTTTCCAGACTGCGGTGTTCGCGTAAAGGTCACACAGGCGGACAAATGCATTCGCCAGAGCCCCCGCATCAATCGGAAAAAACTGCACCCCTGTCGCTACACCGCGCGCCAAGGCTGCAGGCGAGGCGTTGATGACCGTATCCGCCAACCCGCCCGTCAGCGCAACCAATGGAAGTGTCCCATAGCGCAATCCGTAAAGTTGTGTGAGGCCGCAAGGCTCAAACCGTGACGGCACCAAAACAACGTCACCGCCAGCCATCATCTGATGCGAGAGCGCCTCGTTATAGCCGATTTTGACGGATAGATTTTCATGGGCGTCCGCAGCTTGGAGCAACGCGACTTCAAGTTTTGGATCACCTGATCCTAGCAACGCTATTTGTCCGCCGCGATCCAGCAATGCGGGCAGCGCATCAATCAATAGGTCGATGCCTTTTTGTTCGGTCAGGCGGGATACCAACACGCAAAGCGGCCCGTCGGATTTGCCAAGGCCGAAGATTTTGCGCAGCGCTTTTTTGTTGGCCGCTTTGCCAGCGGGGGATTTGTAAGGCGTAATGTTCGGGTCTGTCGCGGGGTTCCACGCGTCCAGATCAATCCCGTTCACGATCCCTGTCAGATCCGCCTGCCGCGCACGCAGCACACCATCCATGCCGATCCCAAAAGCGGGAGTCAGCAGTTCCTCTGCATAGGTTTGAGATACCGTGGTGATCTTGTCGGCCCCCACAAGTCCCGCCTTAAGCGCCGAGATTTGCCCCCAGAATTCGAAATGTTCAGACGTGAAACGCGCGGCATCCAGCCCAAGCGGCTTTAGCCGGTTTGCCGCCGTGTTCCCGTGAAATGCGATGTTATGGACCGTAAAGACAAACGGGACGTCCACGCCAAGCGCATGCATGTATTCCGGTGTCAGTCCAGCCTGCCAATCATGGCCGTGTACGATGTCGGGGGTCCAGCCATCAACGCCTTCGCCCGCGATCGTTGCTGCAACCTTGCAAAGTGCTGCGAACCGTTCGGGATTGTCTGACCAGTCTTTGCCCGTCGCATCACCGTAGATTGCACCGTCACGATCATAAAGATGCGGGGCGTCAAGAATTAGCAGATCAAGACCTGCGACCCGGCACGTCCTTAGTTTTGCGGTCCCGCCAAAAAGATCTTTGTAGGTCGCAATCGCTTTCGCTTTGCCGATTTGCGCAAGCACAGTGCGATAGCCGGGCAGTAGCACCCGAACCGCGACACCGTGTTCGGCCAATGCGCTGGGCAACGCGCCCGCCACATCCGCCAGCCCGCCGGTTTTCACCAGCGGGGCGCATTCAGACACAACGAAAAGCGCTTTGGTCATTTAGAGGCGGCCCTTTTGTCCAGCATCGCTTGGGTAATCAACGTGGTGCCGCGTTCTGTGACACGGAACCACTTTGCGTCCTCGACGGGATCTTCTCCGACGACAAGGCCTTCGGGGATGACGACGCTGGCATCAACCACGACTTGGCGCAGTCTGGCAGAACGGTGCACAACCACATTGGGCAGAACGACCGCGTGATCCAGCACAGCGTAAGAATTTGTATGCACGTTTGTGAACAGGCACGAATTGCGCACCTCGGTTCCTGAAATGATACAGCCACCCGAAACCATCGACGAAATCGCCATACCGCGCCTGTCGCGTTCGTCATGGATGAATTTCGCAGGCGGGACGCTTTCATTGTAGGTCCAGATGGGCCAGCTTTTGTCCCACAAATCCAGCTCTGGTGTGAAATTGGTCAGGTCGATATGCGCCTGCCAGAACGCATCAATAGTGCCGACGTCCTTCCAGTAAGCGGGGGCACCTTCGGCACGCACGCAGCTTTCGTCGAAACGGTGCGCCATGGCTTTGCCGTTCTTGACGATATCGGGGATCAGGTCATTGCCGAAGTCATTCGAAGAGTTCGGATCTTCTGCATCTTTCAGCAGCAGGTCGCGCAGGAATTTCCAGTCAAAGACATAAATCCCCATAGACGCGAGCGCCATGTCAGGATCATCCGGCATACCAGGGGGGTCAGCCGGCTTTTCAAGGAAACTTGTAATGCGCCCGTCTTTGTCGGTGTCCATCACGCCAAACGCAGTGGCTTCCATCCGTGGGACGGTCAGGCAGCCGACAGTCACGTCTGCACCGCTATCGACGTGCTGACGCAGCATGATTTCGTAATCCATCTTGTAGATGTGGTCGCCCGCAAGGATGATCACGTAATCCACGTCATAGCTGTCAACGATGTCGATGTTTTGGGTCACCGCGTCCGCAGTTCCCTTGTACCAGCTTTCATTGCCGCCACGCTGCGACGCGGGCAGCACATCAAGAAATTCGTTACGCTCTGGGCGGAAAAAGTTCCATCCGCGTTGGGTGTGGCGGATCAGGCTGTGGGCTTTGTACTGTGTCGCCACCGCCATTTTGCGAATGCCAGAGTTCATGGCGTTCGACAGAGCAAAGTCGATAATCCGCGCTTTGCCGCCAAAAGGCACGGCAGGCTTTACGCGGCGGTCTGTGAGTTCCTTAAGGCGGCTTCCGCGGCCACCAGCCAATACGAAAACCATGGACCTTTGTGTAATACGCTTTGTCGGCATGTCGTTCCCCCCTAATGATTATTTAATTGTATCGCGTTTTCGTAGTACGACCACTGAAAGTGGAGGCAGCGTCATCGTGACGGATTGCGGATGCCCGTCTGCTGGCACATCTTGCGATGCGCAGCCGCCCAAGTTCCCGCGATTGTCGCCTCCGTAGACGGCGGCGTCGGTGTTCAAGATTTCCTCCCAGAAACCCGAGCTTGGAACACCCACTTGGAACGCATCGCGCGCGACAGGTGTGAAGTTACACATCACCAGCACGGACGCGTCATCCTTTGCGCCGTAACGCATGAATCCGATCGTAGATTGTGTCGGGTCATTGCTCAGCCAAGCGAAACCGTCCGAGGCGCAATCATTGACGTGAAGCGCCGGATTATCGCGGTAGAGTCCGTTCAGATCACGGATCAAATGCTGAATGCCTTTGTGCGCAGGCAGTTCTGCAGCACCCCAATTCAGTTCCTTGTCGTGGTTCCATTCTTCCGGTTGCGCAAATTCACAGCCCATGAACAGCAGCTTTTTGCCCGGCTGCATCCACATGAACGCATAGTAGGCACGCAGGTTCGCGAATTTCTCCCAATCTGTTCCCGGCATTTTGGTCAGCATCGACCCTTTGCCGTGTACGACCTCGTCATGGCTGATCGGCAGGATGAAATTCTCTGTGAACGCCCAATCGATAGGAAAGGTCATCAGGTGATGGTGGTGCTGACGGTAGATTGGATCGGTTTCCATGTACCGCAGCGTGTCGTTCATCCAACCCATGTTCCACTTGTAACCAAAGCCCAGACCGCCCGTGTGGACAGGTTGCGAAACAGCAGGGAAAGACGTGCTTTCCTCTGCTACCGTCATAATGCTTGGATCGGCACCATAGGTTGCGATGTTCATTTCTTGCAGAAACGCGATCGCCTCGTAGTTTTCGCGGCCACCGTCTTTGTTTGGTACCCATTCGCCGTCATTGCGGGAATAATCGCGGTACAGCATCGACGCCACCGCATCGACGCGCAGCCCGTCTAGGTGGTATTCCTTCAGCCAATAAAGCGCGTTGGCGACCAGATAATTTTTCACCTCGCGGCGCCCGTAATTATAGATCAGCGTGTTCCAGTCTTGGTGGAACCCTTCGCGCGGGTCTGCGTGTTCGTAAAGGGCGGTGCCGTCGAATTGCGCTAGCCCGTGATCATCGGTCGGGAAATGCCCCGGAACCCAATCCAACAGGACGCCGATACCCGCGTTATGCGCGGCCTCGACAAAATCGCGGAATTCATGCGGCGGCCCGAACCGGATGGTCGGCGCATAAAGGCCAACTGGTTGATAACCCCATGATCCATCGAAAGGGAACTCTGACACGGGCATCAGTTCGATATGCGTAAAGCCCATGTAATTGACGTAGGACACCAGATCGCGCGCCAGTTCTTTGTAACTAAGCGGCCTGCCGTTATCATCATAGCGCCGCCGCCAAGATCCCAAATGGACCTCGTAAATCGAAATCGGGCTGGCGCGATCTGCGCGTTTGGCACGTGACTTCATCCATGCCTGATCATTCCACCCATAGCCTGAAATATCGCGCACGACGGACGCCTTTTCAGGCGGGTGCTGCGACCCGAATGCGACAGGATCGGCCTTTTGGGAAACCTGTCCGTTGGCCGCGGTAATTTGGTACTTGTAATGCGCGCCCTCGCCGATACTTGG
>UPTN01000029.1_pt1 | contig 71251 bp, 60 predicted proteins | sample 2160111 | NCBI WGS metagenome assembly UPTN01 (sample SAMN06265058, study PRJEB28932) | marine metagenome | isolation source: Columbia River Estuary | place: USA:Columbia River Estuary, USA | collected 2014-05-05
GCCGGTCAGCCTGGCCATCGCGGTAGCCTACCTGGCCAGCGTATGGAACAGCCTCCGTGGCAGCGGTGAAGTCTATTTCGACTCGGTGACCATGTTTGTATTCTTCCTGTCCCTGGGACGCTACCTGGAAATGATGGCGCGACACCGGGCGGGAGATACCGCCGACGCCCTGGCCAGGACAGTGCCGCGCACCGCCCTGCGGGTGAGCGGTGAGCTGACCGAAAGAATAGGCGTCAATGAATTACACATCGGCGACACCGTACTGGTCAGACCGGGGGATTCGTTTCCCTGCGATGGCATCGTCATCCAGGGAAGCAGCGGCGTGGACGAGTCCCTGATCAGTGGCGAATCCGCGTTACGAACCCGTGGCGTCCAGGACCCGGTACTGGGAGGCAGCACCAACGTTACCGACCCGCTACGGATTCAGGTCAACGCGCTGGGCCAGGACACAATCATCGCGGGCATTACCCGTTTGCTTGAACGCGCCCAGGCAGAGCGCCCGCAGCTGGCGCGGGTGGCCAATACCGTAGCCGCCTGGTTCGTGGTGGTCGTGCTGGCGGTGGCCTGCCTGGTGGCCGGGTTCTGGTTCCTGCGAGCACCGGAACTTGCCTTGCCCATCACCTTGTCGGTACTGGTCATCACCTGTCCCTGCGCCCTGTCACTGGCCACACCTACCGTACTCACCGCGGCCACCAGTCACCTGGCCAGGAACGGGGTACTGATCACTCGCTCTCATGCGGTGGAGGCGATGGCCCGCTGCAATCGAGTGATCTTCGACAAGACAGGAACCCTGACCAACGGACTGCCAAGCATAGGCCAGGTACATACCCGCCCCGGCCTGGATCGTGAACAGGCGTTGGCTTTGGCTGCCGCCCTGGAACATGAAAGCGCTCACCCCATTGCCTCGGCCTTCGAGAACATCGACATCAAGCACCCTGCGAGCAACGTGCAGGTCGTCACCGGTCGCGGCGTCCAGGGACAGGTCAATGGACACACCCTGCGCATTGGTCATCCGGATTTTATTGCCGAACTTAACCCCGGCCAGGGCCGGCCTGACTGGATGCCCGAGGACAGTGGGATTGTGCTGGGTGACGAACACGGACCCATGGCCAGCATGGTCCTGCATGACAAGGCCCGACCGGAAGCCACACAAGTTATCCAGGCCTTGCGCGCCATTGGCATGGAAATAGAGCTGGCCAGCGGAGATCGCAAAAGTGCTGCGGACGCCCTGGCCAGGGAACTGGGAATCCACCAGGTCCACGCCAACATGACACCCGAGGCCAAGCTGGAATTGCTTCGCCTGCGTCAGCAACAAGGTGATCGGGTCATGATGGTGGGTGACGGCATAAACGATGCCCCGGTGCTGGCCGGCGCAGATGTCTCGGTGGCCCTGGGTTCCGGCGCCGCCCTGGCGCAAAGCACCGCAGACAGCATTCTCCTGGCGGACAACCTGTGGCCCCTGTTGCTGGCGATGAACACGGTGCGCGGAACCATGACAATAATTCGCCAGAACCTGGCCTGGGCGATAAGCTACAACCTTGCGGCATTACCCCTGGCTGCGGCCGGGCTGGTTCAGCCATGGATGGCTGCCCTGGGCATGTCCGCCAGTTCCCTGCTGGTCGTCCTGAATGCACTCAGGGTAAGCAGGGTGTCCAGCCAATCCAAAGGCCATGCCAGGGAGGCCGCCGAATGAGCATACTGCTGGTCCTGATCCCCCTTAGCCTGGTACTGCTGATAATCGGGATTGCCGCGTTTTTCTGGGCGGTACGCAACGACCAGTTCGAAGACCTGGAAAGCCCCGCGTGGAAAATCCTGCTGGACGATGACACCCGTCCCAACCCCGAGCTGTCTGCCACGGATGAAGACAAGAAGCGCCAATGAATGAAATCACCACGATGGCGGGTGCATTGCTGGCGGGACTGCTGGGCAGCGTTCATTGCATGGGTATGTGCGGCGGCATAGCCGGTGCAATCGGCGCCGGGCAAAGCACTCGCAAACTGTCCTGGGCGTTGCTCTACAACCTGGGACGAATCGGCAGCTACAGCATTGCCGGGGCACTGGCCGGAGGCGCGTCGTTTGCCCTGGGAAGCGCAATAGATCTCCCATTCTGGAGCATGATCACCCGGGGCCTGACCGGACTAATCCTGATTCTGATTGGATTGAACATTGCACTGGGCTGGCGCCTGCCCAGCCTGCTGGAATCGGCCGGGGCCCGGGTCTGGACACTGCTGTCGCCTACGGCAAGACGCCTGCTGTCCTCGCGCAGCGCTGCCGGCATGCTGGGCCTGGGGGCGTTGTGGGGATGGCTGCCCTGCGGCCTGACCTACACCATGCTGCTGGCCGCCGCCGGTACCGGACAAGTCGCCGAAGGCAGTTTGTTGATGCTGGCATTTGGACTGGGCACCCTGCCCGCCATGGTGGCAGCCGGCGCCGCCGCAGGAACTCTGCAACGCTTTACCCGTTCACGAAACGTCAGGCGCCTGAGCGGTGCCTTGCTGGTCATTCTCGGGATATGGACTGCGGCCTACCCGCTAAAAGGCCTGGTCGGAAACACACAGGCCCCCGCCCATCACCACATGAGCATGCACTACTCAGCGCCCGCTGATACTCAATCCAGCAGCTGGATTGAAGCCAGGAATTCCACCAGGCCAAGGATGCGTTGACGAACCGCCGTCTCGGCTTGCTCATCGCCTCCTTCCTGCAACCAGAACTCACTGCCCCACACCGGCATGAACCGATCGCCATGGCTCAGGAATTGTTCACGGCCATCGATAACTTTGTAGACATAGTCTGCGGGGAACGTACCGCCTGACATCGCCGATAGTCGACGCAAATCTGGAACGGGTACCAAGAGCACCCCTGTGAGAGGACCGTCTCCGGCAGCGAATCTGCCATGGCATGCAGAGCAGTTTTCCAGGTAATCCACCCGACCCTGGGCCAATACCGAGGACCCTGCAAGCAGCCCGACAGCTACCAGTGCGGCGCGCGTAAACATCCTTATTCTCATACGCTTCTGCCAATCTAGAGAACCTGTCTCCAGACTGTTCCCCCGTCGCAATCAGGTCAATTCGGAATTGCCCTGATACTCTCGGCGTAATCTTCCACGATGCGCCAGACTCTCATCAGGTTCCCGCCCATGATCTTGCGAATATCCTCATCGCTATAGCCACGGGTGCGCAGGCCGGCGATCAGGTTGGGATAGCCGGAAACATCCTTTAGACCCGCTGGCAGGGAGTCTCCCACCCCGTCGAAATCCGAACCTATGCCCACGTTGTCCACACTGGTCAGGCTCACCGCGTGGTCAATGTGATCAAGTACGTCATCCAGGGTGGCATAGGGCATAGGGTTCGCTGCCCGGTATTCTTCATCGAAGGCGGCCAGCGCCTCTTCATCCGGAGTCGCCTCTGGGTCGGCTTGTGAATCTTTCCAGGCCTGGGTCCACTCCCCGCGCTCTGTGAACATTGTCATGTACCACTGGTTGGCGGCCTCGGTCAGAAAAGAGGAACCAAAATTTATCTGGATTACGCCGCCGTCCCGACCCAGCCGACGAATCATGTCATCACTCATATTGCGCTCGAAGCCCGGTGTGAAATGTCGGGCCGAGGAATGGCTGGCGATCACCGGTACCTTGGTTAAATCCATCACCTGGTAGAAGGTGTCATCGCTGACATGGGAAATGTCCACCATGATGCCGACCCGGTTCAATTCTTCTACGACCCGGCGGCCATAGGGACTCAGACCACCCCATGGCCTTTCAGGATCGTAGGAGGAATCAGCGATCAGGTTGGCCTTGCCATGGGTCAGGGTGACGTAACTAATACCCTGTTCGTGAAAGTAAGCCACGTTGGCCAGGTCATCTTCCAGGCCGGCGCCGTTCTCCATGCCCATCACAAGGGCAAGCTTCCCCTGGGCCACACTGTCCATCACCTGGGAAGTACTGGAGGCCAGCGCGAACTTCTCCGGCGCACTCGCCTCAATCTCCCGGACCAACTGGATCAGCTTTTCGGCGACGGGCTTTGCCGCTCCCGGCTCCTGCATCTCTGCCGGGACGTATACCGACATGAACGCCACATTCAAGCCACCGGCGAGAGCGCGGGGATAATCGAAATCACCTTTCTCGGTAGCCTTCGACACATCTTCGTAGTGTTCTTCAAGCCTGTAAGGCACATCGATATGGGTGTCCACGATGAGCATGGGTTCAGAGACCACCGCTTCCGATACGTCCTGTTGCTGCGACTCACTGCAGGCTGTCATGAGAAAACACATCATGGGCACTACAGCGAAAGAGAGTGTCTTGTTCATAAACTGGCTCCAGTAAGCGGGCAATGCTGCATTCTGGCCCGGTCAATGACAGAATGCGGTTATCGATTCAGCGACCTTACGGCATGGCACCCGTAGTCGGCAAACTGTTGTTTCCTGACTCACGGTTCAGCCACACGACAAGGCTCGCACAATCAGATCTACGGTATTGAGAAACATCAACGACTCACAACAACGGCGTTGACATGGATGGCACAGGAATAATCAACATGTGGTCAGGGCCACGAAACGTTTCCACGGCCCTGATGTACAGCTTTCGGCAACGCAGCGACACCCTGGTCGTGGACGAACCCCTGTACGGTCATTACCTCAGGGTAAGTGGCGCCGACCACCCCGCGGCCCTGGATGTCATGCAGGACATGGACTGCGATGGCGACCGTGTCATGACCACGCTCTTGCAACAACCCCGCCAGCGGCCGCGCCTGTTTCTGAAGCAAATGGCTCACCACTTGTGCGACATGGACCACGGCTTCCTGGAACGCAGCCGCAACCTGCTGTTAATTCGTGACCCTGAACAAATGCTGCCGTCATTGAGCAGGCAAATCCCCGAACCCACCCTGCGCGACACGGGCCTGGCGCTGCAATGGGAATTACTCCGGGAACTGCAATTACTGGGCCAACGCCCCCTGGTAATCGATGCGAGGGACTTGTTGCTGGACCCGCAAACCATCCTGAAGAAAGTGTGCCAGTACCTGGAACTGGAATTTGAGGAAGCCATGCTCAGCTGGCCTGCAGGAGCAAAACCTGAAGACGGAATCTGGGCGCCCCACTGGTACCACCGGGTACACGAAACCACCGGCTTCTCCCCCTACCGACACAAGAGCGCACCGGTTGCCGACGCGCTTAAATCACTACTGGAGGAATCCAGCGAGTATTATCAAAAGCTCTACCAGTTCAGCAGCCACGGAACCGCAGACTCATGACCCCAGCACTTCCCGATCCACGTAATGCCGACATCCTCGTTCACGTGGGCGGACAACTCCTTCCCCGTGACCAGGCAAAGGTCTCGGTGTTTGACAGTTCAGTCCAGGGCGGTGATGCCGTCTGGGAGGGCCTGCGGGTATACGATGGGCGAATTGCCGAATTGGAGGCCCACCTGGACCGCCTGCTGGACTCCGCCAAGGCCATGGCGTTTGAAGGGGTGCCGGCTCGCAGCCAGGTTGAAAAAGCCCTGTGCGAGACCCTGGAGGCCAACGGGATGTTCGATGGCGCCCATGTGCGCCTGACCCTGACCCGGGGAGAAAAAGTCACCTCTGGTATGAATCCCCGGCTTAACCAGTCCGGTTGTTGCCTGATCGTGCTGGCCGAATGGAAAGCACCGGTCTACCCGGGCGCCGGAATCCGATTAATTACCTCCGCGATTCGCCGCAACTCTCCCCAGTGCGTGGACTCAAAGATTCATCACAACAACCTGATCAACAATATCCTGGCCGCCATCGAGGCCAATGTTGCGGGAGTCGACAGCGCCCTGATGCTGGATGTAGCAGGCTTTGTCTCTGAGACCAACGACACCAACGTGTTCCTGGCCAAAAAGGGCATACTCTATACGCCCCATGCCGACAGCTGTCTTCCAGGCATCACCCGGGCCATGGTGATCAAGCTGGCGCGGGAGGATGGTGCCACGGTAGTGGAGAAAAACCTGTCGCTGACCGAGGTGTACAGCGCGGATGAAATGTTTACCACCGGCACTATGGGCGAATTGACCCCCGTGCTGGAAGTGGACGGACGCCGCATAGGCGAACAGGCCGGCGCGTTAACTGTACGAATGCAGGCATTACACGGCAACTGGGTACGCAAGAACGGCACCCCAATAAAGAGTCTAAAACAATGATCATCAGACGGATAACGTTATCCCTGGCCAGCCTCGTCCTGGCGTTCTCCTCACCCTTGTTGCATGCCCAGCAGGCGCCGGTGATCGCAAAGAAGGTAACGAAAATGTCCATGCCCATGCAGGCCGAAAGCCTGGGCACCACCATGGCCAACGAGTCGGTCAACATCACCTCCAAGGTTTCCGAAAGAGTCTCCAGGATTCGTTTCGAGGAAGGCCAGTTGGTGAGGGCCGGCCAGGAACTGGTAGAGCTGGATACCGACGAGGCCAGGGCAAACCTGGCGGTGGCAAGCGCCGACTTCAGCGAAAGCCGCAGCAATTTTAAGCGGGCCGAAGAACTTGATCGGACAAAGTCCATTTCCCAATCCGAACTCAAGCAACTTCAGTCTGCAATGGAGGCCGACCAGGCCCGGGTACAGGCCGCCACCGCACGCCTCGCGGACCTGACCATCAGGGCCCCGTTTGACGGCCGCGTGGGCCTGCGCCGGATTAGCGCCGGCAGCCTGGTGTCACCTGGCACGATCATTACCACCCTGGATGACCTGGACACCATCAAGCTGGATTTTTCGCTGCCCGAAGTATTGATGGCAAAGCTCAAACCGGGCCTGGAGATTAATGCCACGAGCATCGCGTATCCGGACACGGCGTTTGCCGGCAAGGTTATCAGTATCGACACACGGGTTGACCCGGTGACACGATCGATAACCATTCGCGCCCGCATTCCCAACGCCGAGGGCCTGCTGCGGCCGGGCATGCTTATGTCTGTGGTGTTGATCCAGGAGGAACTGGACGCATTGGTGATCCCCGAGCAATCTCTGATTTCAGAACAAAGCCGACAATACGTTTTCGTCATTAACCAGGGTCGCGCGGAGAAGCGCCAGGTAGAGACGGGGCGGCGACGCCCGGGCGAGGTGGAGATTGTAGACGGACTGGTGGAAGGCGAGATGATCGTCGTGGAAGGCACACAGCGTTTGCAAGTAGGTAGCGAGGTAGAGGTGATCAAAGAACTGGCAGCCGATGAGACCCAGCCATGACACTCTCTGAACTTTCGATTAAAAGGCCGGTATTCGCCACCGTACTCAGTCTGCTACTGGTCATCCTGGGTCTGATGTCACTGACCCTGCTACCGGTGCGCGAGTATCCGGACATCGACCCGCCAGTGGTCTCAATCGACACCAATTACCGTGGCGCATCTGCCCAGATCGTGGAAACCAAGATTACCCAGGTCATCGAAGAACGAATTGCCGGCCTGGAGGGTGTAGAAAAACTCACCTCCCAGAGCGAGGACGAACGCTCCAGCATCAATGTTCAGTTCAGTCTTTCCCGGGATATTGATGGCGCTGCCAACGATATCCGCGACCGGGTATCCCGGGTGGTGGGCGACTTGCCAGAGGAAGCTGACACACCCGAGATTGCCAAGGTGGACAGCAACACCCGGGCCATCATGTACATCAACCTGACCAGCGACAGCATGTCGAATCTGGAGCTGACTGACTACGCCGAGCGGGTGCTTATCGATCGCTTTTCCACCGTGGAGGGCGTGGCCAGGGTCAGGCTATCCGGCGCACGCCGCTATGCCATGCGAATCTGGATGGACAGGCTCGCCCTGGCAGGTCGCGGACTCACCGTGGCCGACGTTGAATCCGCCCTGAGAAGAGAAAACATCGAACTTCCCGCAGGCCGTCTCGAATCCGAACAGCTGGAATTCACCCTGCGCACCCAGACCGGACTGGTAGACGAGAAAAGTTTCCGGGAACTGGTGATCGGACGCGGCTCTGACAGCGCCCTGGTTCGTCTTGGAGATATCGCCGAGGTCAGGCAGGCCGCCGAGGATGACCGCAGCGTGGCCAGGGCTAACGGTATTCCTGCTATAAGCCTGGCAATTGAACAGCTTTCACGGGCCAACACCGTGGAAGTCGCCGGCAACGTTCGGGATGCCATGGAAGAGGTGAAGAAGTCCCTGCCTCCATCGGTTGTCCTGGAAATCAATTACGATCGGTCACTGTTCATCGATGCCTCTATGCGTGAGGTGTTCAAGGCCCTGGCCTTCTCGATCAGCCTGGTGCTGATTGTGATTTACCTGTTCCTGGGCAGCCTGAGAGCCACCCTTATTCCGGCCCTCACGGTTCCGATATCCATTATCTCCACATTCATGGTCATGCTGGCCATGGGCTATTCGGTAAACGTGTTGATATTGCTTGGCATGGTGCTGGCGATTGGCCTGGTGGTAGATGATGGCATCGTGGTTCTGGAAAACATTTACCGGCGCATCGAGGGCGGCCAGCCCAAGTTGCTGGCGGCACTGGATGGCAGTCGCGAAATCCAGTTCGCCGTAATCGCCACCACGCTGGTGCTGGTGGCAGTGTTCCTGCCTATCTCATTCGTGCAGGGTAACGTGGGCCGGCTGTTTGCCGAGTTCGGCGTCTCACTGGCAGCCGCAGTCGGTTTCTCCAGCCTGGTAGCGCTCTCCCTGACACCCATGATGAGTTCCAAGATTCTCAAGGGCGACGCCATGCGTACCGGCCTGCCCCGGCGAGTCGACAACTTCTTTCAGAAACTCTCTATCCGCTATCAGGCCGTGCTCAGAAAGAGTCTGGAGAGAACCTGGATCGCACTGCTGTTTACCGCCATCGTGATCGCATTGTCTGTATTCCTGTTCAGGGACCTGCCCTCCGAGTACGCACCCAAGGAAGATCGGGGCGTGTTTTCGGTGTACATGGTGGGACCTGAAGGATCAAGCATGGACTATACCGACCGTTACGCCAGGCAAATGGAAGATATTCTTATGGAAGAGGTGCGCGCCGGAAATATCATGCGCGCGTTGATCCGACTGCCCGGGAGTTGGGGTGGTGGCGAGGTGAATTCGGCCAGGGCAATCGTCTTGCTTGAGGACTGGTCAAAACGTAGCGAGAGCGCCGAGTCCATCGCCGGACGGGTGCGCCAGAAACTGGCTGTCCTGCCGGGGGTGAGAACCTCGGTCAACACGCCACAGGGATTGGGCATATGGGGCGGCCAGGCAATTTCCATGGTGCTGGGCGGTAGCGAGTACGACGAAATTGCACGCTGGCGAGACCAGGTTATTGAGCGAGCCTCGGCCAATCCCAAGTTCAAGGGACTGGATTCGGACTACAACGAACGCAAACCCCAGATCCGCGTCCTGGTGGACAGGGATCGGGCGGCCACACTGGGCGTGTCACTGCAAAACATCGGCCGAACACTGGAAACCATGCTGGGTTCACGGATCGTGACTACCTACGTGGACCGGGGCCGCGAGTATCGCGTGATCCTGCAGGGACGCCAGGAAGACCGGGCGACCCCCAGCGACTTGAGCAACCTCTATGTGCGCTCGGAAACCAACGGGCGGCTGGTGCCGCTGGGCAACCTGGTCACCCTGGAAGAGAGCGCGGGGCCCAGGGAGCTGAACCGATTCGATCGACTGCGTAGCATCACGATAACCAGTGACCTTGAAAACGATTTCCCACTGGGCCAGGCCCTGGATGAAATTGAAAGCATCGCACGGGACATCCTGCCGCCCACGGCGCGCATCAGCTGGGACGGCGAGTCAAGGGAATACAAGCAGGCCGGCAACTCCTTGTACTGGACCTTCCTGGTTGCACTGGTCATCGTGTTCCTGGTCTTAGCCGCTCAATTCGAGAGCTTCCGCCATCCATTCATCATCATGATGTCCGTACCCCTGGCCCTGGCCGGCGCACTGGGCGGTCTCTGGCTCTTTGACCAGAGCATTAACGTCTACAGCCAGATCGGCATTATTTTGCTCATCGGCCTGGCGGCCAAGAACGGCGTCCTGATCGTCGAGTTCACCAATCAACTGCGGGATGCCGGAGAACAATTCAATGAGGCCATCATCAAGGCAGCAGCCATTCGCCTGAGGCCGGTACTGATGACAAGCACCTGCACCATCATCGGCGCCCTGCCCCTGGTCATGTCGTTTGGCGCAGGTGCAGAAAGCAGAATTCCAATTGGCATTGTGGTGATGTTCGGCGTAACCGTCTCTACCCTGCTGACACTGTTCGTGGTGCCGGCGTTCTACCAGTTGATGGCCCGCAATTCGAAATCTCCGGAACATGTCAGTCGCATGATTCAGAGACTCAGAGATACAGCCAAGAGCGATTAGCAAGAGGCCGCCCCAGGGCGGCCTCTTTTACAAATACTTGCTACCAGCAAAGCGACGTTACCCGGAGAAGTATTCCTCAAGATATTGCTTGAAGCTCAAGCTGTCCTTGCGCTCCATATCCCGCTGCCTGGCAACCGACGCGCTGGCCTCGGTGGTGAACTGCCGCACCCGGCCGGGATCACATCGGTGCAGACCGTGGAAAAACTGCTGGTGATGTCTCGCCCACCTGGCCCCGAACTGCAAAAATGATTCGTTATTTTCAGACATCTCCCTGAGCACCCTGGCCGAGGGAGTCTTTTCAGGATCCATAACCCTGGCCTGCTGGGTCTCGACGGCCGACACGTACAGGGGTTTATCAAAACCACTGTCCATTAACTCAGATACCCTGGCCACACCGTCAAGCAATTCTGTTGCCCAGTCTTTCAAAGACACTTCCTCGCCGTCCCTGACCAGGGTCAATCCCGGTTCTCTGCCACGGCCCGCGACCCGGCCCTGGTTCACACCCAGTTCCTGGTACTCGCTATCGCTGATCGGTGGGCTCTCACTCAACAGGCAATACAGCAACATGGATTCCAGGAAACGCATCTGGGTTTCACTGACCCCGGCGGGATCAAATACATTCAAATCCAGGGCCCGCACTTCAACGTACTGCACACCATTTTCTGCCAGAGCGCTGGTAGGTCGTTGGCCGGTGCTGATTACCCGCTTGGGGCGGATCATGCTGTAGTACTCATTTTCGATCTGCAGCTGATTCGCGTTCAGCTGGCGGTACTCACCATCTTTCTCAACGCCAATGCGCTGGTAGTCCGGATGGGGTGTGCTGACGGCACGTCCCAGGTCCCTGACATATTCATCCAGCGAGTTAACCGAAATCCTCATGGAGGACTGGGTCTGGTTCTTGTAACCCAGGTCACTCATTCGTAACGAGGTGGCATGAGGATGAAAATAGGTGTCCTTATCGAACTCCTGCAAATCTGTTTCGCGGCCTCTCAGAAATGCCTTGCACACTGCAGGGGATGCGCCAAATAAATACAACACCAGCCAGCCGGTCCGATGGAAATTCCTGACCAGCCCCATGTAGTGCTGGTTGCGAAAATCCGCGGGGTCCTGATCCGACCCAAGCAACTGCTGATAGGTCTCCCAGAAGTCATCGGAGAAAGAAAAGTTGAAATGCACACCGGCGATGATCTGCATCATACGACCGTAGCGATGACTCAGTCCCCGCCGGTACACATGTTTCATTTGACCAATATTGGACTTGCCAAACTCGGCTATCGGGATGTTCTCGTCGCCGTCTACGGCACAAGGCATACTCGCCGGCCAAAGCATTTCATCGCCTAGTCCGTCGTATACGAACTGGTGGATGTCACACAGGAACTGGCGGGTTGCGGCACTGTCTTCCAACGCCGGTGTAACCAACTCCAGCAATGCCTCGGAATAATCTGTCGTGACAAAACGATTTGTCAGGGCGGCACCGAGCAATCCCGGGTGCGGGGTTTGCGCCAGTTCATTTTGCGGATCGATACGCAGGGACTCTTTTTCCAGTCCCTTGCGCGAGGCCTGCCAGATATCCGGCCTGTCCAGCTCATGCAGTTTTTGAATTCTTGTTGTCAGCACGTCAGCCACCTGGCCGCTCCTTTGTAATCATCACCGCTTAAAAAAGCGTTCCACGGGGCAGTCATCGCCCGTTCCCGAGAACGTTCAGCACCCCAGGTACCGCATACTACTGACACGATTCGGCGATTATACCGCTATTTCCAAATTGTCACCCCGCACTGTCGCCATACGGATAATCTTGACCGCACACCAATTCTCCCCAATGATCGGCGCTACTTTCCCCCAGCCACCGGTATCGGTGGCCAACCAATGATAGACATCTCATGAAAAGAACCTCAGTAATTGCGCTGGCTGTACTTGCCAGCACCGCTGTACAAGCCGGCACCCTGGTTGAAATAGAATCACGGGGCGAGCTTTCCTCGGAGGGCGGCCGCTATCGCGGTGAAATGCTGATTGATGGGAATCGGCTGCGTATGAACATCAATCCGGATCGGAGCGTGATCTTTATGGGTGCCACATCCAGCATGATCCTGATCAATCATGCTGACAGCTGGTATACCGTGCTCGACCAACAGGCCGCCGAATCGATTGCCGCCACTATTGATCCCCTGGCCCGTGAGATACGCGAGCAGCTCTCTGGCCTGCCAGAAGACCAGAAGCAATGGATTGCCGGCATGTTGGGCGGTGTCGTGGATTTATCCGAGAAGCCCTCAAATGACAGCATCAGCGTGGTTGAGAGCAGCAAGACTGGCACCAGTGCAACGGGCAAGCAGTGCAAGTGGATGCAGGTTTACCGTGGGGAAAAACTTACCCAGGAAAACTGTATTGGGCCCACTGCCGATATGGCCGGCGGAGAAGAATTGAGCGCAGTCTTTAAAGACGCCAACCGCTTTTATCAGGATGTCATCGGTCAGCTTAACAACAGTGGCGTACTCCCCATTCCGGAAAACATGTTTCCCGAGATGGTGCCTTCGGGCGGACTGCCCATGATCAGCCGGCGTTACAAGGACGGCAAGCTGACCAGCGAAACCCGGATTATGGATTCACGCCCTCGAAAAACCTCCGAACAGGATTTTCTTCCGCCCAAGGGATACGCCGAAAAAGAACCCGGGGTTGGATTGGCTATCGGGAAATAAAAAAACGCCGCAGTTCTGGGGGAAGAAACTGCGGCGCAGGGTGTGAATGACTCGAAACCTAAAAGAGCATCCAAATTTCTGAGTCTCAAACCGGCAGTTGGGGGGAACTGCGGCCTGGACTTACCCAAGACAGCTGCAACCTTTATGCCAGATCCGGCAAGTCATTGTTTATTCGTTAAATTGGTACAAAATGTCCCGAAAATAGCCTAGCCAGGGCGGTCAGGAGTTGCCCTCTAACGTCACATGCGTCGCATAAACCCGACGAAATTGACGCCTGGCGTCACCCGCTCAACCGGACAATGCAAATCAGGAAGGACTGCGGGGCCAAAATGCGACCGCAGCGAGAATCACTGAAAAGGCCAGGGATTGCTGCAGCGCTTCCCATTCACCAAAGTTCACATGAGTGGCGATGCCGCCGCAAATCACCGCGGCCAACAGAACCAGTCCCCATCTCTGGGTCCGCCTGTGAAGTATCGCCAGGGCTCCCAGCAACTCAATCCCGCCAACCACGTATAGCGACCAATGGGGGAAGCCCCATACCGCAAACTCGATCGCCGCGACTTCTTCATTCATCAATTTCGGAAGGCCCGAACTGACAAATGCCACGCTGAGCAACACGCTCAGAAGTACGCCCACCAGAGGGATCCAGCCCTGTCTAGAAATCATGTAGAACCTCGACAATTACCCGGTTGATCCTGGCGACAGAAATATTTGGTTTCCAGCAGCAACGGCAAAATCCCTACAAATACAGGGAAACTGGTGTATATTTATTTTGAATAAGAGACAATAATAACAATAAACATAAATTATTCAGCAACTTGCGTGATCGATTCGATTGCATAAGGTTGCCCGGCAAGTATGCGGAATGTTCACAAGTGCCACAAGCCGCATCAGCCCGGGGAATCTGCTATTTGATACCGCAAGAGAGGCAGCTTAGCGAACGTCGTGAATATCAAGCGAATCAGTCATGTTTTTATCGCCCTTGCACTAGCCCTTTCTCTGGGCCTGGGCAGCATATTGGGCGGCGGTTTGTTACTGACTTATCAACACTCATCGAGTCAACTGGGCCAACTGGCCAAAACCAGCCTGATCGAGCAAAGCATACAGCTAACTCAAGAACAGCAGCTGAATCAGACCACCCTGATCGCCGATCAAATTGCTCGCCTTGAAGACCTGGAAAACATGCCAGCCAATCTGGAGCAGTTACTGGCCCGCCACGGCGGCAACCAGATCATGCGCCTGGAACTCTACGACGCATCAGGCAAGCAATTAGCCACAGCCGGACCCCTGCCCGGGGAGGCAGTCTCGGAAACGAACGATGCCGGCACGAACGTCAAAGCCCAGAGCTCTGACGAAACCATTTCCATTCCACTGTCCCGGGCAAACTCTCCAGCGGGGTGGTTAGTCGCCTACCCGGCGAACCCTGCCGAAGCAGCCAACGCCGGCATAGCCGCCGTGGATTCTGAAGTGAAACAAGGCTGGTCTGACGCGGCGCTTGCACTGGGCCTGGGCCTGGTTGTGATTATTCAACTGGCGATGGTTGTAGCCTGGATGTTTGCAAGAAAGATAACCAACCCGATTAGGGAAATGGGCAAATTCGCAATCCGGGTTGGCAAGGGGGACCTGAAAACACCCCTGCATGTAAGCAGCGGAGATGAAATAGGGGAACTGGCAGATGCACTGCGGGCCATGCGCGAAACCCTGAAGCAAACCACGATTTCCAGGGATTACCTGGACCTGGTTCTCAACAGCATGAATGACGCAGTATTGGTTACTTCCCCGGACGGTGTAATCAGGCGCTGCAACAAAGGCGCCTGCGAATTGCTTGAGCAGACTAGCGAGGCATTGGAAGACACCCATATCCGTGATCTGTTTGCTGACAGCGCCCGTTCGGAGTTTTCCATGGACCTGCTATCAAGCGGCAGTGGGGAGTCGGTATTCGTCACCGGCAGCGGTCGTGAAATCCCTGTCTCACTGTCGGGCTCGGCAATCTCCTCTGAGCAACCCCAGGACCAGGGCTACATCCTGGTCGCGAGAAATATCAGCGAACAAAAACGTGCTGAAAAACGCATTCGATACCTGGCGCGGTATGACGCCCTCACCCGGGTCCCGAACCGCATGCAGTTCCAGCACCTGATGCAACGCTCCCTCTCCCGGGCACGTCGTGCCGATCAGTGCGTTGCCCTGCTGTCAGTGGACATGGATCGCTTCAAGGAAATAAACGACCGTTTCGGCCACCTTTCGGGAGACCGAAGCCTGGAAACCGTTTCTGAGCGAATCACTCACTCGCTGCCTGAAACCACCGTGGTGGGACGACTCGCCGGTGACGAATTCGGCATCCTGCTTGAGGAACAAGAGGACATCCCGGCATGCCGTGAATACGCAAGTTCGGTGGCAAAAATGCTGCTGGCGGAGATCTCCCGACCCCTGCACTTCCAGAAAAGAGAAATCGACCTGTCTTGCAGTATCGGTATAGCCCTGTTCCCCGGAGATGCTGGCAATGTCATCGACATGATCCGCAACGCGGACGCTGCCATGCATTTCGTCAAAAAGCAGGGCGGGCATTCTTTCGACTTCTATCGTCCCGAGTTAAACGCGGATTCAGCGGAACAACTCATGCTGAAAGCCAAGCTCAGACGTGCCTTGCAGCGAGATGAATTCGTACTGCGCTATCAACCCAAGGTGGATATTAACGATGGACGCATCGTCGGTGCAGAAGCGCTGATGCGCTGGCAGTTGCCCGGCCACGGCGAAGTCCCGCCCGGAAACTTCATCCCCATGGCAGAGGAAAGCAGCCTGATCCTGGCACTTGGCGACTGGGTACTTAACAAGGCCTGTGAGGACTTCCAGCGCTGGCGAAATACTGTCCCCAACCCGGGGCGAATCGCGATAAACCTGTCGCTGCGGCAGCTTAAGCAAAAAGACCTGGCCAAGCGGGTGGCGGCGATTTTCCGCGACCACGGTGTGTCGCCCACCTGTTTCGAATTCGAGATCACCGAATCCACCCTGATGGATGATCCCAAAGGTTCCCTGAAAATCCTGAACGAGCTGTACGGCATGGGCATCCACCTGTCGATTGACGATTTCGGCACTGGATATTCATCCCTAAGCGCCCTGCAGCAGTTCCCCATCGGCACGCTGAAAATTGATCAGTCCTTTGTTCGGGATGCCGATGTGGATCCGGACGATGCGACCATCGTGAGCACGATCATCGAAATGGGGCGAAGCCTGCGCATGGATGTGGTGGCCGAGGGAGTCGAAACCGAAAAGCAACTTAACCTGCTACGCAGAAAGCGCTGCCATTATGTGCAAGGACACTTGCTGGGACCGCCCACCAGCGCTGAGGGCTACCTGGATATGCTCAAGGCAGAGACCCAGGGCACCGGGCGCTACAGGCAACTGTTTGTCGAAAACAAGGCCGCAGGACTATAACGCTGAGGCGAGGGGCTCGCCGCTTCCACCCGGGGCTTCAGCAAGATTTATTCGTCCGTTCGCAGCCAGGCGTCGCAGCAGGTAGAACACCTCCTCCGCCCTGTCCTGTGCCCCAAGCCTGGAGGCCAGTTCCGTCACCGAGACAGGCTCACCAGCCTCCGACAAAGCCTGCATCAGCCGCAACTGTAGACTGAGGATTTCCTCCGCCGCCTTCTTGCCGGCCTCGACACCGGGCTGGTGATAGGCATTTACGTCAATCAGCGAGGCATACAAACCCACTGCTCGCTCATACAAGGCCACTACCCCGCCCAGGGAGTTGGCGTTCAGGGCATCCAGGGTCAAGACCAGGCTGGCCCTGCCCGTATCCGACAGCGCCCTGCGTGTGCCACGCAGGAAACCGTAGAGGTAATCGCCGGAATACACTCCGGGCTTCACCTCTACCGGCTCGGTCACACCATCATTCAAGACTTCAATAAAGGTGGCAAAAAAGTCGGCCGGCCCATCTCGCAGTTGCTGAACGTAGGCATGCTGATCGGTAGAACCCTTGTTGCCGTAAACAGTGATGCCCTGGTGGACGGTCTTGCCGCGTCGGTCAACATCCTTGCCCAGGGATTCCATTACCAACTGCTGCAGGTAACGGCTGAATAGCTGGAGGCGATCCTTGTAGGGCAACACCACCATATTTCGCTCCCCACGCCCGTTCCCTGCCTTGTACCAGGCAAGTGCCAGCAACATGGCCGGATTCTTTCGGGGATCGGCCTGTCGGGTCGCTTCATCCATTAACCGTGCGCCGGCGAGCATGCCGCGAATATCAATTCCCTGGAGCGCAGCCGGTAACAAACCGACAGCGGAAAACTCTGATGTGCGACCACCTATCCAGTCGTACATGTGCAATATGTCCAGCCAACCCTCTTCCTTGGCAAGGGTCTCCAGGGCACTGCCCATCCCCGTGACCGCCACAGCCTGGCCCGCGAACTTGTGACCGGCAGCGGCGAACCTGGCGCGCACTTCCAGCATCCCGTTGCGAGTTTCCGCCGTCCCACCGGATTTACTGATGACCATCACCAGGGTCTGGCCCAGGTCTTCTCCAATAGCGTCCAGGACACGCTTGATGCCATCAGGATCCGTGTTATCAAGGAATGAGATTGGCAGGCAACCGGTCTGAGCCAGTGCCGCCGAGACGAATTGGGGGCCCAGGGCCGAACCGCCAATTCCCACCAGCAGGAGTTGGATGAATGGCTTGCCACCAGGGGTCAGGCAACGGCCCGAGAGAACTTTTTCGGACAGCGCCAGCACCTGCGCCAGGTCATCGCGAATGGCTTTAGCCAGCTGGGCATCAGGCGCCAGTTCAGGGGCTCGCAGCCAGTAGTGCCCCACCATGCGCTGCTCGTCCGGGTTGGCAATCGCGCCTTCTTCCAGGGCCTTCATTTCCAGCATGGCATTTTCAATCGCCGGAGCCATGGATGTCATCCAGGCGTCATCCATATCCAGGCAGGACAGGTCCATGGCGAGTTGAAGGTCTGTAAAAGAGTAGTAATGCTTGCTGAAGCTCTGCCAATTCATATTCGAATTCCACCCGCGCGTGTGTGATGCCGTCACCAATATTTCTGGCACCCAATATTACGCTGGGTTTGGTCGGGATGCGAAAAGGGGGCGATATCGCCCCCTTTAGATTGATCAGCTATTGAACCGGATTGCTACAAATTGCGGAATTTTTCTTTCAGCTCGAAATCCCTGTCGGTAACGATTTTTTCCAGTGTCTTCACCCTTTCGTCCAGCGAATCGAGTTTTGCCAACCTCTGTTTCAAATCATCACTGGCGGGACTGTCTCCCTCGCCGCGGCTCTTGATGTAGTTGTTAGCTACTCCGGCCACCAGACTTAGGAGAACAATTAAAACAACCATTTCGAAAGGATTCATTAGTCACCATCCCTATTCTTGAACATTACCCGTGAACAGGCGCCTACTTCTCCAGGTCTCTGAATTCACGATCCAGGTTGAAGCGTGCCGAGGTAATATACCTTTCCATACGCTGCAGCTTCATGTCCATCTCGCGGAATCTCATCTTAACCGCTGAGAAGGTGCCCTTCGGGGACTTGCGCACTCCCTGCCAGAATTTTTCGTCCCATTCGTCCTTATACAACTTGCCGGGTTTCACCGGCACCAGGAAACACAAGGCGACGTAGGCAAAAAAGATCGCAGGAAAAAACAAACAGCCAACTGCTGTCACGATCCGGACCACGGTCACGTCTACGCTGAAGTAATCTGCGATACCGGCGCACACTCCGCAGAACATGCCTTTGCTCTTGTCCCTGTACAGTCGCCTGGGGCTGGCGTCGCGCTTGCGTTCGTCATACATGGTCATACTCCTCTACGATTCCCGCCCCAAAACCCGCGTTCTTCAAACGAGCCCCGGTAACTCAATGGACGCTCCCTGAGCAACACTCCCGCTGTTACGTAAACTACCACTACGGGCATAAAGAACAGCGCCAGGGCCAACAAGAGTACGGCGATCCTTATCAGCAGCGGATCCACGTCCAGGGAGTCGGCCAGTCCCGCACATACCCCGAGGAGCATGCCGTTCTCTTTGTCGCGATATAACGAAGACCAATCACCCGGAAGTCTCATGTCTTCTTCCTCCATTCCGGCGAGACGTCATCAAGAATCGTCTCAAGTGAATTGATCCTGCTTTCCATCCTCTGGGCATTACCCCAGAGATCTTCCAGCATTTTCTCGTCTTCGTTGGACAGGCCCTTACTCTCTCTCCACTTGGTGACGAAGTGGAGAATAATCACCAGCGGGGCAATCACGGCCAGGCTCAGAATTACGACAATTTCACCCATGGCTGCTCTTCCTTATTCCTAGTTACCTGATTTCTCTTTCATTCTACGCTTGAGTTCCGCGAAGTCCTTTTCTACCGACTCCTCGTGCTCCAGGTCCTTGAATTCCTGGCTCAGGTCTTTCTTTCGACCCAGGTCAAAGGCTTCAACGCGGCCCTCGACATTTTCCATTTTACGTTCGAACTGCTCAAAGCGTACCAGAGCGTCCTCGATCTTGTAGTCGTGAATCTTCTGGCGGACTTCAAGCCGGTGACTGGCAGTCTGATGACGGGTGATCAGGGCCTTTTGACGCATCTTGGCATCTGCCAGTTTGTCTTCCAGGCGACCGATATCCTCGTTCAACTTATCCAGCCCTTCTTCCACGGCCATGTACTGCTCGCGCAAGATATCGGATGATTCGTCCATCCGGCGCTTCTCAGCCAGTGCTGCCTTGGCCAGGTCATCCCGACCCTTGTTTATGGCCAGTTCCGCCTTGGCCTGCCATTCACCACCATCAGCCTCGACTGCAGCCAGCTTGCGATTCAGCTCCTTCTTGTCCGCAATGGCACGAGCAGCGGAAGAACGCACCTCAACCAGCGTGTCTTCCATCTCCTGGATCATAAGACGAACGATCTTCTCGGGATCTTCGGCCTTCTCCAGGATCGAATTAATATTGGAATTCACAATGTCTGAAAATCTGGAAAAAATACCCATGTTCCTCACCCTCTATTAGGTTTCATCTCACTAATAACATTGCAGCAAGCGTGCCAACTTCGTAACAGCCATAACCTGTTGTTTTATAATGAAAACTATAAATTCACTGTTTGTGATAATCGGTTAATTTCACTAAGTTATGTGTTTTTTCCTCATATTTCGGTAATACTGACCACATGAGTGATCAAGCTAACGAATCCCGGCCTATCATTGGCGAGGCGCCTGCCTTCCTGGCCATGATGGAACACGTCTCCCGCGCGGCCGAGCTGAACAAGCCCGTCCTGGTCATTGGAGAGCGCGGCACCGGCAAAGAACTGGTTGCGGCCAGGCTGCATTACCTGTCACCGCGCTGGGACAAGCCCCTGGTCAAGGTCAACTGCGCAGCCCTGCCCGAGAGCATTCTTGAATCTGAATTGTTCGGCCACCAGGCCGGATCGTTCACCGGGGCAACCCGGGATCATGAAGGCCGATTCGAACGTGCGGACAGCGGAACCCTGATTCTTGATGAACTGGGCACCATCCCCCAGCGCATGCAGGAAAAAATACTCAGGGTTATCGAATATGGCGAGTTCGAACGAGTAGGCGGCAGCACCACTATCCGGGTAGATGTAAGAATAGTGGGATCGACCAACGAGGATCTCCCCGAACTGGCCAGGACCGGGCGCTTCCGCCCGGACCTGCTGGATCGCCTGGCCTTCGATGTCATCAACGTACCCCCCCTGCGAGAACGCAGGGAGGACATCCTGGCCCTGGCCCACGCGTTTTCCCTGAACATCACATCGGAACTGGGGCGCTTGTTCTTTCCGGGCTTCACCCCAGAGGCCACGGCGAGGATGCTTGCCTACCCCTGGCCCGGCAACGTCCGCGAGCTGAAAAATGCGGTGGAGCGCTCCGTGTATCGCTCCGACGACCCGGACGCCCCTATCGACGACATAGTATTCGACCCGTTCGATTCACCTTTCAGCACTCCCCCAGACCTGCCCCTGGAGACCAGCCGGAAAGAGCCCCGGGCCGAGAACAAGGAGACATCGCTGTCCCTGCCCATGGACCTGAAGGCCCACATAGAAAGCGTGGAAATCCAGGCCCTGGAGGACGCCATGGAGGCCGCCCAGTACAAGCAGTCTGTGGCGGCAAAATTACTGGGGCTGAGTTACAACCAACTCCGGGGCTTGCTGCGAAAACACGACCTGGTATCTCGAATGGGCCGTGGCAGGGGCTGATGACCTCCTGGGGGCCTGGCAGGTTAATCACGAGTTGCCTGCCTCGAACCAGGAATAAAAAAGGCCCGACCAAACGGCCGGGCCTCCCACCATCCCTGGCGAACTCTGTAAAACCTAGTTCTTGACCATGTGAATGTCGACGTCGCCACTTCCCGTGCCGATAACCCCTCGGCCGCTTCCTTTACCAAACGCCGTTTCCAACCGGTGCCGGGAAACTTTCGTTGCCTTCATGCCGGGAACATCCACGTTGATATCTCCGCTGGAGACTTCAATGCGCAGGGTCATATCGGGCGCAGCCAGCATCTGAATATCCACATCGCCGCTGCCCGTATCCAGATTGAGACTGCTCAGGCCCGCGAAGTCACCCTTAATGCGAATGCTTCCACTACCGGTATCAATATCAATGAAATCACTATCATCTATTCCATCAACCTTCACCGAACCCGAGCCGGTGTCCGCAGAGAAAGATCCACGAAGACTTCGTCCCTTTACAGACCCTGAACCGGTATCGGCCGATATCTTGTCGCCCATGATTTCTGCAAATTCCACACCACCGGAACCCGTATCAGCGGTGACGTTTCCGCTTACTCCGGTGACCTTCACGGTTCCCGAACCGGTATCTACATTTACGCTGCCGAGCACGTTCTCAATTTCCACGGCACCGGATCCTGTATCAACCTCTACAGACCCTTCATGACTGGATACATTGACCCGACCGCTGCCGGTATCCAACTCCAGATTGCCCTTGCCATCCGCCGAGGAAATTGACCCACTTGCCACATCCACTCGAATGTCGGCTACGACATTTGCCAGGTCCACCGCGCCGACCAGGTTCTTCAAACTATCCATCCGGCTTCCGGCTGGCAGGAAGACTTCCAGGTCAACATGCAAGGCGACGGTTCCGCGGCCATCGCTGCCACTGATCTTGTACTTCTTGCCATGGTAGCGAACGTTGGAACGTGAACCCCTGTTCAAGGCGTCATAGAAAATATTTCTCTCGTCCTCAGGATAAATTATATCCAGCTGCTGCAGGCTGCCCTTGTTGGTCAACTCAAACGTCACCGCTTCGGCCAGCGCGTCAGATTCAGCAACAACCGTTGCCTTCACAATCGCCACGGCGCCATCGGCAGGCCTGACCCGCACACTGCCCACCAGGTTTTGCACAGCTATCCGGCTATCCGCCTCGAAACGAAATTCCTTGTCGAGCGTGGCTGCTGATGCAACCCCCGACAGGCTGAGAAACATCGCCGCAACAAAGGCGACCTGAAATACATTTCTTAATTCGAGCTTCATTGCTCTATCCCCGTTTATGTTTTATTTGCCCCGCCGATGCTGCTGATCTCGCAGCGATTACTCGACCGGGAACTCCACCGATAATCTCGACACCACGCTGGTGACACCCGGGACACCGGCAGCTAACTGCAAGGCACGATTCACGGCATCTGTGCTGGCCACGCTGCCATGCAGAGCGATCGCGCCACGACGAGCCGAGACATTGATCTTCTCACCCGCCAGGGACTTGTCTGCGGCTAGGGCAGCGCTTACTTGCCTGGCCAGATCCTGGTTAGCTTCGGTAGCCAATTCATTTTCTGCTTCCCAGGTGCTGGCCCACTTCACTTCGCCATCATCGCGGCCATCGACCACCACGACGCATCCACTCAGAGTAGCCAACGAGGCTGTAGCGAGTAGTGAGGCAATAATTTTGGTATTCATGTTTCTTACATCCTTGGAATTAAATTCGGATTTGATTGAGTTCACAGGCAACTAGGCGCTGTCGTCTCCATAGCGGCGTAAATACACTGCCCCGGCGATAAAGCCCGCTGCGACCACCAGCCCCAGCCAGAATCCAGCGCTTTGCAACAGCGGAGCAACATTGATCACCTCAGACAATGGGCTGTCGATCTTGTCGGCCAGTTCGCCCAGGGACTCCACATTGCCACTTCGAACGTTGACATCAAATGCCAGCGGAAAGACGCCGCCCAGACGATCTGCAATCAAAGTCGCGAAATGACGTGTGCCAAGCAACTGTTGTTCGAGCACAGAGATTACCAACGGGGGAATAACCGCCCAGACCATCACCGCGCGCTTGGCAAATGCCGAGACAAGCATCAGATAGCCCATTAACGGCAGGTACCACAGCACCTGGACAATCATTGCGTAAAAGACCAGCGCAGAGGTACTGAAAATAGGATTCGGGGCCCAAAGCATTTCCCAGGGACTGGCGCCCAATACCAACAGATCAATCGTGCCCACGATCAACAACAAGACGTGAGTAACAAGGCTGACGGCGAAAGCGATCAAGGGAATCAGGACCGCCGCAGTCAGCAGCTTCGAGAGCACCGTCTTCAGGTCAGAGACCGGCAGGGATTTCCAGAACAGGATGCTGCGGTCCTTGCGATCCGCCAACAGGCAGTCCAGCAGGTAGAACGTGGCGACAACACTCATCACCATGGCAAACCAGCCGAACAGTGCGAAATTGAACGCGGCCAGGCCACCGGTCAGTTCACGCGCATCCACGCTATGGTCGGTCATAACCTCAACGGAAACATTATCAATCAATCCGAAGGAGGCCATTACTGCAAGCACTAACAGCACCAGTGACATTACAACCGGAACCAGCCAAATAGCACTGTGCTCCCAAGCTTCTCTGCGTACTAACGTTATAAGTGTCTTCATTTGCGTGTTGCCTTTATTTTGGCGACAAAAAGGTCAGCGATACTGGGGACCCGAAGCTCTCCACAACCCTTGAATCGATCCAGCGGCTTATCCTCGAACAACATGATTGTTCTACCAAAGGACTGCTGTTCACTGATCGGTCCCCAGCTACGCAGCTCATCTACCTTGTCGGGATGCACTGCTACTTCCGCGTAACGCTCGGCCAGGTCATCCATCGATGAATTCAGGACCAGCTTGCCCTGGTTCACGAACATCAAATCCGTCAGCAGGTGTTCGATTTCCTCTACCTGGTGAGTGGTGATCAGGATGGTTCGCTTTTCATCGAAGTAATCGTTCAACAGCGTGCGATAAAATTCCTTGCGAAACAGGATGTCCAGGCCAAGGGTCGGCTCATCCAGCACCAGCAGGCGGGCATCGATGGCCATCACCAGGGCAAGATGCAACTGGGTGACCATGCCCTTGGACAGGGAGCTGATCTTGCTCTTCATCCTGACATCGGTACGACCAAGGAATTCCTCTGCCTTGCTGCGATCAAACCTGGGGTGCACCTGTTCTACCAGGTACAGCGCCTGGCTGACCCTCATCCAGCGAGGCAGCACCGCGACGTCTGCGATAAAACAAACGTGCTGCATAACCTCGGCCCGCTGGCGACGGGGATCCAGCCCCATGACTTCCAGGTCACCATCAAATTTTGTCAGGCCAAGGATGGCTTTCAGCGCCGTGGTCTTGCCTGCACCGTTGGGACCGATCAAGCCAACTATGCGTCCTTCTTCGATATCGAAGCTGACGTCATTAAGCGCTTTCAGGTCGCCGTAATTCTTGGTCAGGCCGCGTGCGGATACCAACTGGGTCACTTGCCTTCTCCCTCATCACTATCAGCAGAATCACTTTCCGCAGCCGCTACCAGGTCCGCTACAGACAGGCCCAGCCGGCCAATGCGTTCCAGCACCAGCGGCCATTCGTCTTCCAGGAAGCGTCGACGCTCATCTTTCAACAGCTCGACCCTTGCGCCGTCCATCACAAACATTCCGCGGCCGCGTTTCTTCTCCACCAGGTTCTCGTCTACAAGCTCCTGGTAACCCTTCAGCACGGTAAGTGGGTTCAGACGATATTCGGCCGCCACATTTCGCACCGACGGCAAGGCATCGCCGTCTTTCAAAACGCCTTCGAGAATCATCGCGACCACCCTGTCCCTTAGTTGGCGATAAATGGGTAAATTGTCGTTCCAGTTAGGATCCATTTTTGATGCCCCGACCTCTATGTTCAGCGCTATGCACTATTTGCTAGAAACTGCGACTCAGGCCATCGCGAGAACCACTACAGTCATCATCACCGCACAACGGAGCATTTTCAGCCTGGCTGGAAAGCACCGAGCCGGCACCGGAAATCACCTGAATCGCCAGGTCGCCTGCGACCTCACGCAGTTGCACCTTGACCTTGGTCATATCCACCGCGGCCTCCTGTACAACAGGTTGAGGATGAGACGTCTCGCCACTCGCCACGCCGGCCAGCACCAATACCGCCATCAAGATCCCAGGAATCATTTCGCCAATCAGATTTTTTTTCACGCTCATGTCAGAGCTCCTGTTATTTCAGTCCAGGGCGTCCTGCCCTGATCATCTCCCAAGTGGGATAGTGTTGTAGTTGACTATAACACCCATTCCGAATAATGCAAGCAATCCAGGCAAATTTTTCTCGACCACCTGCCTGCCTTAAAAATAAATAGATTTTTCAGCGGGTTATATCATCTCGCCCCCGCCATATCCGAGGCCCTCAGGGGGCTTAGCCCAAGAAAATCCATAGAAATGCGATGATTTTTGGCACCCGGGTATAACACCCCTGCCCCGTTTCCAACGCTCCCGGGCCGTCTTGACGTTGCGGCTAGTCCCAATGTTCCTGCCCCGGTGTCGTGCCGTAGTATTTCGGAATGCTAGAATTTCCAATTGATTTTTATTAGTGCACCGTCGTTTCCCTTGAGGAAGCGCCAACCTTAAGGAAGGCAACCCATGAAGAATCCCGTCCGCGTGGCCATTACCGGCGCAGCTGGTCAAATTGGCTATCAACTGTGTTTCCGTATCGCCTCAGGCCAAATGCTGGGCGCTGACCAGCCAGTCATCCTGCAGCTGCTTGAAATTCCCCAGGCCCTTGGCGCCCTCCAGGGCGTGGCCATGGAACTCAACGACTGCGCTTTCCCCACCCTGGCCGGCATCGTATGCACTGATGACCCCAACGTGGCCTTCAAGGGCACAGACTACGCTTTGCTGGTCGGCGCACGTCCGCGTGGCCCCGGCATGGAACGTAAGGACCTGTTGCTGGCCAATGCGGCGATTTTCTCGGTTCAGGGCAAGGCTATGAACGAGCACGCCAGTCGTGACGTCAGAGTGCTGGTCGTGGGCAACCCTGCCAACACCAACTCCCTGATTGCCCAGGCGAATGCTCCGGATCTGCCGGCAGCCAACTTCACCGCCATGACCCGACTGGATCACAACCGGGCCATGAGCCAGCTGGCCAACAAGACCGACAGCCACGTCAACGACATCAAGAAGATGATCATCTGGGGCAACCACTCTGCCACCCAGTACCCGGACATCAGCCATGCCACGATTGCCGGAAAACCCGCCAAGGCGATGGTTGACCAGGGCTGGCTGGAAGGTGATTTCATTCCCACCGTACAGCAGCGTGGAGCCGCTATTATCAAGGCACGCGGCGCCTCCTCGGCAGCATCTGCCGCATCGGCTGCCATCGATCACATGCGTGATTGGGCCATGGGCACCCCCAAAGGGGACTGGGTCAGCATGGGTATTCCCTCAGACGGTAGCTACGGCATTGAAGCCGGCGTGATCTATTCCTACCCTGTCACCTGCAGCGGCGGAAAATACGAAATCGTCCAGGGGCTGGAAATTGATGCGTTCAGCCGGGCTCGTATGGACGCCACCGACGTCGAATTGCGCGAAGAACGCGACGGTGTGAAAGACCTCCTCTAAAGCTGGATACCAGCAAATTAGCGAGAAAGGCCCCTTCCCGGGGCCTTTTTTGTTGCCTCGCATCATTTCTATGTAAGATAGTCTGTTCGGAAACTGTCACGCATGACACTCGGGCAGCCTGGGTCTCCAGCGCCCGTCACACGGAGAGTAAGCAAGATGCTTAGCGGAATTTTTTGGCTAGTTCTTTTCATCGGCAGTGCCCTGACACTCGCCTACCAGCGGATTGATCTGCGCAGGTCAACCATGGTTATTGGCGGGCTGCTGCTTGCCTATACCTTGCTTGGCGACGCAGGCTTTTTATGGACCCTGCTGTTGTGGGTAGTATTTGCCGCCATGGTCGCGCTAAACGCCGACGAGTTCCGACGGGATCGTATCGTCCGTCCCATGCTGGACATCTATCGCAGCATGGTACCCAGCATGTCCTCCACCGAACGCGAAGCCCTGGAAGCGGGCACGGTATGGTGGGAGGGAGAACTGTTCAGCGGCGCCCCGGACTGGAGCCAGCTTAATTCAGCCCCTGCACCAAAACTCAGCGATGAGGAGCAGGCATTTATCGATGGTCCGGTTGAAGCCCTGTGCGGCATGGTGAACGTATGGGAGGTCTCTCACAAACAGGCCGACCTGAGCAGCGCCACCTGGGAATTCATGAAAAGCGAAGGATTCTTCGCCATGATCATCCCGAAAAAGTATGGCGGTCTTGAGTTCTCCGCTTACGCCCATTCCTGTGTATTGGCCAAGATTGCCAGCCACAGCACTATCGCCGCATCGACTGTTGCGGTCCCCAACTCCCTGGGTCCGGCTGAATTGCTGCTGCACTACGGAACCGAGGAACAAAAGAATCATTACCTGCCACGACTCGCCAGTGGCAAGGAAATCCCCTGCTTCGCGCTGACCGGACCCACTGCGGGCTCGGATGCAGCGTCCATTCCGGATTACGGAGTGGTCTGCAAGGGCACCTATGAAGGCGAGGAAGTGCTGGGAATACGGCTGAACTGGGACAAGCGATACATCACCCTGGCCCCGGTTGCCACGGTGCTGGGCCTGGCGTTTCAACTGCACGACCCCGACCAATTGCTGGGCGAGCAGAAAGACCTGGGCATCACCGCCGCACTGATTCCCACGAATTTGCCGGGTATCACCATCGGTCGCAGGCACTTCCCCCTGAACGTGCCGTTCCAGAATGGTCCTACCCAGGGCAAGGACGTCTTTGTGCCCCTGAACGCCATCATTGGCGGTCCGGCAATGGCAGGAGAAGGCTGGCGCATGCTGGTGGAATGCCTGGCCGTCGGACGCAGCATCTCGTTGCCCGGCAACTCCACTGGTGGCGCGAAAGCCGCCCTGCACGCCACCGGCGCCTATGCCCGGATCAGGCAACAATTCGGCATGCCCATCGGAAGGTTTGAAGGCATAGGCGAGGCGCTTTCGCGTATCGCCGGCTTCACCTACATCATGGATGCCAGCCGCAGTGTTACCGCCGGGGCGATCGACCAGGGCGCCAGGCCCTCGGTACCCTCTGCAATACTGAAGTACCACAGCACCGAGATGGGCCGGAAGATTGCCAATGACGCCATGGATATCCACGGCGGCAAGGGCATATGCCTGGGTCCGAAAAACTACCTGGCCCGCGGTTACCAGGCGGTACCCATCGCCATCACGGTTGAAGGCGCGAACATCCTCACCCGCAGCCTGATCATCTTTGGCCAGGGCGCAGTGCGCTGCCATCCCTATGTGCTCAAGGAAATGCAAGCTGCCCGCGAGAGCGATACCGAAACCGCAGTGCGTGCCTTCGACGAGGCTATATTCGGTCACATCGGATATGCCACCAGCAATGCCGCGCGCGCCTTTGTCATGGCCATGACCAATGCACGGTATTCTGACGTCCCGAATCACGGCCCGACGCGTCGCTACTACCAGCACATCAACCGCTACAGTGCAGCGTTCGCACTGGTGACCGATGCCGCCATGCTGACCCTGGGCGGAGATTTGAAAAAACGTGAATCTATTTCGGCCCGCCTGGGCGATGTACTAAGCGCTACCTACCTGGCCTCATGCGTACTCAAGCACTACGAGAACCAGGGACGCCCCCAGGAAGATCTACCCATTGTCGAATGGGCTTGCCGTCACCTGCTGTATTTCGCCCAAGAGCAGTTGCACGGTCTGCTGCGTAACTTCCCCAACCGGCCGGTTGCCGCGGTCCTGAGGATGCTGGTGTTCCCAAGGGGACGGATGTATGCAGCACCCTCTGACAAGCTGAGCAAGAAGGTGATCAACCTGGTACTGGAAAACACTGAAAGCCGGGCCCGCCTGTGCAGCGGAATATATTCCTCCCCTGTGGAGAGCAACGCGCTACACCGGCTGCAAAAGGCCATGGAATTGGCCGTCCTGGTGGAACCCATTGAAAAGGGTCTGCGAGGAAGCTTGCAGGAAGAAGCCCTGCCCGGCGAGACAGTCGAAGCACGCATCCAGCGGTTGCATGATCTTGACCTGATCTCTAAAGAACAGGCAGAGCTTATGAATAATTACTGGGATCTGCTGGAACCGATAATCGCAGTGGATGATTTTGATCCGGCAGAAATTGCTGCGGAACCCCTGGTGAAAAAGCCTGCCCGCAAGGCGCCGGCCAAAAAAGTTGCCGCCAGGAAAACCGTCGCTAAAAAGCCCAAAGCCCCAGCCAGGACCAAGGCTGCCTCGGTAAAAAAGGCCGACAGCAAAAATGATTCTCAGCCTGAAAACGACGAAAAGAAAAGCTGACCCAGGCCTGACGCCCGGGCAATGAGGGTTTGCCGCTGGTGGGCGTGGCGCATATAGTGGTTTGCGTCACCTCCACCAGCAAAGTAATTCTTCATGTCCGAGCCCAACATCATCTATGAGTTAAACCTGGACACCGATCCAGGCATCGGCGATGAATTCGAACCCTGGTTAAGAAAACACACCAGCGCCATGCTGGAGCTAAGCGGATTCAGGTTGGCAACCCTGTATAGCGTTGAGTCCGCGGACGATACCGAACATCGTCACTACAGCGTCCACTTCCTGCTGGAATCTCATGCCGCCCTGGAACAATCTGTCAGCGAGCACGCAGCGGAAACCCGCAGGGTCGGGCAAGAGCGATTCGGCGAACAACTTACGATTCACCACCGGGTTCTGACAGAAAGCGACGCACTAAGCCCTCATGCTCCGGACATGTACTGCCGGAATTGCAGTTCACCAATCCGCGGCCAGTACTGCGCCGGATGCGGGCAGCGCTCCATCTCCAGGGTGATCACCATGTGGGAACTGACCCGCGACATGGTGGGGGATATCGCCGATCTGGATTCGCGAATCTGGCGTAGCCTGATTCCCTTGCTGTTAAAGCCGGGACACCTGACCGCGGATTATCTTCAGGGTCGAAGAGCCCGCTACATGCCGCCATTTCGCATGTACCTGGTTCTCAGCATCCTGTTCTTCCTTTTGATGTCGGTGTTTCACGATAGTGGCACCTTCATAGACGACGGTGTCATAAGCGTTGATTCGGAAGAAAAACTTGACCAGGCACAACTCGATCAGGCCAGGGAAACCCTGGCCGAAGTAATACCAGAGCATGCAGACAACCCGGAACTCGCCAAGAAGCTGGCTGAAATTCGGGACAGCCTGCCGCAATCGGTTTCTGATGGTGAGACAGTCCCGTCTGTAGAGAGCGACGAAAACGACGATAGGTCCGTTGAGGAAAAATGTAACGACGCCAACATCGATATTGGCGACGATTTCATGCCCTGGATCAGCGAGGAAGAGGCCGAAGCCAAGGCCCGGCAGATATGTCGCAAAGTGGTAGGTGACCGAGGTAGAAGCCTGTTAAAGGGATTGCAGGAAAACTTCCCCACGATGCTGTTCATTTTCCTGCCGGTCATCGCCCTGGTGCTCAAGGGCCTCTACCCCCTGTCCCGCCGGTACTACGTGGAACACCTGTTGTTTGTCATCCACTTCCACGCCTTTGTCTTCCTGGCGTTAATACTGGAATTACTGATCTTCGAACTGGCCGCAACCATTCAATTTCCCACCTGGCCTTTTACCACGGTGCTGTCACTTTACATCCCCTACTACCTGTACCGGTCAATGCGCAGGGTATACGGGCAATCCCGTGCAGCAACGCTTTACAAGTATGTTCTGCTATTATTTTTCTACTTCTTCAGCTTATTGCTGACATTCCTGGCCGCATTGGTCTTTACGGCTTTCACCTTGTAGGAAACAAATCATGGCAATTCGAAACACACTACTTTCAATACTACTATTTTCGCTCAGCGCACTTGCCGGCGCCGCAGATCAAAGCACCTCACCCGAGCAGGCCACCGCCTACATCGTCTCCCCCGCTGACGGCGCAACCGTCTCCGGTCCGGTTGTGGTGGTCTTCGGGCTCAAGGGAATGGGCGTGGCCCCCGCGGGTACCGACAAGGCCAACACCGGACACCATCACCTGCTGATCGATGCCGAACTCCCGACCATGGACCAGCCGTTACCGGCCAGTGCCAAGCTGATCCACTTTGGTGGCGGTCAGACCCAGACAACCCTGGAACTGGAACCTGGAACCCATACCCTGCAACTGGTGCTGGGTGATAAAAATCACATTCCCCACAACCCACCGGTAGTCTCGGAAAAGATCACCATCACGGTGAAGTAGGCCGCGCCGATACTGAACTGAGTAAGCGCGACTGCTGCCATGAACACACTTCAATCCGGCATTTCCGGCCGGATCATTTTCCATGTGGACATGGATGCTTTCTACGCCTCGGTGGAACAACGGGATAACCCCCAGTGGCGAGGACTACCAGTTCTGGTGGGCGGCACCGGTCCCCGGGGCGTGGTGGCGGCGGCGAGTTACGAGGCAAGGGGTTTCGGCGTGCGCTCGGCCATGCCCATGAGCGAGGCACTGCGGCGCTGCCCCAGTGCAATCTGTGCGCGACCACGAATTGACCGCTACCGTGAAGTATCCAGGGAGGTTTTCGCTATCTTCCGTAGCGTGACCCCCCTGGTACAGGGCCTCTCCCTGGACGAGGCCTTTCTGGATGTTAGCGACCAGGTCAGGACCCGCCGACAAGCCAGGGAGCTTGGCCGATCCATTAAACAACGAATTCACCAGGCCACAGGACTGACCGCCTCGGTGGGAATTGGGCCCAACAAGCTGGTGGCAAAGATAGCTTCCGACCTGGAGAAGCCGGATGGCCTGGTCCTGGTTGGCAGGAAAGAGGTGCAAGCCGTACTGGACCCTCTTCCGGTTCGGGCAATCAACGGCATCGGACCGCGTACCGGGGAAGTCCTGGAGACGCGCGGCATTCACCTGATTCGCGATCTCAGGGTCTGTCCGGTGGAATTGCTGACGCCGGTATTCGGGCGCTTCACCCGGCGAATGCTGGACAAGGCCAGCGGTATCGATAACCGCCCCGTGGAACCCGGGGGCAAGTCAAAGTCCATCAGCGCCGAGGAAACCTTCGACCAGGACTTGCTGGAACTGCCCGAGATGCTGGAACAGCTGAGCCTGTTAAGCATCCGCACCGCACGCCGACTGGCAGCCAAGGAACTGCAGGCCACCACGGTGTCGGTGAAAATCCGCGACCGGGAGTTTCGCACCGTCACCCGCCAGCACAGCTTCTCCCCGGCCACCCAGAGCGCGGACATCCTTGAGCAGACCTCCCGCCATTTGCTGGAACAATGGCGGGCAGAACATCCTTATTCCGCTGTGCGCCTGCTTGGGGTCGGCGTTTCGGGGCTGGAGCCGGCCAGGCAGATGGACCTGTTCACCAGCGAAGTGCAGAGGAGTTCCTCACAGGTTCAGGAGTTGATTAAAGAGGTCCGCCAGAGATACGGTAGCAATGCCCTGAGAAAGGGACCGGCACTGAAGGGAAAACGCCAGACGTAGATGCCTGCTACAATGGGCCGCCGCACCACTATGGCAGACTCTGGGCGGGCTGGAACGCTGTAACTAAACTGGGGTAAAACGCGCATATGTACGAGCGCTATTTCGGGCTAAACGAAAAGCCCTTTTCAATCACTCCGGACCCCAGGTACCTGTACCTGACCAAGCGCCATGCCGAAGCGCTTGCCCACCTGTTGTACGGCGTAACCGAGAGCGGAGGCTTCGTGCAGCTCACCGGCGAGGTGGGCACCGGGAAAACCACCCTGGTTCGCAGCCTGCTTGAGAAAGTTCCCGGCGACGTGGAAGTGGCGTTGATTCTTAACCCCCGCCTTTCCCCTAATGAATTTCTGCATGCCATTTGTGACGAGTTGGGCGCCGAGATACCAGAACAGGCCAGCCCCAAGGAAATGGTTGATGCCCTGAATCGACACCTGCTCGACGCTCATGGTCGGGGCAGCCGGGTGGTATTGATCGTCGACGAGGCACAGAACCTCAGCGCCGAAGTGCTGGAGCAGGTGCGCCTGCTGACAAATCTCGAGACCGCCAAGCAGAAATTGCTGCAGATCATACTTATCGGACAGACCGAACTTCGCGAGTTGCTGGCGCGTAACGACCTCAGGCAGCTTGCCCAGCGTATTACCGGTCGTTACCACCTGGATCCGCTGCACAAAGACGAGTCCATGGCCTATGTCCGGCATCGTTTACAAGTCGCGGGCTGCACTACAGAGGTCATGCGACCCTCTGCCCTGACCGAACTGCACCGGATTTCCGGCGGCGTTCCCCGGAGCATTAATGTGATCGGCGACCGCGCACTGCTGGGCGCCTACACACGCGAGCAACGGGTGGTCAACGGCGCACTGGTACGCGAGGCGGCCTCGGAAGTTTTTGGGCACAAGGTGCGGTCCCGCTGGGCACCCATGTTCAATGCTGCCGCCATGGTGGCCGCCGGATTAATCATTGCCGCAGGACTGTGGCAGGCCCGGGACCTGTTGCCAGGATTCGATAAGCAGGCAGTCGTCCCAGCCCAGGCCAGTGTTCAGCCGGCCATGGTTGAGCCGGTGGTGCGTCCACCGACGCCCCAGCAGGCAATCAGCGAAACCACCACCGAAACCCCATCCATAGACCATGGGGTCGATGACACGATTAACCGCGGGCATATCGATCGGGAAGATAGCCTCAGTTTCCCGACCGTCCAGGATCTGCTCGCTGAGCGTTCAGACTCATTCGGCACTGACGATGCCTTGAGCAGCCTGTTCACCTTATGGGATGCACGCTACCAACCGGGCCAGGACACCGGTTGTAACCAGGCCCGGGGACAAGGACTGGATTGCCTGTTCCAGCGTGGATCCTGGCGCAGCCTGGTGACTCTGAATGTTCCCGCCGTGTTATCCCTGAGCGATGACCAGGGCAGCGGCTACCAGGTAGTACTGGCATCCATCGGCGATCAATACGCCGAGCTTTTGATAGAGGGTCAACGCACGAGAGTCAGCCTGCTGGACCTGTCCAGTTACTGGGACGGAGAGTTCCTGCTGATTTGGCGCCCCCTGTCGGTTGGCGCCCCGGACATCGTTCCCGGTTATCGCGGAGCCGAGGTTCCCGTGCTCAGGGATGCCCTGGGAAGTATTGACGGGCAAGTCAGCGAGGCGGCCGACCCAGAGTTATTTGATGAACCCCTGGCCCAGAGAGTACGGGCATTCCAGAAGAAACATCGCCTGGAACCGGATGCCATTGTGGGAGCGCGTACCCAGATCGTGTTAAACCTTGTCTCGGGTGCAAGTTCCGGCCCACGTCTGACCGGCGGGCAATAACACCATGTCTTTTATACTTGATGCCTTGAAAAAATCCGAAGACGAGAGACTGGGCCAGTCGGGTCCAAACCTGGCCTACGCCCACAACGGTGCGAAGCGCGAAGCGATTCCCCGGTGGGTGCTGATCCTGTCCGCATTGTTACTGGTCAACCTGGCAGGCCTTGTTGCAGTCATGGCCTGGAAATCAGACACCCCAGCTGAGAATTCCAAATCCACCGCGCAGCCAGTCATCCAGGAAGAGCCCATCCAGCAAAACCCGGTGGGTTTTCGTGCCAGCCCCGACTACCCCAGCCCTGTCGTTCAGCAACCAGTTACCCAGGCGCCACCACCGGTTCAGAGCAACCGGGATGAAGTGCGCTCGCTGGCCCGGGAGGCCAGCAAACCGTCAAGCGAATCACCCAGCGCTTCGGTTACACCCTCTGCCACCCAGACCCCGGCAACACCTCCGGTAACCCCCCGGCAAGCGGAGTCTCAAACTGACGCCGAGGCAGCCCAGGCCGCCATGGCGCCAACGCTGAATGAACTACTGGGCCAGGGGCGGCTGATGAACTTGCCCGCCCTGAAAGTGGATCTTCATGTATATGCGGCACGCAAGGAAGACCGCTTTGTATTCATCAATCTAGCCAAATACCAGGAAGGACAGCGCCTGAAAGAAGGACCGCTGGTCGAGGCAATCACCAACGATGGTGTGATCCTCCAGTATCAAGGCGAGAGATTTCTAATACCCCGAAGTTAATATGCCGACACCCCAAACTAGCAACCAAAAAGGCGTTCTCTACCTCGACGGTACCCGCCTGAGTCGTGCCCTGAAGGCCGGCATCGCCCGGGTCCTCAATGACGCCGACTACCTGAACAAGATCAACGTCTTCCCGGTCCCTGATGGTGACACCGGGACCAACCTGGTCCTGACCATGCGCTCCGTATTGATGGCCCTGGCCAACCACAAGGACCGCAACCTGGGACGCACCATCGAACTGGTCGCCGACTCGGCTCTGGATGGCGCCAGGGGAAATTCCGGCGCGATCATGGCGCAGTTTTTCCACGGCCTATCCGACGGCGCCTCCGGGGTCGCTCGCTGGTGTACCGATAATTTCTCCAAGGCCGTGGTACGCGGCGCCGAATACGCCCGGGAAGCCATGGGGGAACCCCGCGAGGGGACGATCATCTCGGTGATTGACGCGTTCTCCGCCGAAGTGACCCTGCAGGCAGGTGAGTCCGGCGGGAAAGACTTTGCCCAGGTGCTGGAGAGAGGACTTGCCCGGGCACGAATCGCCCTCGCCAACACACCCAATCAACTGGAAGTGCTGCGCAAGGCCGGCGTGGTGGATGCCGGCGCCAAGGGCTTCGTGGATTTGCTGGAGGGCGTTACAGACTTTGTACTCAATGGCTCCCCACGGGATTCCCTGGATCAACCCCTGCCCCAGATTCCGGCAGAAGAGACGGAGTTTGCCGGCATGGAGGCGGTGGACCTGACCCACCGCTATTGCACCGAGTGCGTCATCGTTGGCGAGAATCTCGACCGCCGCAAGGTACATGAATCCCTGGCAGGAATCGGCAGCAGCATGGTGATCGCCGGCTTGAGAAGCCGCATCCGTGTGCACATTCACGTCAACGATCCAAACACGGTCTTTGAGATTGCTGCTCAGCATGGCGAGGTGCAGAACACCAAGGCCGATGACATGCTCCAGCAACAACGCAGCGCCAGCCAGAAGGGACGCCGTGTTGTCGTGGCGACCGACTCCGCCGCGGATCTGCCAGATGAGGCGCTGGAGAACCTGGGTATCCACATGATCCCTGTTCGGCTGCATTTTGGAGAACGCAGTTTCCTGGACAAGATGTCCCTGAGCCACGCCGAATTTTACGAAGAACTGCGAACCAATCCGATACATCCCCAGACCTCCCAGCCCGCCCCGGGGGATCTGCGAAGAATGTTTGAGTTCCTGGCCGCCCACTTTGAACACGTGGTCTCGCTGCACGTGACCGGCAAGGCCAGCGGTACGTTTCAGGCAGCACAGTCGGCAACCACCCGCTTGCACGCGCCCGACAAAGTGACGGCCATGGATTCCATGAACGCCTCGGCGGGACAGGGACTGGTTGCCATGTATGCAGCGGAACTTGCCGCCACAGGCGCCGGACCGGAAGAGGTCATCGCAGGGGTGACCCACATCATTCCCCTGACACGCACCTATGCGCTGCTGGGAAATCTGGCATACGCCGTAAAAGGCGGACGAGTAGCCGCCTCGAAGAAGCGCATCGCAGATTTATTCAGGGCAACGCCGGTCCTGGAGCTTGGCGACGGGGGCAGTATCGACGTGGGTGGCATGTTCTTCGGGCGCAAGAACAGACTGCGTAAATTCGTTCGCTTCGTAAAACGCCGGCAGGACATTTCAAGCAACAGCCGTATCCTGATTGCCCACGCTGAATGTGCTGAGCAAGCCAAACAACTGGAGGGCCTGCTGCGAGAAGCACTGCCTAACACCCAGGACATTCAGATCACCCAGCTGGGCACCGCCATCGGCGTGCACGGCGGGGCAGGCACCCTGGTGGTGGCCATTCAAACAGGCTACGAACTTCCGGAAAAGAAATCTTCCTAGGCCACCGGGTCCAGTAACTCGGCACCCTCGTTGCGGGGACTGTTGACGCGGGTGCTAACTGGCCAGGCCTGCAGGCTGTCCTCCTGCAGGGGCCGCAATAGATCGGCCGCCTCGACAATCCCGACATTCTTACTGTCCAGCCAGCGACCACAGTCCTCCGGGGCAAGCATGGCCGGCATCCGATGATGCAGGGCCTGCATGAAGTCGTTGGCCTCGGTGGTAATGATGGTGCAGGACTCCAGTGACTCGGTTTCCTGACGCCAACCCTCCCACAGACCCGCCATGGCAATGGGCTCTGAGTCCTTGCGGCTGATGAAGTAAGGACGCTTGGCGCCGCCTTCCTTGCGCCATTCATAAAACCCGCTAGTCAACACGAGGCAGCGTCGCTGGCTGAAGGCTTTCTTGAACGAGGGCTTCTCAGCCAGGGTTTCCGCCCGGGCATTAATCATGCGATTGCCAATAGCCTTTTCCCTGGCCCAGGACGGCACCAGGCCCCAGTGCAACATGACCAGTTGCCTCTGGCCCTGGGGATCCAGTCGGATCGCCGGCACGAATTGGGTTGGCGCGATGTTGTAGCGCGCCTCAATGGACACCGGCACCGGTGTATCAAACAACCGGGTCACCGATTCACGGGGAGAAAAGAATGTGTAACGACCGCACATATTCCCGCCCTTTTCCTAATCGCGGATTCCCACGCCCTTGCGCATCAGCATCAGGGCGGTGGTAAACAACACCACCAGGAAGACCATGATAATCGCGTAGGCCGTACCCAAACCAATGTCCGACACACCCAGGATGCCGTGGCGGAATGCATTCACCATGTACAGGATTGGATTTGCCCGTGACACGCCCTGCCAGAATTCCGGAAGCATGTTTATCGAGTAGAAAACGCCACCCAGGTAGGTCAACGGGGTCAGGATGAATGTGGGCACGATGGCAATATCATCAAACTTCTTGGCAAAAATTGCATTGATCATGCCAGCCAGGGAAAACACTGCCGAGGTCAGCAGCGCAACACTGAGCGTCACCGGGAGACTGTGCAATTGCAGCTCTGTGAAAAATAGCGCAATGATCGTGACCGCGATACCTACCATCAAGCCCCGGGCCATTCCGCCGGCCATGTGGCCCAGAATAATCAGCCAATTTGGAAGTGGCGATACCAGCATTTCCTCCAGGTACTTACCAAACTTGGCGCCAAAAAAGGACGAGACCACATTGCCGTAAGAGTTGGTGATCACTGACATCATGATCAGTCCCGGGGCAATGTATTGCATGTAATCAAAGCCATCCATCAGGCCGATACGCCGACCAATCAGGTTGCCAAAAATAATGAAATACAAGGTCATGGTGATGACCGGCGGCAGCAGGGTCTGCATCCAGATTCGTAATATCCGGGACAATTCTTTCAGCACGATGGTCTTGAAGCCGATCCAGTTTTCCCGGTGCCTCATGACTTACCCTCCGCCGCGGCCTGCTGTCGTCCGGCGCGGTTCTCTACCAGGTCCATGAACAACTCCTCGAGTCGATTGCTCTTGTTGCGCATGCTCTGCACCACGATGCCGCGGCTGTTGAGTTGCTCAAACAATGCACTGAGACCCCGTTGGTCAGTGATCTCCACTTCCAGGGTCTCTTCATCCACCCGGCGACAAAGATAGCCGTCGAGTTCCGGGGCTGCCTCGACAGGACCGGCCAGGTTCAACAACACGATTTCCTTGTGCAACTTACGCAGCAAACGGTCCATGCGGTTGTGTTCGATAATCCGCCCCTCATCGATGATCGCGATGTTGCGGCACAGGTTCTCGGCTTCTTCCAGGTAGTGGGTGGTCAGGATGATGGTGGTGCCGGCTTCATTGATGCCCTTCACGAATTCCCACATGGAACGGCGAATCTCGATGTCCACCCCTGCGGTGGGCTCATCCAGGATCAACAAGCGGGGTTCGTGTACCAGGGCGCGGGCAATCATCAGGCGGCGCTTCATGCCACCGGAAAGGCTGCGGGATATCTGGTCGCGCTTTTCCCAAAGCTCCAGTTGCCGCAGATACTTCTCGGCGCGCCGACAGGCCTCTGCCCGGGGAATCCCGTAATAGCCCGCCTGGTTCACGACGATATTGAATACTTTTTCGAACTGGTTGAAATTGATCTCCTGGGGTACGACCCCGATCATCGATTTGGCAATTTCCAGTTCCTGGTCGATGTCGTGACCAAAGATTTCTACCTTTCCGGCGGTCTTGTTCACCAGGGAGGTGATGATACCGATGGCGGTGGTCTTTCCCGCTCCGTTGGGACCGAGAAGCGCAAAGAAATCTCCCTCGTCCACCTCAAGGTTAATGCCATCCAGGGCCCGCACGCCGTTGGCGTACACCTTTTCCAATCCAATCAGTGAAAGGGCTTTCATCTGTCCTCGCGAAAATGCTCATCAAAGCAGGTAAGTGTAGCAGCGAGGGCTCATTCAGATAACCGCCGGACCGACCTGGCAGATAAATCATTTACGGGGCCGCTGGCTGATAAACTGGGCGCTCCAGGCACGGGCGACTTCCCATCCCTTATCCCCCGGGTCACGGACACTGCACAGCAGGTCTGGCCAAAACCTGGGATGGGCCCACATCTTCAACGTTACCGCCGGTTTGCAGGCCAGGGTGGCCCTCACAACATCAGCCAGGCTAAGCGCACCGAGCTCGAGTACCCGCTCTCTGGACCAGCCCAACACCAACGCTGCGGCCATCGGACTGGTCTGACTCAGGTGCCAGGCAAAGCTCGATGCAACCAGGCCAAACTCCCGGACCAGCAGTTCATCTGCGCTGCCCCCGGAAACCCTTGCCTGTTCGGCAACTCCCATCTGCTGACCGGGTCGGGTATCGAGTTTCAGCGAAAATAGTGCGGCCCTGGTGGTGCACAGCATTTCAGCCTGGTCTGGATCCAGTCCGGCGATCATTTCCGACAGGCCGCTTCTACAATCCAGCCGGCTGGCCATTGCCGACCCCTCGCAATGGTGAATCAACCCCAGGAACGCTGCATTCAAGCGCCGAAGCTCAGCGAAAGCCCGCCGGTCCAAAACCTCCCTTTCCATGCCCCACCTCCTTTAAATCGAACAGGAATGGAACATTAAACACTGTTTTATTGGGATACAAAAGACATTAATGGTCTTTTTACCCCAAATATAGTATTTTTACTTCTCGAAAATTCAATAAAGTGAGGTTTCGCCAATAAATCGCACAGTACTCCAGGAGAAACCGCTATGACGCACACACTAACCCGCTACACACGCGAGCAGTCTCGCACGGACCTGGCCATCAGAATGATTGGTCACGAGGTCAGGACCTACTTGATCCGCCGCTGTACCGGCCTGAGCGAAGACCGGATACGCAAGCTATACAACGTCTATTTTCGCCAGGACGGGTGCCCGGTAACCCGCCATCGTGGCAAGACGCCCAGGCAACCCGAGTATTTTACCCGCAATCTCACTGCGCAACTCGAGGCGACGACATTTATCCGGGTATGCCTGGCCGCCGGCATCATCAGGTTCAACGAACAAGACAGGATCACCCCGATCCTCCCCGCGTCCAGCGCCGAATACGGACAGAAATTCTGCGACGCCTACGAGGCGTACATGGTCCTGCACAACCCGCCCGGGCTGAGCTTTGAACGCGCCTGGAACCTGATTGATGCGCTTTGCAGGGGACACGTAGTCGGTATGACAAACTGCCGGCGCTGCGAAGTCTCATTTCTGCGAGACACACTGGACGCCAATGACGTAGTCTGCCCGGCATGCTGTCTCGGCCCCCTGCAATAACCATTCAGGTTCCCCACAGCCATGGCAGAGCCGACGCCGAAAAGGTACTCTCAATGCAATCCGACAAATCTCTTGCAGGAGCAAGAACATGGACTGGTGTACCGCCGACTTATGCGACAATTTCAGCGATGAACTACAGATAGCTCAGCCGCTGTTCCAGGCCTATGGCGGGGCTCCCAGCTTCCACGGACCGGCAGCCACTGTGAAAGTGCTCGAAGATAATTCCCTGGTGCGCGAGGCATTTGAAAGCCCCGGACTGGGACGGGTCCTGGTGGTGGATGGCGCAGGCTCGCTGCGCTGCGCACTGGTAGGAGACATGCTGGCAAAGCTGGCTATCGACAACGGCTGGGCCGGGGCCATCGTCAACGCCCCGATCCGCGACAGCAAGGTCATTGGCCAGATGCCCATTGGCTTTCGGGCCCTGGGAACCTGCCCTCTGAAAAGCGTAAAACTCGGCGCCGGGGAGAAAGAGTTGCCGGTGAAATTCGCCGGCGTTTCCATCAAGCCCGGAGACTGGGTCTACGCAGACGAAGACGGAATCGTCATCGCCTCTCGCGAGTTACCCCTTTGACCGACACATTGAAGACACCCAGCATTCCGGCAGCTAATTCCTTTGCGGCAGCCCCGGTGGACCGGGCCGCCCACCTGCGCAAGGATGCCGCATGGCTGTCCCAGGCCATGCAGCATGAGGAAGCCCGGTTCTTGCCCTTGTCAGACGGCAAGAGCCTGGTGAACAATCCGGATTCGCCACAGCCGTGCATGCTGGACAGCGCCCAGGCCCAGGCCATCGGAGTGACCCCCGAGCGCCTGACCTTTCTCGGTCTTTGGGAAGACCGGGCCACTTTCGCCTTCGAGGCGCTGGATGCCGAATTAAGCGCCCTGGCCAGTCATGGCGAGTTCATGGACCTGTACAGCCTGGCCTACTCACTGGACGCCAACACCTCGGCAGTGCTGGGCTACGCCAGGGCGGTATTGCTCTGGCAGCAACGCCACCCCCATTGCAGCCGCTGTGGCGAGCTGGTGAATTTTGAGTTCGGCGGTCATGTACTGGCCTGCTCCAACCCGGACTGCGGCAAACACCAGTTCCCCCGCCTGGATCCGGCCATCATCGTGCTGGTGGAAGATGGAGAGCGCTGCCTGCTGGGAAGACAAGCAACCTGGCCTGCCCAGCGTTATTCCACCATCGCCGGATTTGTTGAGCCGGGAGAAAGCCTGGAGGATGCAGTGATCCGGGAGGTGTACGAGGAAACCGGCGTGCACGTGCATTCACCTCGCTATCACTCCTCCCAACCCTGGCCCTTTCCCTCCTCCTTGATGCTCGGCTTCAATGCCACGGCCAGCTCGAGCGAAATCCAGCTTATTGACGAAGAACTGGAGGACGCTCGCTGGTTCACCCGGGAAGAACTGACCTCGGGAATCATCAAGCTGTCTCCCTCGATGTCGATTTCCTATCGCCTGATCCAGGCCTGGCATGACGCCGGTTCAGACACGCCCCTGGCAGAGATCCGCTCCTGGTAGTGAGACACCGATCGGTGCGAGTTAAGCATTCAGGCGGTATGCTTAACCCCCTTTCGCTACTACGAAACCACTTATTGTCATGTGCCTGATTACCTTTGCCTGGCGCACACTGCCGGAATCACCACTCGTGTTCATTGGCAATCGCGATGAATTTCACAAGCGGCCGTCCGCCCCGGCCCACTGGTGGGACAATCCCGCCGGCATCCTGGCCGGCAAGGACCTGCAAGCCAACGGAACCTGGCTCGGCCTGAACCGCCAGGGCCGTGTCGCGGTGGTGACAAATTTTCGCGAAGGCGGCAGCGAACCGGCAAAACGCTCACGGGGTGAACTGGTAACCCGCTTCCTGGAAGGCATGGACAGCGATGCCCACTGGAACAGCCTGCACGAGGAAGCTGCCGACTACGCCGGCTTCAACCTGATTTTTTACGATGGCGAAACACTGGGCTATTTCAGTAACCGGGGTATGCATCGACGATCCCTGGAGCCCGGGGTGTACGCCCTGAGCAATAATTTCCTGGATACGCCCTGGCCCAAGGTAACGCGATTGAAACAAGCCCTTAACGACCAGCTGCAATTGCGCTGGAGCGATGAGGCAATGCTCGAACTAATGCATGACCGGCAGCCAGCCGACGACGAGGACCTGCCCGACACGGGAATAGGCAAGCAATGGGAACGAATGCTGTCGCCTGCGTTCATAGTCAGTGAAGAATACGGCACCCGGTGTACCAGCCTGATTCGCCAGGATCAGAATGGTGAGTTCAGCTTCACCGAAAGAAGCTTCGGCCGCGACGGCCTGCCCACCACTACCCAACAATTCACCTTTTCCCCCAAACAGGACGCCCGACAAGAATGACCACCGCCACCTCCAGCATCCTCCCTTACGGCAGTTGGCCGTCCCGGATCAGCACAGACCTGCTCACCGGCGACAGTATCCGGCTGTCCTCGCCTGCCGCCGACCAGGGAGCCATTTACTGGATAGAGGGGCGACCCGAGGAAAACGGCCGCTCGGTGCTGATGCGCCGGGACTCCGTGGGCACGACGCGAGAACTCAGCCCGCAACCCTTCAATGTCAGGAGCAAGGTCCACGAATATGGTGGCGCACCTTTCATCGCCGCCGCGGGCCGATGCTGGTTCATTAATTTCAAGGATCAACATATCTACGAGACCGGTCCCGACGGACCTCGAGACGTGGCCGGCTATCCCAATCACCGCTACGCAGATTTTGAACTGGACGCCAACAGGGGGCGCCTGCTGGCGGTTTGCGAGGTACACCAGGAACAGGGTGAGCCGCGCAACTCACTGGTGGCGGTGGACCTGGATTCAGGCGAGCTAAAAACCCTGGCCAGTGGCAAGGACTTCTACAGCAACCCGCGCCTCAGTCCTGACGGGAAGCGCCTGGCCTGGCTGTGCTGGAGCCATCCCAATATGCCCTGGGACAGCAGCGAACTGTGGGTGGGCGAATTCAACGCCCGGGGCGAATTGGAGAACTGCCAACAACTGGCGGGCTCCGCCGAGGAATCCATCTTCCAGCCATTATGGGCCGGGGACGGACGGCTGTTTTATGTCTCCGATGCGGATGACTGGTGGAACCTGTATTGCCGGGATGAAAACGGCTGCAGACAAATCACCCGGGAAAAGGCCGAGATGGGCCTGCCCCAGTGGGTGTTCGGCATGAGTACCTATGGGCTGGTGGACGCACAAACGGCGGTGGCCAGCTTCAAGGGTCCCGGGCAGAACACTGCCATGACCATTAACCTGGATACCGGGGAAACCCGAACGCTGGCTGTACCCTGTGCTGCCATAGAACACCTGGCGGTTGAGGACGGCAGGATCCTGCTACTGGGTGGATCCCCCTCCCGGGCCAACACACTGTATTGCTGCGAGCCGGATGGCACCAGGCTGGAAATTCTCAAGCAGAGCGTCGCCCTGGAACTGGACGATGCCTGGATATCCCAGCCTAGCTACATCGAGTTCCCCACCAGCGACGGGCAAGGCAGTCGTGGTTACCACTACCCACCACAAAATCCGATGGCCAACGGCCCGGATGGCGAACTACCACCCCTGATTATCGTCTGCCACGGCGGTCCCACCGCGGGCACATCCACGGCCATGGACCTGCGAATTCAATTCTGGACCAGCCGGGGCTTCGCCGTGTTCGACGTGGATTACCGCGGCAGCACGGGCTACGGCCGTCCCTACCGCCGCGCCCTCTACGGAAAGTGGGGTGTCGCCGACGTTGAAGACTGTGTCTATGGAAGCCGATACTTGTGTGAGATGGGCCTGGCAGACCCGAAGCGATTACTGATCCGCGGTAGCAGTGCAGGTGGCTATTTGGTACTTTGCGCAGCCGCCTTTCACCGGCAATTCAGTGCCGGCGCGAGTTACTATGGAATAGGTGATCTCCAAAGCCTGCTGGAGCACACCCACAAGTTTGAGTCGCGCTACGATAACACTCTGCTGGGAGGTGGTAACGTGAATGAAATTATCGCCCAAAGGTCTCCCGCAAGACATGCGGAAGATGTTCGCATGCCACTGATATTGTTCCAGGGCCTCAATGACAAGGTCGTCCCTCCCGAGCAGTCGGAAAACATGTACAACATATTGTTGAAGCAAGGCCTGCCGGTTGCATATCTTGCTTTTGAGGGAGAAGGTCACGGCTTTCGTAATGCACAAACCATTGCTACCAGCCTGCAAAGCGAACTGGCTTTCTATGGCCGAATTCTCGGCATCGCCGTGGCTGGCGACCTGCCCGAGGTAGCAATCCAGAATCTGCCTGAAGACTGAGGCGACCTGACCTATTCTTATGAAATTCTCTCGGCTCATAATTTTGCTGACACTGGCACTGTGTTCCGCGGCTCACGCCGAGGTGACATTTTCCGTGTCTGGCGTCGAGGGAGCGGAAAAAGAAAACGTGGTGGCCTACCTGGAGGCTGGCTCTTACCGTCCGGGTAAAAACCCAACTGATCTTCGGCTTGCAAAGCTGTTGCAGCGAATTGAAAAGGACGCCAGTTCGTCCCTGGAGCCTTTCGGTTATTACACGCCGGTTATCACCAGTGAACTCACCCGGGATGGTGATGATTTACGGGTCAAGGTGAATATCGACCGGGGCGACCCCACCCTTTGGCAAATGCTCGATATACGGGTAAACGGTAGTGGCAAAACCGAGCAGGCATTTCAGAACATTCTTTCCAGCCAGCCCATGCTGCCAGGCCAGCGCGCCCTGCACGACCAGTACGATCAAACCAAGAAGCGCCTGCGGCGCGCCGCGTTGGACCTGGGTTACTTGAACGCCGAATTTGAATCCAGCGAGATCTTGATTAACCCGGTCACACGGTCGGCGGATGTCCAGCTCATCCTGCAGACCGGAGACAGGTTTATCTTCGGGCCGTTGATCATCGACCAGGACGTGATTGACGATGAACTGTTATCCCGTTACGTAAACATCACCGAAGGAGAACACTTCTCTTCCAACCGCTTGCTGATAGCCAAGCAAACACTGTACGCCACAGACTTTTTCAGCACGGTAGACGTCAGTGCCGATCGCACAGAGGCGATGGACGGCGTGGTTCCTGTACGTATCACCGCGGAAAAAGGCAAGCGACACCGCTACGGGGTCGGCTGGGGTTACGGCAGTGACACCGGCTACCGGGTGAGCGGCAACTGGACCATGCGTCGGATAAATAGCTCCGGACACAGCCTGGCTTTTGACGCCCGGTATTCACCCATTACCTGGAACTTCAACTCGACCTACATCATCCCTATTGGCAACCCGGTGCTGGAACGCCTGGCGCTTAGCGCCGGCACCGTTGATGAAGACCTGGGAGATGCAAACAGCAAGCGCCTGTATACCCGGGCCACCCTTATTCGCGTTCCCGGGCAATGGCAGCGCCAGACAACATTGAGTTTCCAGGACGAAACCTCAAACCTGGTGGACTACACCCGGCATGACCAGTATTGGGTTCCATCGCTGCGCATGATACGCACCTGGTCTGAAACCCGATTTGGCATGGTCAACGGCTTCAAGATTCTCGGTGAAGTCCAGGCCTCCGGTACCGGCCTGGGCCTGGAAACCAATTTCATCCAGGCCAGCTTGCAGGCGAAACTCATGATGCCCGTGGGAAGCCGGGGCAAGCTCTTGCTGCGCGGTCAGGCGGGCACCACATGGACCGAGGACTTTGACTTGTTGCCGGTCTCACGCCGCTTCTTTACCGGTGGCGATGACAGCGTCCGCGGATACCGATACAACAGCATCAGCCCTCCCAGCCCAAGTGGCGCCGGGCTGGGCGGAATGCACTTGTTGGTGGGCAGCGTGGAATACGATCATGTAATTAAGGGTCCCTGGGGAGTCGCAGTCTTCGCCGATAGCGGAAACGCATTCAATACCACCGGGGACGAATTTGAAAACAGCGTCGGAGTCGGCCTGCGCTGGCGGTCCAAGATTGGTGTGGTGAAAATCGATATCGCACAAAGCATCTCCGATGGAGAGCGGGCGCCTCGGCTGCACGTTTCAGTGGGGCCGGAGCTATGAAGCGACGCCTACCGCCACTGAGTTTACTATTCCTGCTGATAGTCGGACTGGGGCTGACCTGGGTGCTGCACAGTTCCGCCGCCCTGCGCTGGGGATTCTCGCTGGCCTCCGAAAATCTACCGCTGACACTGGAAGCGGCATCTGTGGACGGCAGCCTGGCCGGACCCCTGCATGTCAGGGGTCTGAATATCGTCAGCGGGAATATCGCCATCACCGCCCAGGACCTGGAGCTGGACTGGTGGGCCGGAGACTTGTTGCGGGGACGGGTTAATCTCAAGCATCTCAACGCCCGGGAGCTGGTGATTACCAGCCTTGAATCTACCCAGGCCGAGCAGCAGCCGGAAAGTAAATCCGACCCCCTGGCCTTGCCCGAACTTCCAGTGAGCCTGAACCTGAAGAACCTCACGATTGACGGTCTTTCTTTTGTCAGCAATGGAAGTACCGTGCGACTGCTTGAACGCTTCAGGGGTGCTGCCAGCTGGAATTCCCAAGCCGTCAAAATCACTGTTGATGAACTGCAACGCACGGATGTCAGCCTGGCAAAATCCCGGCTGCAGATAGAGGGGCAACTGCCACACAAATTAAGCGGAACTATTGAGTGGAAAATCCCGGGACTGCTCAGCAGCGAACTGAGCGGCCAGACAGAACTCGGTGGAGAACTGGCTAAACCCCACACCCGCAGCAAGCTGCTACAGCCAGCCCCGGTCAGTCTTGAACTCAGCGCGGATCTTGCACTTGCCACTCCCCTGGTCAAAGGCACGCTGGATACCCAACAGCTTAATCTGCGCACCCTGAACGATAGCTGGCCGGATCAACCCCTGACTGTACACACGGATTTTTCAATTGATGGCAGGGCTATTGACGCACACGGTGCATTGCAGTGGGCCGAGTTACCCGGCCTGGACATCGCACTGCAGAGCATCATCGAGGCAGACCATATCCAGTTACTGGCGCTGGATATCAGGCCCCGGGAGACCGGCGGAAACATCCTGGTGGCCGGAAAGATTCCGCTGTCTGAAGAGCAGGAATTCCAACTGACCGCCCAGTGGAATGACCTGGACCTGGCCACGGCCGATAAGCAGTTGCGCTCGGCTGGCACAGCCAGCATGTCGGGAACGCCTTCCGCCTACACCTTGCAAGTCAGCACCGACAGCCAGATTGACGACTACCCCCAAATCGCTCTGCGCGCTTCCGCAACGGGAAGCGAAAAGGGATTGCTTATCTCAAGTTTCCTGGCAGAACTGATGAATGGCAGCGTAGCGGGTAACGCAGAACTGGACTGGCAGGATGGCCTCCAGGCAAGTGCCCACCTCAACGCGACGGGACTGGATACCTCAACCCTGGAAGCCTCCTTCCCGGGACAGATCCCCCAGGGAATACTGAACCTGGATGCTGATCTTGAACTGGGCATGGACGAGACCGGTACACGGCTGGCAGTAGACCTGGAAAAACTCAGCGGTGAAATCGGCGGTGAGAAACTCTCAGGCCACGGCTCCCTGGCGCTCATTCCCGAGCAACTGAAACTGGACGCCCTGGAATTACACCTGGGGGGAGGCATGATCAAGGCCTCGGGCACGCTTTCAGAAAACCTGGATTTCGATGTACAGGTCACGGAAATGCAGATGGCCCATTGGCTTCCAGAACTGGATGGCATCCTGGCGGCAGAACTTGCTCTGTCCGGGCCACTGAAAACTCCGATAGTGGAAGGGTTTGTATCCGCCAGTGGACCGAGCTTCGGTGACTGGCATGGGGACGTTATCAAGGCCCAATTGTCGGTAAACCTGGCTACCCAGGTCGCATCAAGTCTATCGTTGCAAGCCAGGGGATTGCACAACGCGGGGCACCTGCTGGGTGACCTGGACGTCCAGGCCCAGGGCGTGGCGGAAAGTCACGAATTCACACTCAAGTTGACCGGTGGTGAACAAGAACTACTCGCCGAGGCCCGGGGCGGTTACCAGGCAGCGCTTGGCTGGAACGGAGAGATCTCGAAAATCGAGCTTATCCCCTCTTCCAAATCTCCCACGCCATGGACCCTGGCCGCCGCCGCTGCGCTGGCAATAGGCGCCAGCGACTATCGCCTGGGGAACCTGTGCCTTGACCAGGGAGAAGCGCAAGCATGCCTGTCGGGAAACCTGGTTGATGGCGCGGGTGATGTAGACCTGAAGGCGTCCCAGGTGCCCCTGTCGATCCTGAATCCGTTGCTGGGCAGCAACCTTGATATTTCCGGCCTGCTCAACGGCGAGTTGCAGGGTCAGTTCAACGAACGCGGCGAACTGACCGGGCAGGTCACGCTGAAAATGGACGAGTCGAACATCAACTGGTACCGCTCAGGCGGAGACCTGATTGCCGTCTCAATAGTGACCGCCAAGCTGGACGGTAAAGCGGATCAGCAAGGCATAGACCTGCAAGCCATGCTGGACCTGGGCGAACAGGACAACATTCAGCTCGCCCTGAATCTTCAAAGAAGCCCTGGGCCCGCAACCAGTTGGCCAGCCCGGGGATGGGTGTCGGTAAATCTCGATGACCTGTCGCGTTACGACACCATGATGTCAGGCCTGGAAGAGCTGACAGGGAAACTCAGTTCCCGGCTGGACCTCTCTGGCAGCCTGGACGAACCGCTTACCTCGGGACACCTGAGCCTGGAAAACATGGAAACCTATCTGCCTGAGGTGGGCACCCGGATTTCCGCCGTCAGCGTGGACCTGAAAAACCAGAACCAGAGCACGCAGCTGGTCGCCAGTGCGACCGTTGGCTCAGGCCAGGTCGCATTGAACGGCGAGGTGGCGTTGCTGCAGGGCAAACCCCGGGCAGATCTGCACCTGACCGGTGATGGCCTGACCCTGGTGGATTCCCAGAATCTTTACCTGCAGGCATCCCCCGACCTGTCACTGACCCTTGACGGCAACGACATAAACATCACCGGAAAGCTGTATGTACCCCTGGCTCGAATCAGGCCGGTTGACCTGGGCAGTGCGGTTCGCAGTTCCCCGGATGCAGTGGTACTCAACAGCGAGGGCGGCCGTGAAAACCGCGGACAATTCAAGGTCACCACCAAGGTGATGTTGGAACTGGGAAATCGAGTCAAGTTTGATGGTTACGGCCTGACCGCCAATATCGCCGGATTCCTTGAATATCGAGACGTACCCGGCAAGATCCCCACGGGACGGGGCGAGCTCAACGTGCTTGATGGAAAGTACAAACTCTACGGCATGGAACTTGATGTGGAGCGTGGGCAACTGCTGTTCGCAGGCGGCCCCGTCGACACGCCGGGACTAAGTATTCGGGCAACTCGCGCAACCGATAATGTGCGAGTTGGAGTTGACGTGGGAGGCACATTGTCAGATCCAACCCTGACCATGTTCTCTTCACCCAGCATGCCCCAGTCAGAAATCGTCGCCTACCTGCTGACCGGCAAACCCATGGCCGACCTGGATTCCGCCAGCGGTCAAAAAGCCAGCGCCGCAGGCGATGCCCTGGCGCTAGCTGGCGGAAATCTGCTTACCGGTGAAATCGGCTCCCGGGTGGGCCTGGATGAAGTGGCACTGAGCAGCGACGCGGACACGGGCAACGAGGAACTTGTGCTGGGCAAGCACCTGTCTCCCGATCTGTACGTCAGTTACGGCATTGGCCTGTATGAGGCCATCAATACGCTGAGAATTCGCTACCAGCTAAACGAGAGACTATTTCTGCGTTCGGAATCCGGTGTCGCCAAGAGTGTGGATATTTTCTGGTCTGCCGAGCGATAAGCCGTCTTACAGGTCCAGGTAACCATCCTTTTCATGAATCTCAATCAAGGTGGGCCGATCCAGGCTCGCGCTGGCCATGACCAGTTCGACTATCTGTTCCAGGCTGCCAGCCCGTTCTGCATGGCAACCCATGGCCCGGGCCACGCCAACGAAATCAGGTGTAAACAGGTCCACACCAATAATCGGCAGCTGCTTGGCCACCATGTAATCCTTGATCTCTCCGTAACCGTCGTTGTTCCAGACGATCACCGCACAGCCAATACCGGCCTCCACGCCTGCGGCCAGCTCACCCACGGTGAACTGCAGACCACCGTCACCAATAATGCACACTACCGGTCGATCCGGCGCGCCCAGCCTGGCGCCAAGCGCCGCCGGTAACGCCCAACCCAGGGTCCCGTAACCCGTCGTACAGGTGATATAGCCCCTGGCCTGTCGCACAGGGAAATGATGATTCGCTTCATAGGCCAGTTGGGTGGAGTCCGTCACCATGATGGTTTCGGGGGGTAGCGCCTCGCGCAGAACATTCAGCAGATTAATGCGCCGTTTCAGGGTATCGTTCAGCCCCGAGGAAATCTCCTGCCTGAGTGCCGCAACTCGCTCTTCACCCTTGCCCTGCCAACCCGCCACCTCAAGCCCATCCAACGCCAGGTTCAACTTGGCTAGCGCCTTGCGTGCGTCACCCAGGATCGGCAAATCAGGCCTGTGAGTCCGCATTAACTGCTCGGCCTCAATATCAATCCGTATGAGGCGGCCGTTGATCTCGATGGGGTCGGGATGAAGATTGCGGTCGGTTTCCGAAAACTCCGTCGCCACCGCAAGCACCAGGTCCGATTCCGCGATGACCTGGTGAACACAGGGGAAAGGCAGGGTCGCACCGCCACACAGCGGATGGGCCTCGTCCACCACACCCTTGGCAGCCAGGGTCAGGAAAGCCGGTGCACTGAGTTTCTCCACCAGCTCAACAGCCTCGGCGCTGGCATCCACACTACCGCCGCCAAACAGGATCACCGGATTCTTTGCCGCGGCCAGTTCGCGAGCGGCCTGCTGAATCACCTCGTAATCCGGAGAGGGTTTGGGGCAAATCACCGCATCGTCATGAATGAACTTCACTTCCTGGGTAATCACGTTCACCGGGATTTCGATGTGCACCGGGCCGGGACGTTCACCACTGAACGAGGCAAAAGCACGGGCCAGGACCTCGGCAAGATCCCTGGGGTTCAACAAGGTGTGACTGAATACCGTGTAGCCGGCGGTGACATTTCGCTGATCAGGCAGCTCGTGCAGGCGACCCATACCCATGGCCAGGTCCTGGGTGTTGTTCACCGCCGAGATGACCAGCATGGGGATCGAGTCCGAATAGGCCTGGCCCATGGCCGTGGCGGCGTTGGTCACACCCGGGCCGGTAATCAGGAAACAGACACCGGGCTTGCCGGTAACTCTCGCGTACCCGTCTGCCATGAAGCCGGCGCCTTGCTCATGGCGTGGCGTGATGTGTCGAATACCGGTAGCTGGAAGGCCCCGGTAGAGCTCGACGGTGTGCACACCCGGGATTCCGAAAACCGTATCCACGCCATATGCTTCCAGCAATTTGACTAGCACTTCACCACAGGTTGCCATCACCTAATCTCCCTATCGCGCCTGTTCATCATGGCCAAACAACGACCGTAACCAGGCCCCGATATCATCTATTTCCTTGTCGCACACCGCATGAGGCATATCATAGGCATGCCACTGCAAAGAATGCCCCCTTTCCTGCAAGCGGTCTCGTGCCAGTTCACCCAAGCCTATGGGTAACACAGGATCCTGCCTCCCATGAGCCATGAACATGGGAATGTTCTTCGCCACGTCGCTGGCTTCGGCTTCCAGTGTCCTGGCCAGGGGCATGTAGGTGGACAGGGCCATAATGCCGGCCAGTGCCGAGGGCCTGCGCAACCCCAGGTGCAGGGCAATAGCGCCGCCTTGTGAAAATCCAGCCAGCACAATTCGCTCATCCGGAATTCCACGTTGATTTTCTCGCTGTATCAACGCCTCGACCTGGTCTGCACTGGCACGTATTCCCTGCTCATCCACGTTGCCGTCACGATCCAGGTTCAGGATATCGAACCAGGCACGCATGGGCATTCCGCCGTTCAGGGTCACCGGTCTCACCGATGCGTGGGGAAAAACGAAACGTATGCTCATCCCGGCCAGGTCCAATGCAGGAACAATCGGCTCGAAATCATGCCCGTCAGCGCCCAGGCCATGCAGCCAGATCACGCTGTAACGCGGATCTGCGCCGGTGCTAACTTCAACAGTTTCCAGAATCTCGGACATTGTGCCTCGCCATAGGGGTAAAGCGGCACATGGTAACAGACGTCTATACGGCGTCTGGCTGATTTTCCGGTGCGGCTTGCGCGAAAGCCGAAAGGGATTCCAGGTGCTGGGTCACCGCACTCAAGGCCGGATAAGGAGCCAGGTCCACATTAAACCGCCTTGCGTTGTACACCTGGGGCACCAGGCAGACATCGGCCATGGTTATCTGTTGGCCATAACAGGTCTTTCCCGGCACGCCATGGCGCTGCACCAGTTTTTCCAGCGCAGCAAAGCCTTCTGCAATCCAATGCTGATACCAGTGCGAGAGGCTGACGTCATCCAGTTTCAGCTCGTTTTTCAGGTACTGCAGAACCCGCAGGTTGTTCAACGGATGGATGTCGCAGGCAATCAGCTGGGCCATGGCCCGGACCTGGGCCCGTTCTCCCGGCGAGACCGGCAGCAAGGGCATCCCGGGGTGGGTTTCTTCCAGGTATTCGATAATCGCCAGGGACTGGGATATCACCACTCCCCCGTCGTCCAGCACCGGGATCAAACCCTGGGGGTTCACCTCCAGGAAATCGGGCTTGCGGTGTTCACCGCCATCCCGGAGAAAATGCTTGGGGACAGGCTCGTAGTCCAGGTCTTTCAGGTTGAGCGCGATGCGCACCCGGTATGCGGCGGAACTACGATAATAGGTATACAGCTTCATTCATCCTCTCCCCAATTCTTTTTTTACTTCTCGCCAAGGGTGCTCCCATGACGACCCGCTCCCTGCATAAAGTTTTTCACACCCTGCCGCATTTCACTGCCGGTGACCACATCCATTCCGCGCCTGAATTCATTTTTCAGTGCATCATTGCTATCCAAACTCCATTGCTCGTAGGCACTGGCCCGGTCGCTGCGCATACATTGCTGCGGCATCCGGGCTATCTGGGCCGCCAGTTCCATGGCCGTTTCCAATGCCTTGCCCGGCGGGCACATCCGATTCACCAGCCCCATGATCCTGGCCTCCCGAGCATCGACTTCGCGGCCGGTGAGGATCATGTCCATGGCGTGGCCCATTCCCACCACACGAGGTAATCGAACGGTTCCGCCATCCACCAGGGGAACGCCGAAGCGCCGGCAAAACACCCCTAGCACCGCATCCTCGGCAGCCACCCGCAAGTCACACCACAGGGCAAGTTCCAACCCGCCGGCCACCGCGTAGCCCTCTATGGCGGCGATTACCGGCTTGGACAATTCCATGCGGGTGGGTCCCATGGGACCGTCTCCCTCCGGATGCAGGGCATTGGGATTTTCTCCCTGGGCCATGGCCTGCAGGTCAGCCCCGGCGCAAAAGCTTTTTCCGCCATGAAGCACCGCCACCCTGGCATCGGAATCCGCTTCAAATTGCCTGAAGGCTTCCGCCAGCGCGCGGGCGGTGGGACCGTCCACCGCATTACGCCGTTCAGGCCTGTCCAGACCAATCACGGTAATTCCGTCGTATCGCCTGACATTGATGCTCATTACTCGCGCTCCCGTAACCCCTGGCCCGAGGACTCTCTTCGTCCCTGCCCGGAACTTACCCAAAAACCGACGCATGTTCTATCATGCGTGATCTTGCCACGAACAACCCGACTGCCACTGCCAAACAGTCCTAACAGAGAACTGCCCATGACCATCTGGTTCAAAGACCTATCGCTGGAAGATATCCAAAGGGCATCGTCCCCGCCGAACCTGGCCGACGCGCTGGGTATCGAATTCACCGACATAGGTCCAGACTACCTGAGAGGTAGCATGCCCGTGGATGAGCGCACCCGGCAACCCTACGGACTGCTCCACGGAGGCGCCTCGGTGGCCCTGGCCGAAACGCTGGGCAGCTTCGGCTGCTACCTGACCTTGAATCCCAAGACTCACTACAACGTGGGACTGGAAATCAATGCCAACCACGTTCGCAGTGTGCGCGAGGGGGTTGTCACCGGCACCGCCAGGCCTGTGCACATGGGGCGTACCACGCATATCTGGGAAATCCGGATTGTCGACGAACGCGATAAACTGGTCTGCATTTCCCGCCTCACTCTCGCCGTACTTGAAATCACTGACGGCTGATACCGGAGCACCAACATGAATCTCGCAGGTAACTCCCATCTCAATAAACCAGCCGCCGCACTGGCCGCCCTGTTGATTGCACTGGCACTGTCAGGTTGCGGCAACAAGGGCAGCCTGGTCCTGCCTGCGGACCCCGAGGCCAACGCACCTGAAGAAACAGTCCAGGGCGCCGAGACAGACCAGACGGAACCCAAAGAGACGCCATGAGCAAATCCAAACCCCTGGTACTGGTAGACGGCTCTTCCTACCTGTATCGAGCTTTCCATGCCCTGCCCCCGCTGACCAACTCACGGGGTGAGCCCACCGGCGCCATTCACGGCGTGCTGAACATGCTTAACCGGCTGCTCAAGGATTATGAACCTGAGCGGGTGGCCGTGGTGTTTGACGCACGGGGCAAAACCTTCCGGGATGAGCTGTTTGATCAGTACAAGGCCAACCGCCCTCCCATGCCCGATGACCTGCGTAGCCAGGTGGAACCCCTGCTGGAAATGGTTAAAGCCATGGGCTTGCCGCTGCTGAGGGTCCAGGGCGTTGAGGCTGACGATGTTATTGGCACCCTGGCGCGGCGTGCCGCGGCTCAAGGCCAGGCGACCCTGATCTCCACCGGCGACAAAGACATGGCCCAGCTGGTGGACGAGCATGTCACCCTGGTCAACACCATGACCAACAAGACCATGGACAGGGACGGCGTCAAAGAGAAATTCGACGTGTTCCCGGAACAAATCGTGGACTACCTGGCACTGGTGGGCGACAGCTCGGACAATATTCCCGGCGTGCCCAAGGTGGGGCCGAAAACCGCAGCCAAGTGGTTAAACCAGTACGACAGCCTGGACAATATCATCGCCAACGCCGATGAAATCGGCGGAAAGGTAGGCGAGAGCCTGCGGGAAAATCTTGAACAGCTTGAGCTGTCCAGGAAACTGGCAACCATCGATTGTGATGTGACGCTGGACCTGGAGCCGGATGAACTTATTCAGACCGAACAAGACCTGGACACCCTGCGAGCCAGGTACACCGAGCTGGAAATGAATACCCTGCTGCGCCAGCTTCCAGGCGGCGAAGAGTCCACACCCAAGCCTGTCGCCGAAGCTATGGTCACCCCGCCGGAAACAATCGAGTACCAGACCGTACTGAACCTGGATGAGCTGAAACGCTGGAAAGAAAAACTCGAAGCGGCGGAGCTGGCCGCAGTGGACACAGAGACTACCGGCCTGGATTACATGCAGGCAGAACTGGTGGGCATCTCAGTCAGCGTCAAGGCAGGCGAAGCCGCCTATATACCGGTTTCCCACGATTATCCCGGCGCCCCGGATCAACTGGACCGGGATACCGTGCTGGCGGAACTAAAGCCCTGGCTGGAGAACCCCGATGCGCCCAAGGTGGGGCATCACATAAAGTTTGATACCCATATCCTGGCCCGATACGACATCGCCCTGGCGGGCATTGCACACGACACCATGCTGGAGTCCTACGTACTGGACAGCACCGCCACTCGCCATGACATGGATTCCACCGCCCGCAAGTACCTGGGTGTGACCACCACCTCCTTTGAAGAGGTGGCCGGCAAGGGCGCCAAGCAACTGACCTTCAACCAGGTCCCGCTGGAAACCGCCGGGCACTATGCCGCGGAAGATGCTGACATCACCTTGCGCCTGCACCAGGTCATGTGGGAACAACTGAAGCAAAACCCTGACCTGCTAAAGATGTACCAGGAAATCGAGATTCCCCTGGTCAGCGTGCTGCAGAAAATGGAACACACTGGCGTGCTCATCGATACCTTCATGCTGGCCGGCCAGAGCACCGAACTGGCCCAGCGAATGCAGGAACTGGAGCAGCAGTGCCATGAAGCCGCTGGCGGCCCATTCAACGTGGCCTCTCCCAAGCAGCTGCAGGAAATCCTGTTCGAGCGTCTTGGACTGCCGGTGATTCGCAAGACACCCAAGGGACAACCCTCCACCGCGGAAGACGTGCTGCAGGAACTGGCGGGCGACTACCCGCTGCCCAGGCTGATCCTGGAACACCGCAGCCTGGCCAAGCTCAAATCCACCTACACCGACAAGTTACCGGGACAGGTAGACCGAACAACCGGACGGGTACACACCTCCTATCACCAGGCAGTGGCCGCCACCGGAAGACTGTCATCCTCGGATCCGAATTTGCAGAACATTCCCATCCGAACCGCCGAGGGCCGGCGAATTCGCCAGGCATTTATCGCGCCCAAAGAACACAGCCTGATCGCCGCCGATTATTCCCAGATCGAGCTTCGCATCATGGCCCACCTGTCCGAGGACCCGAGCCTGCTAAAGGCCTTCGCCGAGGATCGGGACATTCACCAGGCTACCGCCGCCGAAGTTTTCGGCGTCCCCCTGGACCAGGTCAGCAAGGACCAGCGACGTTCCGCCAAGGCGATTAATTTCGGCCTGATTTACGGCATGTCGGCATTCGGACTCGCCCGCCAGTTGAGTATCGGCAGGGGTGAGGCCCAGGACTATGTGAACATGTATTTTGAGCGCTATCCCGGCGTGAAGACCTACATGGATAACACCCGCCAATTGGCCAAGGACCAGGGCTATGTGGAGACTGCCTTTGGTCGCAGGCTATACCTGCCGGAAATCAATTCCCGCAACGGCCAGCGCCGCCAATATGCGGAACGCAGCGCGATTAACGCACCCATGCAAGGTACCGCCGCGGACATCATCAAGCTGGCCATGATCAAGGTGGATCATTGGCTGGGCGAGTCGTCCCTGGACGCCCGCCTGATCATGCAGGTGCACGATGAACTGATCGTGGAAGTCGCCGATCCGATTGCCGGCCAGGTTCAGGCAGAGCTGATCAGCCGCATGAACAGCGCGGCCAGCTTGAAAGTTCCGCTAAAGGTGGAAGCCGCCTGCGGCATCAACTGGGACGAGGCCCACTAGCTCTCGGGGGTCGCGTCCAGAGGCTCGAAGAATGCCTCAAGCGCGATCCGGGCCTCTTCCAGGCCGGTCTTCTTGGTGGCCGAAAACAGCTGGACCGTTGCCAATTCACTCACCTCTTTGCGTACCTTGAGTAAGGTTCCTGCACCGGCCCCGCGGCTTAACTTATCCGCCTTGGTCAGCAAGATGTGAACCCTACAGCCATTGGTGGTGGTCCATTCCAGCATCTGCTTGTCGAAATCCGTCAGCGGATGACGACAATCCATCACCAGTACCAGGCCTGCCAGCGAGCGTCGATTGACAAAATATGCCTCCATCAGGGCACGCCAGTGGCGCCGAATGGCCTCCGGCACCTTCGCGTAGCCATAACCCGGCAAATCCACCAGCCGACGCCCCTGGTCCAGGGAGAAAAAGTTCACCAACTGGGTCCGGCCCGGGGTTTTACTGGTCCGCGCCAGGGCTTTGCGGCCGGTAATCGTGTTGAGAGCGCTTGATTTGCCCGCGTTGGAGCGTCCCGCAAAGGCCACTTCCAGCCCTTCATCGGGCAAAAACTGGTCGCCGCGGTTGGCGCTGGTCAGAAATTCAGTGTGAGGATAAGTAGACACAGTAATTTTCGTTCGCTTCAGATATTAGGGAGTCAGGCCATGTCGTGTACAATTGGCATTTTTCCGCAGGCTCGGCATGCCACAGCCTGCGAGAGTATCACCGTACGGAGCAACAACGCCATGAAGAAGCTCGCTGTCTGTCTCAGCATTTGTCTTGGGCTCGGCCTAATTAACCAGGCGCAGGCCGAAGGCAACGCCGACGCCGGCAAGGCCCGATCTGTCACCTGCGCCGCCTGCCACGGGGCTGACGGTAACAGCATGAACCCGCAGTGGCCCAGCCTTGCTGGTCAAAACGCCAGCTACCTGGAGCGCCAGCTCAAGGCGTTCAAGTCCAACGCCCGCCAGAATCCCCTGATGGGCCCCCAGGCCATGACCTTGTCTGACCAGGATATCGCCGATTTGGCAGCCTACTTCAGCAGCCAGGAAATCAAGGGCGGCACCACCAACCCCGAACTGGCCCCTGCTGGTGAGCGCCTGTATCGTGGCGGCAATCTCGAAGCCAACATCGCAGCCTGCGCCGCCTGCCATGGCCCAACCGGAAAAGGCAACGCTGCCGCGTCCTATCCCGCATTGGCCGGCCAGCACTCGGATTACACGATCGCCCAGCTCAAAGCGTATCGCGAAGGCTCGCGCAAGACTGACAGCGCAATGAACCAGATGATGCGTGGCGTGGCCGCCAGGATGACCGATAGCGAAATGGCCGCAGTGGCCAGCTACATCCAGGGACTGCGCTCTGAATAAGGCCGCAGACACAACACTGATTTAGTAAAAATGATAAAGGGACTCCCTATGCAACGAATGATTTTGTCTGCTGTATCCATCGCGCTGCTCCTGGTAGCTGGTTGCAGCAAGAACGACACTGAGCAACCCACTGCCCAGCCTGCTGCCGTTGAACAGCAAGCTCCTGCAGAAGAAGTCAGTGCCCCAGTGGAGGCTGAAAAGGCCGTCGCAGAAGCAGTCGAAGATGCTGTGGAGTCAGGTGAAGGCGAGGCTGCCCCCGAACCCCAGGCCAGTAATGAAATCCGCCTGGCCCGGACAACTTCGGCGCCCCTGGCCACCCGGTTTGTTGCTGGCAAGCACTACACCCTGCTCAATCCAGCGCAGCCCACCAGCAGCGCACCTGATCAGATCGAAGTGGCAGAGTTCTTCATGTACACCTGCCCGCATTGCTACAACTTCGAACCCATTGTGCAGACTTACCTGGCCAAGAAGCCGGCGGATGTGAATTTCATTCGGGTGCCGGTGGTGTTCAACCAGGTAGCTCAGCTGCATGCCCGGGCGTTCTACACCGCCGAGGTCATGGGAATTCTTGAAACCACTCATTACCCCATGTTCAAGGCCATCCACGTAGACCGGAACATGCTGGCCAGTGAAGAGGCGATAATCAGCCTGCTGACGCCCCTGGGTGTCGACGAGGCCGAGTTCCGCAAGAACTTCAATTCGTTTGCGGTGGACACCAAAATGCGCCAGGGGGCCACCATGGCCCGTCGCTTCCAGATCAGCTCGGTGCCTAACGTGATTGTTAACGGCAAATACCTCACCGGTGGCGCAATGGCCGGCAGTTACGAGACCTTGCTGGAAATCATTGACGAGCTGGTGATGATCGAACGCACTCGCTAGAAAAATGATTTAAATAGAGTTTAAAAAGGGGCCTCGCGGCCCCTTTTTTTATCCATAAATATCGACTGCGCTATGCCAATTCGCCGCTACTGATGACAGCCTACGGCAAACTCTGATTGACAGTTCTCTGGGATCAGACTATTTCTGGTTTATGGCTGATTCATCACGAGCCAGCGCTTTGTTGGCGGCAAGGAATACCAAGCCATTGTCTCCCAGACAAGTGGTGTTGCGGATTGCCTTGATCATCAGCATCGCAGAATCCGCCATCATGTTAGCCCTGAGCAGGCTTGAGCCCAGTGTTGGCCCTCTCCTCTTCGCCCTCCAGGACGGACTCCTGCTGATCCTGGTTTCTACGGGTCCCATTTATCTCTGGGTGGTCAGGCCATTTGCCCAGGCCCATGAGGACGCAACCCGGCACATCGGCTATCTGGCCTATCACGACCCCCTGACCGACCTGCCCAACCGGCGGATGCTCTTTGAACATCTTGAGCATCGACTGGCTGCCTGCGAACGCCACAAAAATTACGGGGCGTTGTTGCTGCTGGACCTGGATGGCTTCAAGGAAATTAACGATACACGGGGTCATGACGTTGGCGACCTTCTGCTCCAGACAATTGCCCAACGCCTTGAGCAGAGTAGACGACAGGAAGACATCGCAGGGAGACTCGGGGGCGATGAGTTTATTGTGCTCGCCCAGCAACTGGCCTCAAACCAGGAACTGGCTGAGGAAAAGGCTTTTCGTATCGCACGCAAACTCCAGGAATCACTAATTGAGCCCATCATCTACGATGGGATAAAACTGCAAATTGGATGCAGTATCGGTATCAGGCTAATGGAGCCTCAAAGAATCAGTACGGCCCAGGCGATCAGGGAGGCGGATATTGCGATGTACCGCGCCAAGCGAAATCGCAACAACGGAGTACAGATATTTACACCCACGCAACCCGTACCCAGTGCCGACTCCATTCCAATCCAGGCACGCGCTATGAGCGGCCTTTAAGGTAATCGTTCCCGAGAGCATGCTCTAGAAGCACACTCGCACATCGCCCTGAAATTCATCGACAACGCTGTCAATTGATAACTTATTTTGCTGCGCACAATCGCCTAATCAAAAAACTCAATTCTTTAGAACCAAACTAAAAAAATCCCACAATTCCACACTGTGAAATAAATACATTAAAAAACGTATTAACTCATGGGTTTAGGGGCCCTTTTAACTAAAAAGGTTTGTTCCACAGGCTGTAATTGGGTATGTTCAGTGGAGTCGTGTTTCAGAATTCTCTTCGAAGGTTTTTTGCGAACCCGGCCAACAAACAATAAACGAAGCCGATAATACGAATCAGGGGGCCATGGCCAATGCGAAGCAGCACTTCAATTGCGGACACGCAAAATCCCGAACTAGAATCTAATCACTTAATAAAAACCCGGCATGCATTGACGCCTCTTGCGGCAGCAATGATTGCTGTATTGCATCCAGGCTCAGCGGTACTTGCCCAGGAAGACACCAAGAAAGACGACAGCAATGATTTCACCATTGAAGAAATCATCGTAACGGCCACCAAGCGGCAGGAAAGCCTCCAGGACGTTGACCAGAGCATTAGTACTTTTGGCACCGACGCCATCGAGAAAATGCAGTTCAAGAACATGGAGGATTATCTCAAGGCCCTGCCCAGCGCCCAGTTAACCTCTGCCCAACCGGGACGCAACTCCCTGCAAATGCGTGGCATTTCCACCGGTTCCTACGAATATCGTACCGAATCGCAAGTGGCCATGTACCTGGATGAACAGCCTATTACGTCTATTTCCCAGATGCCCGAAGTGCGCATGGTAGACATCGCGCGTATCGAAAGCCTGCCGGGACCCCAGGGCACACTGTTTGGCGCCAGCTCCCAGTCGGGAACCATGCGTATCATCACCAACAAACCTTCGATGGATCGGCTCTCGGGCCAGATGGACGCCAGCCTTGGCACCACCCAGGGTGGCGACAGCAGCTACGATGTCAGCGGTCACCTGAACATACCTGTCAATGACAAGTTCGCGCTCAGGCTGGTCGGCTTCGCATCCCACGATGGCGGCTATGTGGATGTGGTCCCCATGGACACCTATATCCAGCCCGAGCCGGGTTTCGGTGTAGGCAACAATGCTGATGTCGTGGACGACAATCAAAATACCTATGACCAGGTTGGTGGCCGTATCCATGCCCTCTGGCTGGTAAATGACAAATGGACAGTCGACGCCTCATTGATTGGACAGAAAGGCGAAACCAATGGTACCTGGGAGTCGGACCCCGGCCTCGGTGACTATAAGGTCGCCAAGTTCTTTGACGAATACAGAAACGACCAGTGGTGGCAGGCCTCGGCCACTTTCACCGGCGACCTGGGCTTCGCAGAGTTCACCTCCACCACCTCCTACTTCGAGCGTGAGTCCGACTACAGGTGGGACAACATGGCCTACTTCCAGGAGTGGACTTACGTTGCCAACTACACTGGCTACTATGTCGTATATGACTTCAATTATGCGTCTGGAGGCACGGTCTACAACGACCAGATACAAACCCGCTTCGCCCAGGAATTCCGACTGGCCTCCCAGAGCGAGAGCAAGCTGCAGTGGATGGTGGGTGCTTTCTACGACAACACCTACGATGAGTGGGACTATGGCTTCCAGCTGCCCGACGGCGTGTTTGCCCAGACAGACGCCTGGTATGCGAGCAACTACAGTTGGTACGGCGCTTGTTACTATGCGGCCAACGGCTTTGATGTAGCGTGCCCCATGGAGGAGACCAACTGGACCTACTACAACAACATGCAGAAAACGGTGAAGCAGACAGCCATTTTCGGCGAACTCAGTTACGACTTAACTGACAAGTTGACCGCAACGGTAGGTTATCGCTGGTTCGAGAATGACAGGAAAGATTACAACCTGAACACCCAACCCTTTGGCAAGGCGCCTCCCGGGGCCTACTGGGGCACCGTAGGTACCGACCTGATACCTGGCCTGGAGGAATTCCAGGGTAAGACCAGCAACTCCGTCGGGAAGCTCAGTGTCAAATACGCTCTCAACGACGACGCCATGGTCTACGGCACAATCAGCGAAGGCTTCCGCCTGGGCGGCACAAACAATCCCAGGGCCGTGGCAGAAGGCTGGATCACACCGGAATACAAGCCCGACAAGATGACTAACTATGAAATAGGCGCGAAAACCGAGTGGCTGAACAGGCGACTGACGTTGAACGTTTCCGCGTACCTGATGGAATGGGATGACATCCAGGTCAACAGCCGAGTAGGCCCCACCTGGAGAGAGTGGTGGGCAAGAGGAACCTGGAACGGCACAACAGGTGAAAGTAAAGGGCTTGAGCTCAATGGTACTTTCCACGTGACCCAGAACTTCATGTTGGAGGGCAATGTTTACATGGGCAAATCGGAATTCACTGGTGATTCCTATGCGTCCAATTGCCTGGAAGGTGATCTCGATCCCGGTGGTGATCCTTGCGAGCCATATCTTGTAAACGGCACTCCCATGCCTGTCTCACCGAGTCTGAAGTACTGGCTTGCGGCAGAGTACACTGTACCCAATGCCTTCGATTTACCTGGCGATCTGTGGTTCCGCTACGACACCAGCTTCCAGGACGAAGTCTGGGATAACACGGATTCTGCTGCCGAAGGTGATGTCAACGGTATCGTCCCGTCCTGGCGCAGCTCAAACCTGCAGGTAGGACTGTCCCTGGACAATGAGTGGACCATTAGACTTATGGCTCGAAACGTCTGGAACAATCAGGGTATCAACGACCTCCAGATGAGCACCTATTACGCGGATTGGTTCGAAGGAGTCAGCGGCCAAGATCCTGGCTGGGGCAGATATATTAGGACTTATCAGAGGCCCAGAACTATCTCCCTGAGCCTGACAAAGAGGTTCTAGTCCAAAGTGTGATGAACGAATTTTTCGCTCATCTAAAGTAAAAAGGGGCCCGGTTTCTAACCGGGCCCTTATTTTTTGCCCAGGCTGGAATTGGCCGTCTTGCCAACTAGCGCGGCCAGCCCCTAATATGACCGACCTCACTTGCATCAACGAAATGAATAACAGGATTTTGAATGACAAAGCTCGTTACGACATCGGTTATCAGGGGTAGCAACCAGGGCGAAAGCCACGGTGGTGTGTACTTACTGGACCTGGATGCGCAAACGGTCGTGCAGACCATAGACTGGGACAAGGCGGATATTGACTGGCAGGGGCGCGGCTGGGACCGTGGCCTGCGTGGAATCGCCTTTGACGCAGAGACTGTTTACATCGCGGCCAGCGATGAGCTTTTTGCTTACACGCCAGAATTTAAACTTGTTGGATCGTGGAAGAATCCCTATCTTCGACATTGCCACGAGATCAGTGTCTTTGAACGAACTCTGTTCCTGAGTTCAACCGGGTATGACAGCATCCTGGCGTTCGACCTGGACAGCAAGGAATTCAAGTGGGGAATGCACCTCAAACAAGAGAATTTCCAGTACAAGGCATCAACCTATGACCCGCTTAAGGACCAAGGGCCATTGATGCTGAACAAATTACATATCAATAACGTGGTTGCCAGCCAGGGCGGGCTGTACTTATCAGGCTTGCACAGTGGCGGCTTGCTTCACTTCAATGGCACGAACGTGAATATGGCCGTTGAGCTACCAGCAGGCACCCACAACGCCCAGCCCTTCCGGGACGGTGTGTTGTTCAATGACAGCCAGGCAGATGCGCTGCGCTACTGCGGCCGCGGGGAAGGTGACGAGGATCGTGCGATGCCGGTTCCCAAATACCCGGTGAGCCAGCTGCGATATACAGAAATGGACAAGAGCGGTGTGGCCCGACAAGGGTTTGCCCGTGGACTTTGCGTGCTGTCCGATACCCTGGTGGCTGGCGGTTCATCCCCATCCACGATCACCGTATACGACCTGGCCCAAAACACGCAGGTCTTGTCGGTAGCACTTACCATGGACGTGCGAAATGCTATCCATGGACTGGAGGTCTGGCCCTACAACTAATCGGCGGGCCTGGCCGCCCTTCGGCTAAAGCCCCGCGTTGCGTATGGATTCAGGCAATTCATCAATGATGTCTGCCAATTCTTCCTTCCAGTAGCCCAGGTGTTTCTCATAACGACGCCACTTGCCCAGTGCGTCACGGTAGATTGGCTGCCGCACCTGCTCAGAACTGGCGGTATTCACTGCTCTGTCGGTCTCATAATACCGAAGGCACTGTTCTTCAAAGGGAAGACCACAGTAATCCAGGATACGCCTGACCTGACCTTCCAGGTCCAGGACCGTGTCCTCGTAGTGCACATCCAGCACCTTGCCCGGCAGCACCTCTTGCCAGTGCTTCATTATCTGGTGATACCGGGAGTAATAATGCTCCAGGTCCATGATGTCGTACGTCCAGTTCTGGCCGACACCCCAGAGCTGCTTGTAGGCACCCAGGCAACTGTCCAACGGGTGACGACGTGTGTTGATGATCTTTGCGTTAGGCAAAATCAGATGCAGCAATCCTACATGAGGAAAGTTATTCGGCAGCTTGTCAGTAAAAAATGGCTTATCGGAATGCCTGTGCCGACTGCTGTCCTCCATGTACTTATCGCCGTAGGCCTTCCAATCCTGCCTTCTCGCCTCCAGGGACAGTTCCGGGTATTTTTTCCCGTCGGTCCTGTAACGACCCATGCTGGCAATCAAATTCGGTAGTTCGGTAAGCTCCGAAGTTCCCTCCACCTGGCTGTGACTGGAAAGAATCTGCTCAACCAGGGTGGAACCGGAACGCGGAAGTCCGACGATGAAGATCGGATCCGGGTCAGGGCAACCGTTGCCCTCGCTCTTTTCCAGAAATTCCCGGTCAAATGTTTCGATGATACTTTCGTGTTTCATCTCCATTTCCAGGGGATCGTGTTCCGCCTCCATGCGTTGCAACTTGTTTCCCGTATCGTAAAAATGCCAGGCCTTGTCGTAGTCGCGCCTGTCTTCCCAGGCTTTACCCAGGGCGAAGCGGAAATGAATTTCTTCACTGTCTGAAAGCTCGCCATGCTCCACCTGGTGTTCCATGGCCTCCACTTCTTCATCATCAAACTTGAAGATTTTGAGGTTGGCCATGCTCCAGTACACTTCGCCAAAACTCGGCTTGGCCTTGATAGCCGCACGATACGCTGTCAAGGCACCGGGCTGATCCCCCACTGTCTTCAGGGCATGGGCATAGCTCATCTGCAAACCAGGCACATCGGGATTAATCGCAACTGCTCGCGCGTAAGCCTCCACCGCCTCTTCCGGGTGACTGGACTTGGATTGAACATGCGCCAACCCAGCCCACGCCTCTGCCATGCCCGGTGCCAGCTGGCTCGCCTTGGTAAAAACCGGTATCGCGTCGAGATACTTTCCTCGTTCAACAAGAATGGATCCCAGTAATAACCAGACCTCGAGATAATCTGGCGCCAGTTGAGTTGCCCGACGAAGCAGAGCCTCGGCGTCAGCCATATTCTTTTTCCCCGACCGCATTGTGGTAGCCAGGTAACGCATAGCCTCCACATTGTCCGGATTTTCCCTCAATGCCTCTTTGAGTAATTTTTCTCCTTCCTCTTCTTTACCCTGCTGGATGTGGGTAATGGCCTGCGCCACCTTGCTCTTGTCGGGGTCGCGTTCCATGAAATTACGGAATTCATCATCTGCCTCTTTGCCACGACCCACGGCGATCAACGCGTGCCCGAGTTTCTTGTAAGGCTGGGGACGAGAGGGATCCAGTTGAATAGCCCTGCGAAGATGGGAAATGGCCTCATCAAAACGACCCAGCATTGCCGTGACACTACCCAGGTCTTCTTCTAACTGGGGCATTCCCGGTTCCATGGAAAGCGCAAAACGCAATGTGGTTTCAGCCTCTTCCAAGCGTTGTTGTTTTATGTAGGAATGTCCCAGCATTCGCCTGTGAAGCGCGCATCCCGGGTTTTCCGCCAGCCATGCCAGGCAAATGCGTTCGGCATCTTGCGCTCTGTTTTCGCGAATCAACTTGATTGCGAATGCGACGCTTTCTTCACGACTCGGTTTTTGTCCTTTCATGCCTGCCTTGTATTCCTGAGAGTTTTCATCGTTGGTATGTCGATATCCATTTCAGAATCTGGCCACAGGGTCAGTCTATGGCGAATCCATGCCAGCTTCGATTTCGGATTACACACTGAAATTCGAGTTGGAATAGTAGCCTGAACACGGCCTATTGTCCTGCCTTTACCAGGATGTGGAACACGCATCGTGAATTGCGGTAACTGCTTGTTGGCATCAAGCGCCGCACTGCCTAGTATGGAGCGGTGATAGCCACGAAATCCCGGGAAGAAACGCATGTCCTCAAGCCATACCATTCATAGCAGTACCATTGCGCGAGCAAGCGTCGTTGCCGGGGTTTTACTGTTCTCCTGCCATGCAGGCGCTGCCGATGGCTACCAGTACTACCTGACAGGCAGTCCAGAAAATGTGCAACGCGCGACCCAGGGTCTGATCGTGATGCAAGGTGGTGGTGACGACGTGGACGAGAACTACATCCGTATGGGCGCCATGGGTGGCGGCGGAGATTTTGTCGTCCTGCGGGCCTCGGGTGCCGAGGATTACAACGACTACATTTACGAGTTGTGTAACTGCGACTCGGTGGAAACCATCGTGTTCGACAATCGAGAGGCATCCACTGACCCCTTCGTCATCAAAACCATCCGCAACGCCGAGGCCTTGTTCATCGCCGGCGGCGATCAATCCAGGTATGTAAAGTTCTGGCAGGACACGCCTGTTCAGGACGCCATCAACTTCGTGGTGGCCAAGCCCGCCCCCATCGGCGGTACCAGCGCAGGGATGGCAGTAATGGGGGAATTTGTTTATTCCGCCATGACCGAGAGCGTCACCACCGAGTCCGGACTTTCAGATCCATTTAATGCGGACCTGACCCTGGCAAAGGATTTCCTTCAGCTGCCATTTATGGAAAACATCATCACTGACCAGCATCTCCAGGAACGTCAACGTATCGGTCGGACCATCTCCTTCATGGCGCGACTTGTCCATGACGGGTGGACCGAACAAAGCCGGGCCATTGCTGCAGACAGGGAAACAGCGGTGCACGTGGATCCGGCAACCGGCGTGGCGACGGTGCATGCCACCGCCGATCACGAAACACCGTTTGCCTATTTCATGCGCGGCGACGGGAAGCCCGAGCAATGTCTGCCCGGCAAGCCGTTAACCTATCGGAATATCCAGGTGTACCGGATTGGCCCCGACGGCAGCTTCAATATCGGCGAGTGGCGCGGTGAGGGTGGCATCAGCTACACCCTGGGCGCAGAGGACGGCAAACTTGTGTCGTCCCGGGAGAGCGCGTACTAAAAACGGCGGCCGCTACCCGCCTTGCGAGCGGGGCCGAAAGCCAATTAATCCGCGCACCTGAATATCACGACATTATCCTGACCAGAGCCAGAGAAGATGCCTGAACGCAACACAACGCCCACCCTTGTTTCCGCCATACAGGCCCTGGTGCTGTTGCTGGCTCTTGGCGGAGCATCACTGGCGTTTCCGGACCGGGCCATTGCAGCACCCGAAGTCAGGGGAGGAACAACCGAGCAAGACATCAAGCTGGACGGTTTACTTGATGAGGCGGCGTGGGAGCAGGCAGGTGTCATACCTGATCTGGTTCAGCAAGACCCCCACCCGGGCCGGCCCACCCCATTCACCACGGAAATTCGGGTGCTGGTAACCAGCAGCGACATCATTTTCGGCATCATCTGCCACGATCCTGATCCAGACAGGATCGCCATTCACACCATGCAGCGCGATGGTGACATGGGGGGCGATGATTTTATATCCCTCATCCTGGATCCAATGAACGATAAGCGACGCGGCTACTATTTTCGGTTAAATGCCGCCGGTGCACAGTTGGACGGACTGGTGGCCGCGTCCCAGGAGCTTTCCATAGACTGGGATGGAATCTGGGACTCAGCTACGCGGCGCACCGCCACAGGATGGACTGCTGAAATCCGAATCCCCGCTCAAACACTCCGTTTCCCCTGGGGAAAGGATCAATGGGGCATGAATGTGGGGCGCTATATACCCCGCGTTCAGACCGGTCTGCGCTGGAGCGGTATAAGCCTGGATGCAAATTTCACCGACTTGCAGCGAGCAGGAACACTGAATGGAATGTCGGATCTTCGCCCAGGTCGTGGCATATCATTCAGTCCTTTCGGCCTGGTTGGCGTGGACAGAGATTACGACATCAACCAGGACTCCAATAATCTCGAGGTTGGCGGCGATCTGACCTGGAATTTCAACAGTGATCTAAGCGCAATCCTGACCATCAATCCGGATTTTGCCGAGACCGAGGTGGACACTCGCCAGGCGAACCTGACGCGATTCGCTCTGTTTTTCCCCGAAAAACGCCCGTTCTTTCTGGAAGGATCCGAAATGTTCAATTTCGGGCCCGGGCTCCAGGATGATTTCATCCCCTTTTTCTCTCGCAGGATTGGTCTGTTCGACGGCGAAATGATTGGCCTGCCCGCCGGCCTCAAACTGCTGGGCAACTCTGGTCCGTGGCAACTCGCGGGCCTGGCTGTCGCGGCAGAGCAGACAGAACTGACTGAAGAAACACAGCTGTTTGCCGGGCGGGTGAATTACGATGTGAGCGAAAATCTTACCCTGGGCGCCATTGCCACCAGCGGCGATCCAGAAGGCCAACGCGACAATACGCTGGTGGGCATGGATATCTATTGGCGCACCTCACAATTTCGCGGCGACAAGAACCTGTCCATCGGCGGTTGGACTGCGGCCAGCTATGGCGATGTGCCCGATGGTGACAATGTCGGCTGGGGAGTCTCGGCTGAATACCCCAACGACCTCTGGGACCTGTCCGCAACGGTTAAGGAATTTGGCGAGAATCTCGATCCCGCGCTGGGCTTCCTGCCTCGCCCTGGCACCCGCTGGTACCAGGCCGGCGCAACATTCAAACCACGCCCACAAAGCGAGAACCTGGCTTGGGCAAGGCAATTTTACTTCGAGTTCTATCCGAGGTTTATCCAGGACGCCAATGGCGATGTCGAATCCTGGCGGGTCTTCACCGCTCCCTTCAACGTACGTACCCAGTCCGGCGAACACATTGAGGCGAATTTCGTTCCCCAGTTCGAGCGCCTTGATGAGCCCTTCGAAATCACCGATGGAGTGGTGATCCCCGCGGGCGACTATCATTACAGCCGTTACCGGATGGAGGTCGTATCAGCCGGATACCGTCCATGGCAGCTAGGCGGAACAGTCTGGTTTGGCGGCTTCTTCGACGGCACCCTGACAGAGACAAAAGCGTTCGCCAAATACACCACACCTGCCGGCCACCTCCAGCTTGAAGTTGGCATCGAACAAAACCGGGGAAATTTGGCCGGTGGCGATTTCAATATCAATATTGGCCAGTTCAAGGTGGTATACGCCTTCACCCCCGATATGGTGCTGTCCAGTAATATCCAGTACGACTCCGAATCCCGGGATGTAGGCGCCAATTCCCGTTTCCGCTGGACGATCAAGCCAGGAACCGATTTGTTCATTGTCTGGAACCGGGGCTGGCAACGACCCTTTGACAGTGAAAACCCGTTTGGCATGGAAACGGTCAGCGACCAGATCGCCGCGAAACTGCGTTGGACCTTCAGGATGTGATTGGCTTTCCCCTTCGGGGCCGTCGCCGCTGACGCGGCAACGTTGTCTCGCCCGACTGCGTCGGTCTCGGCTCGAACGGCAGCTTCTCCTCGAGCCATCACACACATCAAATAAAAAAGGGCCACCCGTAGGGAAACCCGGCCTTGGCAGTAAAAAGACAGACTTCGATAAGTCCGGGTTTGGGACCTCCGAGGCTAAACCCTGTCGGAACACCACGACAAATCGCAGGCAGCAAAATTTAAGGGAGTACGACAGGAGTATTACTCACGGCCTGCGGCCGCTCGCCCTACGGGCCATCACCGCATTGCGCGATGATGTTTGCTCCGCTGACGCGTCGCGATCGCGCTGCAAGCAGCCTCACCCCTTCGGGGCCGTCGCCGCT